>WPCI01129008.1_pt1 | contig 12655 bp, 13 predicted proteins | sample 5399871 | NCBI WGS metagenome assembly WPCI01 (sample SAMN12869469, study PRJNA574797) | sludge metagenome | isolation source: wastewater treatment of pH7 | place: China:Beijing | collected 2019-05-20
ATGCTGCCGGGGTACGAAACGCAGCGCCGTTGGTTAAAACAAAACGGACTGAAGCTGCCGGACTTTTAACCTTTGGCTTGCCATTTCAGTTCGTTCCCCTTGGAATCATAGCGCTTGCGTTTGCCAGTCAGGCTCTCAATCCGGATTTCGTAGACTTTCGTGATCTTCAACGCCCCTTCCGCAGTGCCTTCAAAAAAAACCATTTTATCCGGTGTGAATTTCTCGCAAATACAACGCAAGCCAAAAACCTTCTCCGCGGCGTCCGTCAGCTCGTAAACTCTGCCTTGCGCACAGGCGGATTCAAATTCGGTGGTGAAAACCTTGGAGCCCAGAATCGAGCCAGCCTCGGGGTCGTTCAGCATGCCGGCGAGTTCCTCGGGGGTGAATAATTCCGGCACCTGAACGTGAGAGACGAACGTAAGCGCCACCTCCTGACCATCCGCCAGGTAGTCCACCTTGCTGCCGGCTGCGGCAGAGTGGAAGAACAACCTGCTGCCATTTCTCGCGAGTGAAAGCGGGACGGCATAAGGTGACCCGGTTGGCGTCACGCAAGCCAAAACGCCGTATTGGCTGCGGTCGATTACTTCCCAGGCAAACTCCTGGTCCATCTCACGGTCTTTTCTGCGCATTTTTCTGCCTCCAGGTCATTAAGCCCTAAGTATACCCCGACGTAGTAGTTGACATTCTCTTATAAAACTGGCAACTTTTGACCTCTTTTCATGCGCATGAAAAACCGCTAAACTACTGCCATAAATAGAACATAAGTTCTATGAAAAGGAGGCAGCGTAACATGCGACACCCAAACCCCACTTGTCAGGCTTCTACGCAGCCGACCGGAAAAGCCCGCCCAAACGCGGCGGGCTCACACCGGCAGGCTGAGAGCAAGCTCGAGGACAAACTGGCTGAACGAGAAGCCTTTCTGGTTGATTTCAGCCCGGCTGAACGCCTGCAACTTTCCGAGACTGCCAGATTTGACCTTGACGAAGAAATCAGCATGCTCAAGCGAACGATCAAGCGCTTTGTGCGTACCGCGGAGAACGCCGGCGAAGAGGACTACCCTGTGAACCTGGCAAAATCGCTTGACCTTTTGGGGTTGTCGTGTTCGCGCCTGGCTTCCGTGCTGCGCGTCAATTCCACATTGAACGGCACCGGAAAAGACACCGAATCTATGGAACTGCTCAAAACCCTGGCGGATTTCAGCCAGAACCTCGGGCAAACAAATGGGGCGAGCCATGAATAACACGCTCACTTTCCCTCGGGCTGACCTTTCAGGCAGCCACCGCCTTCAATTCTCGCAGGCTGGGGATTCCTCCAGGGCTGACTTTTTACGCTCTCTGCGTCTGGTCACAAATTTTACGCGCGTTTTTGGCGGGATAAAACTGCGAGCCTACCAACAGGCAGCCGCCAACGCCATCGTGCAGTCTGTGCTACAAAACCAGGGGCTTTCGATTGTGGTCATGTTCCCACGCCAATCCGGCAAGAACCTGATGCAGGCGCAACTGGAGGTCTATCTGATGGCTCTCCTGGGATATACCGGCGCCGAAATGGTGAAGCTTTCGCCGACCTACCAACCGCAGAGCCTGAACGCCATGCGCCGTCTGGAAACCGCGCTGGAAGCTAATTGCCTGACACGCGGCAACTGGCATAAAAGCGCGGGCAACCACTACCGCCTCAATAAGGCGCACCTCACCTTCCTCTCAGCAGCCCCAGGCTCAAACATCGTTGGCGCGACTGCCTCCACACTGCTCTCGCTGGACGAGGCGCAGGATATTGAAATCGCCAAATACGACAAACAAATCGCTCCCATGGCTGCTTCAACCAATGCCACCCGTGTCTTCTGGGGGACAGCCTGGAGCGGTCAGACGCTGCTCGCTCGGGAGCTGCGGGCTGCCCGGGCGGCGGAAGCCCGCGATGGCATCCGGCGCGTGTTTCAAATCAACGCGGAAGATGTTCGGCGGGAGGTGCCGGAATATGGCATCTTCGTGGACGATCAAGTTGCCCGCCTGGGGCGCAGCCACCCGATGGTTCGCAGCCAGTTTTTCAGCGAGGAAATTGATTTTGGGGGTGGGTTATTCAACCCCAGTCGGCTCGGGCTGATGCATGGCGCGCACGCCGCGATTGAAACCCCCGCGCCAGGAAAACGCTACGCCTTTCTGATTGACCTGGCTGGCGAAGATGAGTCCATGCGCCAGGGCGGCGCGGAAGTCGTGTTGGATAACCCCGGCAGGGACCTCACCGCCGTGACGATCGTCGAGCTGGATTTTTCGCTGCTCGGAGAGGATCTGGTTGGTAAGCCGATTTACAAGGTGGTCCATCGCCAGCTTTGGCAGGGCGAAAAACACAGCACGCTCTACGCGAGGCTGCTAAGCCTCGCCGAGGTCTGGCAGCCGGAAAAAATTGTGGTGGACGCCAGCGGCGTTGGAGCGGGCGTGGGGTCCTTCCTGCGCGACAAGCTGGGCGAGCGAGTGATCGCGCTGCAATTCACCCGCCAGTTGAAATCACGCCTTGGTTGGGGCTTTCTGGCGGTGGTGGATACCGGTCGGTTCCAGGATTTCAACCCGCGCGGCGATCCGGAAAAATGGCAAACAAACCCTCTTTTGGCGTGCGTGGCTTCCGAACAGGACCGTCTTCAGGCGCTTTTCTACCGCCAGTTGGCAGGAATTCAGGCAGAAGTCAGCCCGGGACCCGAACGCTATCTGAGGTGGAGCGTGCCCGAAGGCGCGCGCGATCCCGAAGGCGGCTTGCTCCACGACGACCTGGCGCTTTCGGCTGCGATGTGCGCGATTTTGGACGAACAAAGCTGGCATTTACCGGCGCAATTCGCGTTGATCCCTGCCAGCGACCCGATTTTGGAAATGGATGGAGGTTTTTAATGACTTATTTTGTGCGAAACCAGGAGTTTGCCTTTGGGATCGACCTTTCGCGTTACAACGCCAGCGCCGACCTGACCCAAACCCTTGCGTTTGATCAGATATCGGACCATAACCCGGCGGTGGATTTCATCGCGATCCGGGCAGGCGTTTCCTGGGGGTATCGCGACCCGATGTTCAGGAATTTTTATGAACAGGCGCAGGCAGCCAACGCTTGTGTGCTGCCTTATCATGTGCTCTACCCTGGCGAACCCGCCCTCAAGCAGGTCAACAGTTTTTTGAAAATCCTTGACGGAATCAACCTGGACCAGGTTCGCCTGGTGCTCGATGTGGAATTGGAACATGGACAGACCCGGGCGGTGATCACCAACACCCTGCTGACTTCGCTTGAACTGCTCAGGCAGGAAACTGGTCGGTTCCCGATTGTGTACTCCCGGGCAATGTGGGTGGATGCGAACCTGCGAGTCGCGGAGCTGCCGCGGGTGGATTGGTGGCTGGCGCAATATAACTTCCGCCGCCCCTTCCCGCAATACACGCCCGAGTATCCCTGCCCACCGCGTCTGCCAAAAGGCGTGGACGGTTGGCTAATCCACCAGACCACCGAGCGAGGTCCGGCGATTGGCGGAGTTGGCAGCTACATGGACTACGACCGCTGGAACGGCACGCCAGCCGACGTTTTGGCATATTTTGGGCGGACCGAAGCTTCAGGCGTGACCTGCCCACTGGATGGGGACGCCTGCCCGGTGCAGGGAAAGCGCCCGGCTGAAGCCGCCCTTTGTCAGGCGGTGGAAGCGTGAGCCGCATCGGGGAACACTTCCGGAACCTGTTAGGGGTTCAGACGCAGGTTGAAGAGCATCAGGCGCAGTTCAGCCTTGAAGAAACGGAAAACACGCTCCTGGTTGGGGCGCGGCAGGCAGGCGAAAACCCGCGTGACCGCCTCGCGTACGACCGGCAGGACGTTTTGGCGGACTGCATGGACGCCTGGCGTTTCAATCCGCTGGCGCGGCGCATCACCGAGCTGACCACAACCTACGTCACAGGCGGGGGATTCGTTGTCACTTGCCCACACCCGGCAACGCAGGCTTTTCTTTCCAGATTCTGGAACCACCGTCTGAACCATCTCAGCTTGCGCACCGGAGAGCTTTCGGACGAGCTGGTGCTGAGCGGGAATCTCTTCCTGCTGATTTCTACTGACGCGTTTGGCATGAGCTACCTACGGATCATCCCCAGCGCGGATATCTCCAGGATCGAGTCGAGCGGCGCGGACGTTGAACAGGAGCTTTTCTACGTGGGCAAGCCGGGGCTTTCCGGAGAGGAAAGAATCTATCCGGCGTACCAGCCAGGCAGGGACAGACCTCAGGAATACGGCAGTTTTGCGCCGGTCGTGCTGCACTACGCGGTCAACCGTCCGGCTGGCTCCCAGTGGGGCGAAAGCGACCTCGCCCCTGTGTTGAAATGGCTCTCACGCTACACCGCCTGGCTTGAGGACCGCGTGCGCCTGAATCGGTTTCGGAATGCCTTCGTCTATGTGGTTAGGGCAAGGTTCGCGAATGAAGCCGCGCGTTCCAACCGCCAGGCACAGCTCGTATCCCGTCCGCCCGCGCCAGGTTCGGTTTTGGTGACCGATGAAAGCGAAGAATGGTCGGTTCTGGCGCCAAAACTCGAAGCGTTGGACGCTTCGAGCGATGGTCTGGCAATCAAGAAAATGATCGCGGCTGGCGTGGGGCTGCCGCTGCATTTTCTGGCTGAGCCGGAATCCTCAACCAAAACCACGGCTGAGGCGTCTGGCAACCCGAGTTACCGGCGCTTCGCCGAAAGGCAACGGGCAATGTGTTGGATTCTGCAGGATATTTTGCGCGTAGTCGTTGAGCGTAGGGCGTATTTTGACCTGCTGGTCGATTCGGCTGCCTCGATTGTTGTTTCCGGCGGCGATATCTCCGCCCGGGATAACGCCGAGCTGGCGGACGCGGGGCAGAAAGCGGCTTCGATTGCCAACAGCCTGCACGATAAAGGCTTGATCACTTCGGATGAGCTGCTGCGCCTTGTGTACCGCTTTATGGGTGAGCAGATTCCGGCTGAGGCAGCATGCCAAGGCGGCGAGGAAAAATGAAACAGAGCAGGGATTTTGCGTGGGGCAAAGGTACCTGTCTGACAGGGACAGAAATTGAAAGGAGTCGAATGGGTGAATTCAGAGAGCATCTGAATCTGGAGGTTAACCCGGTTGGAAGTGACCGTTTTGAGATCCTTGCGATCACCGCCGGAGTGGCAAACGGTTGGGACTTCCCCGCGGATGTCCTGCGCGAGTCGCTGGGGCTTTGGGAGGGTGTGAACTGCTTTTTGGATCACAGCCTTAGCGCTCGCTCGGTGCGTGATATTGCCGGGGTGCTGCGCGAAACCCGCTGGGACGATGCCGCCCAAGGCGTGCGGGCTGAACTGATCGCTTTTGGTCCTTCCGCGAAAGTTCTTGCCGATATCGGCAGGCAGGTGCTGGAATCCAGCCCCGAGCCAGCCGTAAGGGTGGGCTTCTCGGCGGATGTCTTATTCAAGGGTAAAGCCGGAAAAGTGGAAAAGATCCTCAGGATCTACTCTGTTGACCTGGTTTACAACCCAGCCCGCGGTGGGATCTTCCTGCGCGCGCTTAATCAACTTGGAATCGAACCGTTACAACCTGGAGGAATAAAGATGGAAACAAATCAGAATAACGACCTTGTTGGGCTGGACCCGGGTGAGAATCCCGCTCCGCCCGCTGTAGCCGCGCGCGATTTGCAGGAGCAGCTTTCGGAGATGCGCGCGATGCGCTCAGAAATGAGCGCTTTCCTGCTCGAAAGCACACTGGCGAACACACGCCTGCCGGTTGGGGTCCAGCAGCGCGTTCGCAGTCAGTTTCAGGACCGCGTCTTTGCGCCGTCTGAACTAAAGGCTGCTCTGCGTGAAGCCCACACCATGCTCGGCGAGTTCGATGGCGCTAAAAGCGTTCAGGGACCCGCGCGGATTGAAGGCATGCTGGAACCTGGCGAACGCCTGCAAGCCGCCGTGGACGACCTGTTTGGCGCGCCGCGGGAGAAACAGGTGGCGTCAGCCTCCGTGCCTCGCCTTTCAGGTATCCGCGAGCTTTATCTCAACCTCACCGGCGATTACGATCTGCACGGCGGCTACTTCCCCGAACGCTCGCAGCTCGCGACAACCGCCGACTTCAGCGGTTTGGTCAAAAACAGCCTCAACAAGCTGGTTACCAACACCTGGGACGAACTGGGGAAGGCTGGCTACGACTGGTGGAAGGACGTCACCGTCCAGGAGCACTTCAACAGCTTGCACGAAATCACCGGGACGCTGATTGGCACGGTTGGCGACTTGCCGAGTATTGCTGAAGGCGGAGCGTACACCGAGCTGCATGTTGGCGACTCGCCCGAAACTGCCAGCTTTGTCAAGTATGGCGGATACATCCCGCTCACGCTGGAACTGATCGACCGCGACGAAACCCGCAAGCTGCGTTCCTACGCGCGTGAGCTTGCCTCCGCGGGCATGCGCAAGATCTCAAAGCTGGTGGCTGAAATCTTCACGCTCAACGGCGGCACAGGTCCCGCCCTGGCTGACGGCAGCCAACTTTTTAACAATACCGTGGTAACCAACCCCGGCGGTCACGCCAACCTCGACACCCTGGCTCTCAACCATACCAACTGGGATGTGGTCAGCGGCAAGGTCTATCGGCAGCCTATTCTGGTTAAAGAGGGCATCAATTTCTACGGCACCGGTCCCCGCATGGCAGTCAACCCCAAATACATCCTCGTGGGGAGGTCGCTTCAGAAGGCGGCGATGGAAATCTGCACGGGTTCGCTGGTCCGCGAGTCCGACTATGTTTACGACAACGTCCTGAAAGGCAGCGCGGTTCCTGTGGTCGTGCCCGAATGGACGGATGCCAATGATTGGGCGGCTGCCTGTGACCCACGCGTGGCTCCGGCGATCTTTGTTGGCGAGCGGTTCGGTCTGGCGCCGGAGATCTTCATCGCGGGCGACGAACTCTCACCAGCAGTTTTCAGCAATGATGAGCACCGCCTGAAGGTGCGCCACTACCTGGCGGTTTGGGTCAATGACTTCCGTCCGCTGTTCAAGTGTAACGTCGCTTAGGTTCGAAAGGAGAAGCTTATGGATAAATGGAAAGTATTGTTGAGTTCACGCAAGTTTTGGGCGACCCTCGTTGGGTTGGTTTTCATGGTCATTCGGGCTGTCAAGCCTGACTTCCCGTTGGACGGGGACCAACTGGCTGGAATCCTGGCGCTGCTGGTGAGCTATATTCTGGGCACAGCCCTCGAAGACGGCTTACGCGCCAACAAGTAGACGAACGGTTTATGCCCCGCATGGGATTACTGCCATGCGGGGCAGACTGGAGGAAACATGCAACAAGAAGTACTGGAAAAGGTTGTTAAAGACCTGGTTGGTCCTGGCGCGTTGGCGTATGCCCTACACGCCGATGGCAGCCTGACGATTGTGGATTCCCGCGGCTGGAAGCGCCTCTTTACCCCGGATGACTACCACGCCCTGTGTAAACAGCCCGCCACCCCCCAAAAAAGGAGCAAAGCATGATCTCACTAAACATCCTCACTCAACGCCTTGGCAGGCAGTTTCTGGACCCATATGCCCTCGCGGCTCCGCAGGAAACGCGCGAAGAAGCCGTTCGCCAGGCACTCGAGGAAATCAATCTGAGCCTGAACCACGCCTACTCAATTGCCGGGTTGGATGGCGAGCTTACGGGTGACCTCCCGGAATCCTGCCTTCCCGCGCTTTTCAGTGGAGCGGCGGCGATCCTGATTAGCACGGTGCTGCATTTCGATTTGAGCAGCCATTCCAACTTGCAGGCAGACAAGGCGCAACTGCAGCTCTGGGCGGAGCACCTCAAGCGCCAGTTCGACTTGCAGATGGACAGGCTGCGCCTGCAAGAGCTGCAAAACGCCCAAAACTTGCCGCAATCGCAGTGGGAATGGCGCGAGAACCGGAGTTGGAGCTGATGATTCCCCTGGCGTTGGGCTTTTTGGGCAGCCCGTCAAACCCGGACTGGTTTGTCCTCCAGGGCGGGGGCATCGTTAGCTGCGGCTGGAACATGCGGTCTGACAGTGAAGCCAAAGTGACGGAAACTGCCAATGTGAGCGTCAGAGGCTCGCTTTTGGAGCTGCAAGCCATAACCGCTCGGCTTGAAGTGCTGCGGGCAAGCGCCGCCAGCCGGCAGGGGTTTTCCTTGCGGGTTTGGAGTGAAAGCCGCGAATGTTACCTCTACTCTCCCATTAGCGTTTTCACCTGGCAGATCATGCCAGGTCACGCGGCTTCCACGGATGGCGGAAGCTTTAGAATTGAATTGAAGTGGGAAAGGGACAACCTTTTCTACGGGGAGGAGGTCTCCCTGCCGCTTTCCAATTCGTCGGGGGTGGCTGTCACCAACGGGCTGGCGCTGCTCAACCATGATGACCAAACTCCCGGTCACGACAACTGGTTTGAAGCCAACCTGATCCCGATTGGCAATCAATGGAAGCTCCCGCTGCGCATCGAGCTAAAAAACACGTCCAGCGGCGAGCCGTTGGCGGATTTCTGGCTTGGCAGCATGGCGCTGCCCGCGAGCGGTAGTTTCCCCAACCTGGTATTTGAGGCGGAAAACGGAACCGGAGGAACGGTGCTGACGGATGCTGGCGCTTCCAACGGTAAGTACTGCCGTTACGACTGGACCAACAGCGGTTGGACCGACCTGGCGAGCTGGACGATTTCGGCTGTGGACTGCACGCGCCTTCAGGGCTTTAACCTGCTGCCCTTCTTGCGTTTCTTTTCCGCGCCGACTGAAGCCAACCTGAAACTGCGCTGGAAACTGATGGTGGAAAGCGTGCCGGTTTGGCTTGGACCTCAGAGCGAGCTGGAATTGGAGCGGACTTCCCTGCGCATGGAGCCGTTTGCGGTGCCCTGGGGCAATCTTCCATTGCGCGGTTTCGCTGCCGGGCATCAGCTCGTTCTTCAGGCTTTTCATGTTGCCAGCGGGGCACATCAACTTTCCCTGGACGATTTTTTGCTGCTTCCGCAGCAGAGCTTCACCGCGTATCATGCCATAAGCGCCCTGAAACAGAACGCCAGCCTAACCGATGATCAGCTCCAACCGTCGGTCTGGTCCTCAAGCGGCGGATTGGAACTAAGGACCCATTTGCGAGTGGGCACGGGACACTATTTGCAGCCCGGCACATTACAGCGGTTCTACTGCTTCCAGCGCGAGGCAAATGGCGCTGCGCCGATCGCTCGCGCGCTCTCTGTCAAAGCCTGGTATCGCCCTGCCTGGAGGCTGCCGTGAGTTGGCGCGCGTTTTTAACCCAACAGACGGCGGTGCCGGGTTTGAAACCCGTCAGTCTTAGCTGGAATGCCATCGGCGGACCGAGTCAGGCTGTGCTCAGCCTGGAGGACGAGCTGGTCGGGTTTGAAACCATGCGCGGTTGGCTTGGCTCCGGCGTTGAGGTTTATGACCCCTCAGACCGGCTTGCGTGGTGGGGCTTTGTGGAGCGGGTTTGCCAACCGATGGAGAAGACAGCTGTCGAGTCCAACCTGGAAAGCTTCGCGAACCGGGTCGCGGTACGTTACCGCATGATGGAACCCGGCAGGGATTACGGAGCCGAGCTTCAGACGCCCTGGAAGGACGATCTGGCCAGCCAGGCAGCTTACGGTGTCCGGGAGCTCCTCATCCAGCGCGACCAGATGAGCGAGCAGCAGGCGCTGCGCCTGAGGGATATGAGCCTCAATCGCCTTGCTCAGCCAACCTGGAAGCTGCTGCCAAATACGAAGCTGAAGCACAGTCAGGTGTTTTGCCGCGGTTGGTTCGAGCGTCTCGCCTGGCGTCAGTGGCTTCCCCATTCGGATGTGCTTGGACACAGCCCTGTTCAACAGGGTTCCCAGCCGGTCGGAGCGGTACTCTCCCAGAGAAGCCTGGCGCAATTGTGTGTTTTCCCGGAAGCCGTCAAGATTTCATCAGTGAGCGTCCGTGCCCGAAAAATAGGCTTTCCAACCGACCAAATCCGTTTTCAGATCCAGAGTGACGCTTTGGGGCAGCCCTCGGGGGTGGTTCGGGCGGAAGCGGCGCTGGCTGCCAGCGAGGTCCCGACCGATGGCTTTGGCTGGATAAGCGTTTGGTTCGCTTCACCATGCGCGGTAGAGTCGGGCGAACGCGTTTGGCTGGTGGCGGCACGCGACGGCTCGCCGAGCTCCACTGCATACTGCAGCCTGGGGTTGGATGAAACTCTGTCGTTTCCCGATGGCAAATTGCTGCTTTGGGACGCTTCGCTGAACCAGTGGAAACCTCGCAACCCAGACGCCGACTTGCTCTTCAAACTGACCTCTCTGAGCGATTCGGTTGACCTGATGGAGCGAATGGTTCAGCAGGCTGGCTTCTTTAGCGGCTTCACCTTTGAAGCAGGGCAGGGCTTTAGCCTTCCGTATGTCAGTCAAACAGGGGCGGACTGCCAGGCTGCTTTTTTAGACCTGCTGCGCATGGGCACACCTGGCTTTGAAAACCTGCTGGTGGAGGTAAGCCCCGGTCGCCACCTGCGGGTCTTCCCACAGCCCCAACCCTCAAGCTCGCGCTTCTGGCTCGGCGGAGATGGGCGCATAAACAATGAAACCGGCGGAAGGCTGGAACCCGCCTGGCAGGCGGTTGGCAGCTGGCTTACCTCCGAAACCGGCACAGCTTGCTTCCTTGACAACCTACGCCTTGATGTTTCTGATAACAATTTTCAAATTGGAACGGATTCTGCGGGCTAAACTTAGACAAACGCAAATAAAACCATTCAGATGTACCATGACCTGATAAAATATCAGGGTGATCATTACGTTAACTCCTAATCCAAGCGTCGACAGGACCCTGGTCGTATCACGTCTCAAGTTTAATGAGATCTTACGAGCTGAGCCTGCCTTGTTGGATTGGGGAGGAAAGGGGCTTCTTGCATCGCGCGGTCTGAAAGAGCTTGGTCAGCCCAGCCTCGTGCTCGGCTTTGTTGGCGGGGGTGCTGGCAAGATGCTTGAAGACGGCTTAACAAAACTCAACATCCAATCCGATTTTGTTTGGGTGGATGGGGAAACTCGTTCCAACACGGTTGTCCAGGAAGAATCCAACGACTGGTACATGCTGGTAAACGAACCCGGTCCTCGCGTCACTCCTGAAAACATCGATGACATATTTATTAAGGCGAGCAAGTACGCTAACCCTGGCGACATCTGGCTCGTTGCCGGCAGCCTCCCGCCGGGCGTGCCTGAAGACTTCTTTGCCAGGCTGATTCGGATGCTGAAAGCTAAAGGAGTCCGTGTAGTTTTTGACGCCATCTCGACACCCCTGAAATTGGGGGTCCAGGAGGTGCCATGGATGCTCTACCCCGAAGTGGCTGAGGCGGAACGGCTGGTCGGTTTTGAAATCCTGAATTTTGACATGGCAAAACGCGCCGCGATGCACTTCTTGCAGCAGGGCATCGAGAATGTGGCAATTATCCTCGAAAAAGGCGGCTTGCTGCTATCCTCCAGGAGTCTTATGGTGATGGCTTCACCCTTAAAAGTGCCGGTTGTCAGGGTGACCGGCGGCAGAAGCGCCCTTTGCGCCGGGTTGTTGGATGGGTTTGCCAAGGGGCTGCCGCTGGTTGAGATTGCCAGATATGCGATGGCATTCCGGGGGGCGTATGTTTCAAACAAAGATTTTTACTCAGGCGGTCCTGTGGACTTTCAGGATCTGATCCACATGGTCGAAATTCGCGCCATCCCTATCTCGCAGTAATTCCAAAAGGTCTATTCCAGCCAGAGCGTCCCAGCCATGCTCATCATCGCCAACAGGCGCAGGTTTGCGCCGGTTGAATCCTGCTTTGCGGGCTGTGCCTGGGTGAGGGTAAGCCAAACCTGTTCTTGCTTTTCGCGGTTAGCTTCAAGCAAAGCCAGAGGACCAAGGCAGCAGAAGCTCGCGATCTGTGAAAAACCTTCTTCAACCTCACCGGTAAGCTCTACCGGGGCGGATTGTGCCCTTTTCAGGCGGGCAAGAGCCAGAGCAGCCCTCTCCGAAAAACCATCTCCCGGATAAAAAAGACCTTCCAGCCCGATCTGCAGCAGGCTCAGACCTTCCTGCCTGCCGGGCAGGTCACTTCTCTTTCGGAGCAGGGGGAGGATTGCATGCCAATCCGCAGTTGTCTGTGCCTGCCAGGTCTGGTCCGGTTGCTCACGGGCGATTAAGCGGTACAACGTCGGGCTAAACACGCTTTCGCGGTCTGGCTGCGGGTCTTTCAGAAAGTCCAGCAGTGCCCCTGCGCGTTCGTGGAAGATCAAGTCAAGATCGAACCGCTGCAAACCACCCCACTGTTTCCTGGCAGCCAGCAGCGCGCCAAGAATCCAGGCTTCCGCGTGTGGGTCAGGCTCAAGGCGGGTGGATGTGGGTAGGTCGGGCATGCAAAGCCAACTGCTCAGGGCGGGATAGTCCAGCGCGGGATGCCCCAACAGGTGAGCCAGCATTCGCTCAAACCGGTCGCGCGAATCATCATCGTTCTGTGCCATTTGGGTCTGAATGAACATCCCCAACCCCTGTGCCAGGCTCGTGCTGGTAAGCTGGTATCTCAAACCGCGTTTGTGCGTCTCACCGCGCAAAAATTCCGTGGTGCCGTCCAACCCCCGAAGCAGGTAAGTTGCTTGCCACTCCTCATAAGCCTGTCGCAAGGCTGCTTGCCGCTCGGTGAAAACAACTTCCTCCTGGGCGGGGATATCCGGGGAAATCAGAGAAGGCTGCGGGAAAGGTTTCGCCG
>WPCI01310440.1_pt1 | contig 12652 bp, 9 predicted proteins | sample 5399871 | NCBI WGS metagenome assembly WPCI01 (sample SAMN12869469, study PRJNA574797) | sludge metagenome | isolation source: wastewater treatment of pH7 | place: China:Beijing | collected 2019-05-20
GACGATGAATGCGACCGGCTGCTCAACCGAGTAGGGACCGGCGACCGCGATGCGCTCGGCCGCCTGTTCGCGACGGAAGCCGGCCGTCTGATCGCGATCGCCCGCCGCATCCTGCGGGAGGACACCTACGCCGAGGCCCGGACCCTGCTCGCCGGGCAGTGCGGGGCCGCCCTGGCCGCGATCCACCGGGTCGACCCGGACTCGGTCACCGGCCTCCACGAGATGGAGCAGGTGAGCCAGTTCCGGGACCTGATCGACGCCCTGGGCCAGCCCCACCCGGCCTTCGAGCTCGGGCTCCTCTGGCTGGAGGCCAACCGGCCACCCCCGTCGGGCCGGGCCGTGGTCCACGGCGACTTCCGCAACGGGAACCTGATCGTCGGCCCCGAAGGCCTGCGGGCCGTTCTGGACTGGGAGTTGGCCCACCTCGGCGATCCGATGGAGGACCTCGGCTGGCTGTGCGTCCGGGCCTGGCGCTTCGGTGGCGACGGCCCCGTCGGCGGCTTCGGCACCCGGGAGGACCTCTACGAGGCCTACGAGGCGGCCGGCGGTCGACCGGTGGACCCCGCGGTGGCCCGCTGGTGGGAGGTGCTCGGCACCCTCAAGTGGGGCGTGATGTGCATCATCCAGGCCGCCACCCACCTCACCGGGCAGTCCCGCTCGGTCGAGTTGGCCGCCATCGGCCGCCGGGTGTGCGAGCAGGAGTACGACCTGCTGGCCCTCATCGACCCCGTCGGCGACGTCCCGACCCCGACGGTGGGTGCGGCGGAGCCGTCGTTCCACGACGTGCCGACGGCCGGACAGCTGCTGGAGGCCGTCCGGGAGTGGGTCGAGGGCGACGCCCGCCAGGCGACCACCGGCCGGGTCCAGTTCCACACCCGGGTCGTGGCCAACGTCATGGCCATGCTCGAGCGCGAGCTCGAGTCCGGCCCCGCCATGGCCGAGGCCCACACGTTCCGCCTGGCGGCGCTGGGCGTGGCGTCGGAGGCCGATCTCGCGTCCCGCATCCGGTCCGGCGAGTGGTCCGTCGACGACCGTCCCCTGCTCGACACCGTGCGCGCGACGGTCGTCGACAAGCTCGCCGTCGCCAACCCCAAGTACCTCTGACCCCTCCGTGCCCTTGGGCCGGGGGAACGACACCGAAGCAGGGCTGGGGGCGGGTTTGTGGGGCTGGCCGTGGTCGGGGGGCGTGCGGCTGATCCTGCCGGGTCGACCGACGGCAGGGATGGGGGCCTGGGGTCGGGCGGCTCATCGCCGGGGCATTCGGGTCGTGTGGTCTCACGCCCAGTGGTCGGAATCGGTCCCCCCGCTGGTTCTCTGCACCGGGAAACCGCTGACGGCGGCTTGCCGGTGCGGAGAACGCCGGTCGCCCACCCGATCGGGCCCTTCATCGGGCGAGAGATCACGCTCCGTGGTGAAACGGCCGGCGTCACGCTGACTGTGGCTTGGTCCCGAGCCCCTTCGCCGACACGAGCGCAGCTGACCGCGCCACACGCGGTCTACTGCGCTGAGGTCGCCGGAGGCGCAGATCCACCTGCCCCCGATGGCCTCCAGCCCGACCCCACGCCCCCATTCCTTGCCGTCGGTTCCCGCAGCCCGGTGACCAGATGGGCCGGTCGCGGTCCGGCGAGGAACGGCCGCCGGCCGAAATCGTTCCGCGGAACGTTTTCCGTCGGGGAGGTCAGCGGTGGATGCCCTCCAACAGGACGGTGGCCGTGCCCAGATCGGGGCAGGCGATGTCGAGGACATCGGAGGTGTACTCCTCGATGAGGACGTGGGCCTGGTCGTCGGTGGCTCCGGCCGGCCACTGGGCAATCAGGGCCCGGTCCCGGCCGATGTCGACCTGGGTCAAGGGGAAGGTGCTGATCTCGGCGTCCACGGTCGAGGCGTCGTTGCGGATCCGGACCTCGGACTGGATCCCCGCGTAGGGCGCGCTGGAGTGCTCGGTGGAGCCGCCAGAACGGCTCCGATCAGACGCCCATGGCGTGGTAGCCGCCGTCGACGTGGATGACCTCGCCGGTGGTGGCGGGGAACCAGTCGGACAGCAATGCGACGCAGGCCTTGGCCACGACCTCGGGGTCCCGGACGGACCAGCCGAGGGGGGCCCGCTCGTTCCAGACGTCCTCGAAGAGGGAGAAGCCGGGGATGGAGCGGGCGGCCAGGGTGCGGACGGGGCCGGCGGCGATGAGGTTGGAGCGGATGTTGCGGGGGCCCAGGTCCCGGGCCAGGTAGCGGGAGGTCGACTCCAGGGCGGCCTTGCAGACGCCCATCCAGTCGTAGCCGGGCCAGGCCACCTGGCCGTCGAAGTCGAGGCCGACGATCGAGCCGCCCTCGGTCATGAGCGGGGTGACGGCGTCGGCCACGGCCCGCAGCGACCAGGCCGAGATGCGCATGGCGAGGGCCACGTCGTCCCACTGGGTGTTGAGGAAGTTGCCGCCCAGGGCGGACTCCGGGGCGAAGGCGATGGCGTGCAGGGCGCCGTCGACCCGGTCCCACTTGGCCGCCAGAGCGTCGCGGACGGCATCGGCGTGGCCGTCCTCGGTCACGTCGAACTCGAGCACGTCGACATCCGCACTCAGCTTGCGGGCGGTGCGGGTCGTGATCGACAGGCCCCGCCCGGCACCGGTGAGCACCAGCTCGGCCCCCTCGCGCTGGGCCAGCTCGGCCACGGCGAAGGCCAGCGAGTCCTTCGTCAGCACCCCGGTGATCAGCACCCGCTTACCGTCCAGCAGTCCCACGTCACTCCGATCGATGGTGGACGCCCGACGTTACGCCGGACGGCCGCGCCGAGATGCTTGCGGATCGCGGTACCCGGCCTGACTACCCTCTGCCGCCGTGCGTATCGGCGTCCTCGGTGGAACAGGTCCCGCCGGTCGAGCCCTCTCGGCTCGGCTGGCCTCAGGTGGCTTCGAGGTGGTGATCGGCTCCCGGTCCCGCTATCGGGCGATGGAGGAGACCGACCGCCTCCTCGCGACGTGGCCCGACCACGAGCTGCACATCGTGGCGGCGGACAACGAGGGCGCGTCGGAGGCCGACGTCGTCGTCGTGGCCACGCCCTGGGACGCCGCCGCCTCCACGGTGGCCTCGGTGTCCAAGCAGCTCCGGGGCAAGGTCGTCATCTCCATGGCCAACGCCCTGGCCAAGGTCGGCCACGAGTTCCAGCCGCTGGTCCCGCCCCGCGGCTCGGTGGCCGCCAGCGTGCAGGCCGCCCTGCCCGACTCCCGGGTGTCCGCGGCCTTCCACCATGTGCCCGCCAAGGAGCTGGGCGACCTGTCCCACCCCGTCGAGAGCGACGTGCTCATCTGCTCGGACCACAAGTCCGCCACGCAGACGACCATCGAGATCGTCCAGGAGCTGCCGGACATGCGGCCGTTGGACGCCGGCGAGCTCTCCAATGCGGCACCGATCGAGGCCTTCGCCGCCGTCCTCCTCCAGCTCAACGTGCGTTACAAGACCCGGGCGGCCGTGAAGTTCACCGGGATCGACCTGGGGGAATGATCGCTATGGGGGACGGGGCGTCGATGCAGCTGTACTGCACGGCGAAGGGCGAGATCGTGGCCTTCGAGCCCGGCCCGGTCGTGCTCATGTACACGTGCGGCATCACGCCCTACGACGCCAGCCACCTCGGTCACGCCGCCACCTACCTCACCTACGACATCCTCCAGCGTCGTCTCCGCGACCGCGGCCACGAGACCCGGTGCGTGCGCAACATCACCGACGTCGACGACGACATCCTGCGCAAGGCCCGCGAGCTCGGCGTGCACTACCTCGACCTGGCGGCCGCCGAGACCGCGCGCTTCCAGGCCGACATGGGCGCCCTCGGGCTGCTGCCCAACTGGAGCGAGCCCCGGGCCACCTCGGCCATCGCCGACATCCGGGGCTTCATCGGCATGGTCCTGGACCGGGGCCACGCCTACGAGTCCGGCGGCGCCGTCTACTTCGACATCTCCACGTTCGAGCGCTTCGGCCAGGTCAGCCACCTCACCGCCGAGGAGATGCTGCCCCTCGCCGCCGAGCGGGGCGGCAACCCCGACGACCCCAACAAGCGCAACCCCCTCGACTTCGTGCTCTGGCAGCCCTCGGCGGAGGACGAGCCGGCCTGGGACTCGCTCTGGGGACCGGGTCGACCGGGCTGGCACATCGAGTGCTCGGCCCTGGCGATGCGCGAGCTGGGCACGACCATCGACCTGCACGGCGGTGGCTCGGACCTGATCTACCCCCACCACGAGTGCGAGGCCGCGCAGTCCGAGGCCGCCACCGGTGAGCCCTTCGTCCGGCACTGGATGCACCAGGCCATGGTCCGCATGGACGGCGAGAAGATGTCCAAGTCCCTGGGCAACCTGGTGTTCGTGAGCGACCTGCTCAAGACCTGGGACGCCCGCGTCATCCGGCTCGGCGTGCTCGCCCACCACTACCGGGACTCCTGGAGCTGGAACGACGGGATCATGCCCGCCGCCGCCGAGCGCCTCGAAGCGTGGCAGGCCGCGGGGGACGGTGACGGTGGCCTCGAGGAGGTTCGGGTCGCCCTCGACGCCGACCTGGACGCGCCCGGTGCGCTTGCTGCAGTTGACCAAGCCGCTGCCGCCGGTCGCGGGGTCTCCGAGGCCGCTGCCCTGCTGGGGGTCGACCTCACCGAGTAGGGGTCAACGCTGCGCAGCGGAGCGGAGCAGCACGGCCAGCGCTCCACGACGGCGTCGCCGGACTTGCGGAGCGAAGCGAAGCCAGTCGAATGTTACGGTCGCCAGCGATGACTCGGGACTACGGCGCGCTCTACCCCGTGGCCCGTGCTGTTCTCACGCCGTTGTTCAAGCTCAACTGGCGCGTGCACACCGAGGGCGTCGACCACGTCCCTGACACGGGTGGGGCGATCATCTGTCCCAACCATGTCTCGGTGCTGGACTCCTTCTTCGTCCCCCTCGTCCTGCCTCGGCGCATCACCTATGTGGGCAAGGCCGAGTACATGGACGACTGGAAGACCAAGTTCATCTTCCCCGCCATGGGGATGGTGCCCATCGACCGGTCGGGCGGCGACGCCGCCCAGTCGGCCCTGAACACCGCAGCGAACATCCTCGACCGCGGCGAGCTGTTCGGTATCTACCCCGAGGGCACCCGCTCCCGCTCCGGCAACCTCCACCGGGGCCACACCGGGGCTGCCCGCCTGGCCCTGCGCACCGGTGCCCCGATCCTGCCCGTGGGCCTCATCGGCACGCGGGAGGTCCAGCCGCCCGACGCCAAGCTCCCCCAACCGTTCCGGCCGGTGTGGGTGAGGATCGGCCGTCCGGTCCACCCCGGCAAGGACCCCGAGCGCATGGGTGACCACCGCCTGCTGCGCCAGATCACCGACGAGGTCATGTTCGAGATCGGGGCCCTCTCCGGGCAGACCTACGTCGACGAGTACGCCAACAAGAAGCCGGAGGAGACCGACATCCCCCGGCAGCGAGGTGGGGTCATCACCGCCGACGGTCCCCAGGCCAACGGGCACGCCGTCGTGGCCGAGGTGGCGAAAGCCGGCTAGCCCGACGAGGCCTGTCGGTATCCTCGGCCTCCTCATGGCTATCGACATCACGCTCCCGGACGGCTCCTCGCGTTCCCTGGACGACGACGCCACCGCGGGGGACCTCGCCGCCGCCATCGGCCGGGGCCTGGCCAAGGCCGCAGTCGTGGCCGAGGTCAACGGTGAGGAGCGGGACCTGGCCACCCCGTTGGCCGACGGGGACACGGTGGCCATCGTCACCGACTCGACCGACCAGGGCCGTTACGTCATCCGGCACTCCACCGCCCACGTGCTGGCCCAGGCCGTGCTCGATCTGTTCGAGGGGGCCACCTTCGGCATCGGCCCGCCGATCGAGGACGGCTTCTACTACGACTTCCAGCTGGCTGACGGGGCCACGTTCACCCCCGAGGACCTCGAGCGCATCGACGCCCGCATGCGGGAGATCATCAAGGAGAAGCAGCCCTTCCTCCGGGACGAGATCCCCGACGCCGACGCCAAGGAGCTCTTCGCGGCCCACCCCTTCAAGCTGGAGATCATCGAGGGCACGGCCGACGACCCGATGTCGGCCACGCCCGGTGGGCTCGTGCGCACCTATGAGAACCCGCCCGACTTCATCGACCTCTGCCGCGGGCCCCACGTCCCCGACACCGGCCGGCTGGGCCACTTCAAGCTGACGCGGGTCGCCGGCGCCTACTGGCGGGGTGACGAGCGCAACCCGATGCTCCAGCGCATCTACGGCACGGCCTGGGAGTCCAAGCAGGCGCTGGCCGATCACCTGGAGCGCCTCGAGCAGGCCAAGGCCCGGGACCACCGCAAGCTGGCCGCGGAGATGGACCTGCTGTCGTTCCCCGACGAGCTCGGGGGCGGCCTGGCCGTCTGGCACCCGAAGGGCGCGCTGGTCCGCAAGCTGATGGAGGACTACAGCCGCGACCGCCACCAGCACGGCGGCTACGAGTTCGTCTACTCGCCCAACATCGCCCGCTCCACGCTGTGGGAGACCAGCGGCCACCTCGACTGGTTCGCCGACGCCATGTACCCGCCCATGGAGCTGGAGAACGGCTCGTACTACCCGAAGCCCATGAACTGCCCGTTCCACATGCTGATCTTCCGCAGCAGCCAGCGCAGCTACCGGGAGCTGCCCCTGCGCCTCTTCGAGCTGGGCACCGTCTACCGCTACGAGCGCTCCGGCGTCCTCCACGGCCTCATGCGCATCCGGGGCTTCACCCAGGACGACAGCCACATCTTCTGCACGCGGGACCAGATCCAGGACGAGCTGGTCAGCCTCCTGGAGTTCGTGACCTCGGTCCTGTCCGCGTTCGGCTTCGACGACTTCACGGCCAGCCTCTCGACCAAGCCCGAGGGCAAGGCCGTGGGCGGGGACGAGGAGTGGGACGAGGCCACCGAGGCCCTCCGCCTGGCCCTGGAGAAGAAGGGGCTGGAGTTCGACGTGGACGAGGGCGGCGGCGCCTTCTACGGCCCCAAGATCGACATCCACGTCCAGGACGCCATCGGGCGGCGCTGGCAGCTGTCCACGCTGCAGGTGGACTTCCAGCTGCCCGAGCGCTTCGGCCTCGACTACATCGGTCCCGACAACCAGCCCCACCGCGTGACGGTCATCCACCGGGCCCTGTTCGGCTCCGTCGAGCGCTTCTTCGGCGTGATGCTGGAGCACTACGCCGGTGCGTTCCCGGCCTGGCTGGCCCCCGTCCAGGCCCGGGTCCTCGGGGTCCGCGACGACCACGACGCCTACGCCGAGGAGGTCGTCGCCCGCCTGGAGGACGCCGGCCTGCGGGCGGACAAGGTGGACGCCGACGAGCCGCTCGGGGCCCGCATCCGCAAGGCCAAGCTGGAGAAGGTGCCCTACATCCTCGTGGTCGGTGACGACGACGTCGCCGCCGGCACCGTCGGGGTGAACCAGCGCGGGGTCGAGGGCGTCGACCGCGACGTCCCGGTCGCGGACTTCATCACCCGCCTCCGCGGCGAGGTCGACGCCAAGACCGCATGAGCCTGCGACCGGGTCGTTTCGGTCCTTCCGGCGCCCGATTGCGGCGCTCCGACGCCTCATCCAGGCGCCAGAACGGGTGCGCGTGAGCTTGGACCGGTGGTGGGCGGGATGGCGCCACGAGTACATCAACGCCGCCTTCGCCCAGGAGCTCGAGGACGGCGACGGCTCGTTGTTCGAGCGCATCCTCGGCAGCGGCCTGCCCGACGAGGAGGCCTTCGTCGTCTCCCGGGGCCCGCTGGTGTCCGCCCTGCTCAACGCCTATCCCTACAACTCCGGCCACCTCCTGGTCCTGCCCAACCGGGCGGTGCCAAAGCTGTCGGACCTCACCGACGAGGAAGAGCTGGCCCTCTGGCGCACCGTTCGCGATGGCGTGGACGCCATCGAGGCGGCGTACACGCCCGAAGGGGTGAACGTCGGTCTGAACCTGGGGCGAGCCGCGGGGGCCGGGGTCCCGGACCACCTGCACGTGCACTGCCTGCCCCGCTGGTCGGGCGACACCAACTTCATGACCGCCGTGGCCGAGACCCGGGTCCTGCCCGAGCCCCTCGACGTGACCTGGCGCCGCCTGCGGGACGCGTGGCCCTCCTGAGTACCGTCGGCGCCCGTGACTGACGAGGACCAGCCGACCGAGGAGCCCTCGGACGACCACCGGGACGAGTTGCCCGAGGACCTCGACGCCTCGGCCTACGTCGGTCCCTATACGTTCCCCGACAACAAGCGCCGCCGGATCCCGGGCTACATCTACATCGGCATCGGGCTGCTGTGCCTGCTCCTGTGGGCCACGGCCGGCGATGACGCCGTGCTGGTCAACGAGGGGATCCTGGCCGCCGGCATCGCCCTGCTGTTGATCGGTGGCTACCACCTGCTGGCCGGCTACCCCCTGGAGCTGGACGAGCACGAGGCCCTCGTGGCCGCCACCAAGGAGGTCGGCTTCCCCGTCGGCCACGCCTCGGCCCAGATGGGCTGGCGGGGCCTGCGCAGCCGCCCCACCTGGCGGATCCTGCTCTACAGCGCCGACGAACCCCCCGCGAAGCGAGGCCTGGTTCTCGTCGACGGCGTCGACGGCGAGGTCGTCAGTGCCTTCGTCGAGGACAACCCCGAGGACTGGTCCGAGTTCGACTAAGGGCACCCGTGGCGTGGCGGGGAAGTCGCTTCCGCTGCGGATGAGTCAGGCGTGGGTTCGCTCGGAGACGCGACGGGCCAGTTCGGCTCGGGTTCGCACGGAGAGCTTGGTGAAGATGTGTGAGAGGTGGGTCTTCACCGTCTCGCGCGACATGAGCAACCGCGTGGCGATCTGCGGGTTGGTCAACCCCTCCGCCACGAGATCGACGACGGACCGTTCGGTCGGCGTCAAACTGTCCCACCCGACACTCGGGCGGCCCCGGACGCCCCGGCTGCGACGCACGTAGGCCACCGTGGTGGCCATGTCCATGGAGCGTCCTTCGATCAGGGCGGCAGCGAAGGCCTCCTCGCCCAGCTCGGCCCGGGCTACGCCGGCCAACCGGTCGATGCGGGCTGCGTGCACATCGACCTGGCGATGCACCCGGTCCTCGCGCAGCCGGGCCGCGGCACCGATCAGGCGGACGGCATCGGCGTGAGCGCCGGTGGCGGCCCTCACCTCGGCCAGCACGTCGATGGTGTGGAACGTCTCCCATGCGATGTCCTGGCCGTCGAGCGCGTCGAGGGATTCGTGGGCCAGTCGCTCTGCTTCGAATACCGCACCCCGGTCGAGGGCCACGATTGCCTGGCGGATCCGGAACCGCGCCCTGATCAACCGGCTTCCCTCAACGATGACCTCGGGGATCTCGTCGAGTACCGCCACGACCTGGTCGAGGTCGCCAGTGGCGAGGGCCAGATCGGCGAGGTACGGCGACACGCTGGCCAGCACCGCAGTCGAGCCAGACGTCCGGGCTGCATCGGCGGCTCGCTCGAGGGCGCAGCGCCCGGCCTCGGTCGAGTCGTCACCGAGCCCGTTGCTGATGAGGTACACGCCGTTGGCCAGCTCGAAGAGGATGGCCGCTTGGACGTACCCGTCCCGGCGGGCCTGCTCGGCCCGGGCGCCCAGCTGGCCGTGTACCGGCGACTCGCCGACGCCGGCGTAGGCCGCGTAGGAGCGGGCGAACCCGGCCAGACATCCCATCGTCGACGACATCAACAGCGCCTCGATGGGCTTGCTGCTCTGGGCCGCCACCCGGGCCAGCCGCGACTCGGCTCGAAGCCCGAGCAGCTCGGCGCGGGCGTGGTAGCCCTGAAAGGCGGCCGAGAGCGCCTGTGCGGCCTCGACCCACGCCGTCCAGACCGGGTTGTCGACCTGTTCGAGCAGCTCGACTGCCTCATCGATTGCACCTGCGGCCGCCTCGATGTCGACGGCGATGAGGAGCAGGCCGCACATGGTGACGCAGCGCGAGATCATCTGGTTGTAGGTGTCGCCACACGCCTCGGACCGTTCCGCGGCTCGCCGGGCCATGGCGATCCCCTCGGCGGGATCGAGAAACAACATCGCCGTCGCCATGTGCATCAGACCACGCGAGGCCAGGGACTCGTCGCCGGCGAGTTCGGCCGCTTCGACGGCCGACTGGCCGCTGGCGTACGCGCCGACCATGTCGCCCTTGAAGTTGCAGGCATCGGCTCTCGTCTGATGGAGCCGGGACAACGGGGCCGGATCCAAGACATCGCCGGCCCGTTCCAGGAGGTCGCCGACGAGGCGCTGCGCGGCGCTCGGCGTCACCAGGGCCCAGACCATGTGTTGGGCCCACACCATGGCGGCCGCGTCGTCGAACCGTCCCGCGGAGACCAGGGTGGCGAGCGCCGCGGTCAGGTTGTCGAGCTCGTCGACGGCCCAGGCGAACGCGTCGTCGCTCCAGCCCATCTCGAAGTGGGGTGAGTGCTGAACGATCGTCCGCAGGTAGTGCTCGGCGTGCCGGCTGCGGAAGTCGTCGCGCTCGCCGGCCTCGGCCAACCGTTGATCGCCGTACTGCCGGACGGTCTCCAGCAGTCGGTAGCGGGGGACGGGAGACTCGTCGTCGAGTTGCACCAACGACTGCGCGACCAGGCGGTCGAGCAGGTCCAAGACCGCGGTTGCCTCCATCTGATCGTCGCCCACGATCGCTTCGGCGTCATCGAGCCGGCAGCCGCCGTTGAACACGGACAAGCGGCGCAACAGCACCTGCTCGGCTTCGCTCAGCAGGTCGTGGCTCCAGGCGATCGAGGCGGCCAGGGTCTGCTGGCGCGGGAGGGCCAGGCGACTTCCGCCGGTGAGCAGCGCGAACGAGTCGGCCAGGCCGAGGCGGATGCGTTCGGGGGAGAGCGACCGGCACCGCGCCGCAGCCAACTCGATGGCGAGGGGGATGCCGTCGAGGCGCACGCAGATCTCGGCGACGTCGGCCGCGTTGTGGTCATCGAGGTGGAAGTTCGAGCGCACCCGCTGGGCCCGATCGAGAAAGAGGTTGACGGCGTCGTACTGTTCGGCCGCCTCGAGGTGGGGAACGCCGTCAACCATGGTCGGAACGCCGAGCGGGGGGATTCGCCAGGCCAACTCGCCACCGATGTCGAGTGCCTCGCGACTGGTCGTGAGGATCTGCACCTGAGGGCACGACCGCAGCAACCGATCGACCACCCGGGCGACGCCGGCGATCAGATGCTCGCAGTTGTCCAATACGACCAGCAGCTCACGGTCGGCCAACCGCACCGCGAGCTGGTCGAGCTCGTCATCACCGCTCTCGATGTTCAACCCGATCGCCGACGCGATCGCGCCGACGAGGGCCGATTCCTTGAGCACTTCGGCCAACTCGACCCACCACACCCCGTCGTGGTGACGAGGCAGGACTTCGGCTGCCACTTGCTGGGCCAACCGGGTCTTTCCCGCGCCGCCGGTCCCGATGATCGTGATCAGGCGCTCGCTGGCCAGAAGCCGAGCGAGGGTGGTCTGTTCCTCGACCCGACCGACGAAGGTGGACAGCTGCGATGGCAGGTTGTTCGGAAGCGAGTCAAGCGAAGGCAGCGCGGGGAAGTCCGTTCTGAGGCCGTCGGCCACCAGCTGCCAGACCCGCTCGGGTCGCGTCAGGTCCCGTAAGCGATGCTCGCCCAGATCCAGCCAGCCGACGTCGTCACCGATCTGGTCGATGGTCAGGTCGCGGGCCACGGCGGAGACGAGGACCTGACCGCCGTGAGCCAGACCTCGGAGCCGGGCAGTGCGGATGATGGCGTGTCCGGCGTAGTTGCGATCGCCGATGAATCGGGCCTCGCCGGTGTGCACCGCCATGCGAACTTGCATCGGCTCGGCCATGGGCCAGGGTTCGGCGTCGAGGGCCAGCTGAACGTCGCGGGCGGTGAGGACGGCGTCGGACGCCCGGGCGAAGGCACCGACCACGCTGTCACCCTCGCCCTGAGCGGTCGGTCTTACGCCGCCGTGCGCCGTGATGGCGGCGTCGAAGATCTCGTCATGACGGCGCATGCCGGCGGCCATCGCTTCGGGATCGCGCTCCCATGATGCCGTCGATCCCTGAATGTCGGTCAGCAAGAAGGCGACGGTTCCGCTGGGAAGCTCCACCGAAGGATCGAGTACCGCCGCCACAGCCACATCGTTCCACAGGGTCTTGTCCGTCGACATGGGTGCAGCATCCCCTGGCCACGTCGGGCGAACATCGCCCATCTGGGGGATAGCCGCACCTCCCTGCACCGTCGGCGTTCGTCACGAGGGTGATCACCTGAAGGCCCCTGGCGACGGCCTGTCCGGCGAGCACCCGGAGGCGGGTCGTGCGCCAGGCATTGTGGGTCGCCACCAGCGCCCGCAAGCCCTCGTCGACCATCGTCCGGGTCAGGGCCGTCGTCGAGTGGGGGTAGCGGGGGCCGTCGGACTCCAACTGGCCAAGGAGACTGTCGCCCACGGCGGCCACCCTTGGCCCGGCCGGTGGGCCGACGAACGGCCCGACGTCCGCGGCAGCAGGCCCGGCCAGGAGCATGAAGGCCAGGATGGTCGCCACGGTGGTCCGCCTGACGTCGATGAGTCTGGTGCGCCACCCGGTCCGTGACGAAGCCGTCGGTCGGGGAGACTGTCGGGGTGACCCTGAGCCGGCGGACGTTCCTGGGCGGTGCGGTGGCGACCGGGGTGCTGCTGGCCGCGGGCTGCAGTGACGACGGAGGGCAGGCGGGCCCGG
>WPCI01420292.1_pt1 | contig 12643 bp, 12 predicted proteins | sample 5399871 | NCBI WGS metagenome assembly WPCI01 (sample SAMN12869469, study PRJNA574797) | sludge metagenome | isolation source: wastewater treatment of pH7 | place: China:Beijing | collected 2019-05-20
AGGCAGGACAGGAGCAGGACTCGGCGCACGGCGCGCCTCCCTCGGTGAGATGTTCAGCCGGGGGAAGCGGCAGTTCTCGAGGCAATGCCTTGCGGATTCCGCAAGGCATTGCCTCGAGACGGATCAGATGCGCTCGAGGAGGGTGCCGGTGGCGAGGCCGCCACCGCAGCACATGGTGACCAGGGCGGTGCCGAGGTCGGAGCGCTCCAGCTCGTGGACGGCCTTGGTGGTGAGGATGGCGCCCGTGCCACCGAGGGGGTGGCCCATGCCGATGGCCCCGCCGTTGGGGTTCACCTTGGCCATGTCGGCCCCCGTCTCCTTCTGCCAGGCCAGGACCACCGAGGCGAAGGCCTCGTTGATCTCGACCAGGTCGATGTCGTCCATCGTCATCGAGTTGCGCTCGAGGAGGTGGTGGGTGGCATCGATGGGGCCGGTGAGCATGAGGATCGGGTCGCTGCCGACCAGGCAGGTGTCCACCACCCGGGCCCGGGGGGTGAGGCCCAGCGCCTCGGCCTTCTCGCGGGTGGCCAGCAGGACGGCGGCGGCGCCGTCGGCGATCTGGGACGAGGTCCCGGCGGTGTGGACGCCGTCCTCGCGGGCGACGGGCTTGAGCTGGCTGAGGGCTTCGAGAGTGGTCTCCCGCAGCCCCTCGTCCTTGGCGACCCGGTGGGTCGTGCCCGTGGGCTTGCCGTCCTCACCGAGATCGGGGGCGTCCACCTCGACGATCTGGGTGCTGAACCGGTCCTCGGCCCAGGCCTGAGCGGCCCGCTGCTGGGACAGGAGCCCCAGGGCGTCCGTCTCGTCGCGGGTGATGCCCCACTTCTCGGCGATGCGTTCGGCGCCCTCGAACTGGGTGGTCCACTCGTACTTCTCGAAGTAGGACTTCGGGATCGCCTTGCCGACGCCCTCGCCCAGGCTGGAGCCCATGGGCACCCGGCTCATGACCTCGACGCCGCAGGCGACGGCGACGTCGACCACGCCCGAGCCGATCAGGCTGGTGGCGAAGTTGGTGGCCTGCTGGGACGAGCCGCACTGGCTGTCCACGGTCGTGGCCGCCGTCGAGATCGGCAGGCCGGCGGTCAGCCAGGCGGTGCGGGTGACGTTGAAGGACTGCTGACCCACCTGGGACACACAGCCGCCGATGAGCTGGCCGACCTCGGCGGGGTCGATGCCCGAACGGGCGATCAACTCGCCGAGCGCCACGCCGAGCAGGTCGGCGGAGTGCATGGTGGACAGTCCGCCGCCGCGTCGCCCGATGGGCGTGCGGACGGCTTCACAGATGACGATGTCGCGTGGGGATCCCGAGCTCATGCCCAGAGCCTACGACGTGGCCGGAGTCGGTCCGTCAGGCGGCTTCGTGGGCGGAGTCGGGATGCTCCACCACCGGTGCCGGAGGGCGGACCGAGGCGAGGGCGGCGCGAGCCGCAGCCACGCCGGCGAGGCCGACCTGGCGGGTCTCCTCGTCGATCCGCCACTCGTCGCCCAGGGGGTCGAGGAGTCGCAACTGCCGTTCCATGTCACCAGTCTCCCCGGGGGGTGTGACAACCAAGGGTCGCGCGGCCTGGTCGTCGGTCACATCACGTTCCGTGATCCCAGAACCACGGAAAATGGTTGTCGGGTCACGCCACCGCGGGCGGTCCGAACCAGGTGTCGAGCGCCCGGGGCAGTGCCGGGTCCGTGACGGCTCCGGCCCAGGCGACGTGCCCGTCGGGGCGGATCAGGACGGCGTCCGGCGCGGCCACCTCGCCGACGACGGGGAGCTCCCACACCCCGTCGTGGGTGCCCTCGACCCGCCGGACCCGATCCGCCCAGGGGCCGATGTCGAAGGGGCCGGGCTCGCCGAGGTGGAGGAGGACCGGTCGGGCCTCGTGGAGGAGGGTGAAGACGCGGGTGGGGCCCGCGGCGGTGTCCAGGTCGAGGTCGGGCATGCGCCGACCGAGCAGGGGGTGGCCCTCGCCGAGGTCGTAGCGGATGTCGAGGCCGGTCAGCATCCCGGCGATGCGCCGGCGGGGCTCGTCGCTGCCCAGCAGGTCGGTCATGGTGTCCCGGAGGGCTTGGTGGTGGTCGTCGGGGGTGCCGAGCGCTACTTGCGCCATGGTGTTGTGCAACACCCGGGCCGCGACCGGGTGGCGCTCGTCGTGGTAGGTGTCCAGGAGGCGCTCGGGTGAGGTCCCGTTGACCACCTGAGCCAGCTTCCACCCCAGGTTCACCGCGTCCTGCACGCCGGTGTTGAGGCCCTGGCCTCCCGTCGGGGCGTGCACGTGGGCGGCGTCTCCCGCCAGCAGGACCCGCCCCCGGCGGTAGACCGCCGCCTGCCGCGCCATGTCGTTGAAGCGAGAGATCCAGCTCGGGCGGCGCGCCCCGAAATCGGTGCCGTAGAGGTCGACGAGGGCCGCGCTGAGGTCCGCCAGGGTGGGCTCGCTCGTGTGCTCGGTCTCCCGCTCGATGAGGACGACCCGGAACGGCCCGTCGCCCCCCGGGTCGACGGGACCGATGCCACTGCCCTCGCGCCGCAGGCCGAGCTCCGGGTCCGTCATCTCGACCTCGGCGATCATCCAGCTCCTCGATGCCTCCCACCCGGCGAAGTCGATGCCCGCCGCCTTGCGGACGAGGCTGCGCCCGCCGTCGCAGCCGACGACGTAGGCCGCCCGCAGCCAGGGGCCTCCGGACACCTCGACGTCGACGCCGGTGTCGTCCGGGGTGAAGCCCACCACCTCGCGCTCACGGAGGACGGGGACCCCGAGCTCGAGGACCCAGTCGGCCAGGATGGGCTCGAAGAGGCGCTGCCACAGCGCAAGGACGTGGTTGTGGCGGGTGGGGAAGTCGCTGATGTCCAAGGGGATCCCGGCGAACCCGACCCCGGGGGCGGTGTAGCCCGCGTCGATGAACCGTTCGGCGACGCCCCGCTGGTCGAGGACCTCGAGGGTGCGCGCGTGGAGCCCGCCGGCGCGGGAGCCGTCGACGTCCTGGTTGGGCCGCCGCTCGACGACGACGACGTCGATGCCGGCCAACGCCAGCTCGGCGGCCAACATCAGCCCGGTCGGCCCGCCTCCCGCGACGACCACCGCGTGCTCGGTCATGCACCTCTCCTGGCTCGACGGCGCCGGCCGGGATCGGCACAGCGGACGGGCCATGGTCAGCACGAATCAGTCGTTTGCGGCAAGCCCCCTCCCGCGCGCGATGCTGGACACGGCGGGACGGGTGCCCTGAACGGGCGAGCGAGCCGAGAGCCGCTCCCCGGGGCGATGCGTCAGACGGGCGTACCGGGTGCGGTGAGCGGCCACGGGCGCTCCCGCTCCACCGACAGCACCAGGTCGAAGAGCAGACGATCCTGGTTGTGGCGGCCCATGACCTGCATGCCGATGGGCAGACCGTCGACCGGCTCCACGGGGATGGACACCGACGGGTTGCCGTAGATGTTGGCCGGGATGGTCAGGGCGCCCATGTCGAGCAGGTCGGCGAACGTCACCTCCACCCAGTTGAGCAGCTCCCGGTTCGTGCGCGGCCGGGCCACGCCGACCAGGCGCATGAAGCGGGCCAAGCTCCGCCAGGCCAGCTTCGCGGCCTTGTTCGTCTCGATCTGGTGCAGCAGCTTGTCGCCCAGGCCCGTTGACTGGAGACCCGATTCCGCGGGGAAGGCGGGGTCGGGGTTCGTGGCGCAGATGACGAAGTCGGCCCGGTCGAACAGCGTCGCCATGGCCTCGTTGGCCTCGGTGCGCCGGCGCTCGCCTTCGGCGGCCAGCTCGAGGTCGAAGGTGTTCCAGGCCAGGGTGAGCCCGAACGCCACCTCCTCGGTCAGGTCCTCGGCGCACTTCGGCCAGCGCTCACCGATGTCGACCAGGAGCCCGGACAGGTTGCCCATCATCCAGGGCACGCCGAGGCGGGGGACGTCGAAGCCGGGCTCCACGTCGACCCGCTTCATGCCGTGGTCGGCGATGAGGGCCTCGGCCCCCTTCACGATCGACGCCTCGACCCCGGGGGCCAGCGGCACCGAGCCGAGACCGGGGAGGACGATGACCGTCTTGCCCGACAGGTCCTGGGTGCCGAGATCCCGCTCCCAGCCCTCCTCCTTCGGCAGGCTGGTCGGGTCGTGGGGGTCATAGCCCGCGCAGCAGTCGTAGTAGCGGGCCACGTCCCGGACCGACCGGGCCACACAGCCGAGCACCACGGTGTTGGGGGTGATCTGGGTGCGTCGGCCCCGGGGGATGCGCCCGTAGGTGCCCTTCATGCCGACCAGGCCGTTGTATGCGGCGGGGATGCGGATGGAGCCGCCCCCGTCGCCCGCCGTGGCCAGGGTGACGAGGCCACCGGCCACCGCCGACGAGCTGCCGCCGGACGATCCACCGGCGGTGCGGCCCGCCCGCCACGGGTTGTGGGTCACCCCGTTGAGCTTGGTCACGCTGACGTTGAGGCCGCCGAACTCGCTGGCGGCGGTGAGGCCGACGGGCACGGCGCCGCTGGCCCGGACTCGACCGGTCATCGTCGACTCCCAGTCCGCGATCCGGTCCTTGAACACCAGGGAGGCCTCGGTCCAGGGCCAGCCGATGACCGGCTCCAGCTCCTTGATGCCCATCGGCAGCCCGCCGAAGGGCAGCGAGACATCGGCGTCCTCGGCCGTGGTCAGGGCCTGGTCGGGGTCGAGGAAGGTGAAAGCGTTGAGCTTGCTGGCGGCGATGGCCGCGAGGCTGGCCTCGAGCTCCTCGACCGGGGAGCGTTCGCCGGATCGGAAGGCGTCGACGAGGGAGCAGGCATCACCCCGCCAGGGGGCGTCAGGCATGGCGGGATGTTCCCACAGCGCCGGCCCGGCGGCGTAGTGCTGACCGACGCTGCCGGGTTCTCGTAGGGTCCTCGCTCCATGGACGCGCGGACCTTTCTCGGCCTGGAGTCCGACGGGACCCCCTCGGGCTTCCGACTCCCGGTCGTGCCGGGCATCACCGCCGGTGGCGGCTTCCTGTTCGGCGGCTGCGGGCTGGGTGCGGCCATCGTCGCCCTGGAGGAGATCACCGAGCGGCCGGTGATCTGGGCCACCGCCCAGTACCTGTCCTACGCCCTGCCGGGTTCGGTCGTGGAGTACGACGTCACCATCGGGGCCCAGGGCCGCAGCGTCACCCAGGCCCGGGCCGTCGGGCGTACGGCCGACACCGAGATCCTGACCGTGAACGCCGCCCTCGGCAGTCGCCCCTTCGAGTCCGAGGGGGAGTGGGCCACGATGCCCGACGTCCCCGGACCCGATGACTGCGAGGTGCGGAACTACCGCTTCGAGCACGAGTCGGTGGCCACCCGGATGGAGCAGCGCCTGGCCATCGGGCGACCGCTGGAGGACCTCGACGGCACGCCGAGCCGCGGGAACTGCGCCCTGTGGGCCCGCATGCCCGAGGTGCTGGACATGTCCGGGGCGGCGCTGGCTGTGCTGGGGGACTTCGTGCCGTTCGGCATCGGCCAGGCCTTGGGCCTCGCCGCCGGCGGCAACAGCTTGGACAACACCTTCCGGGTGGCTCGCCTCGAAGCCACCGACTGGGTCCTGCTCGACATCCGGGTGCTGGCGGTCCACGGTGGCTTCGGCCACGGGGCCGTGCTCCTGTGGTCCGAGACCGGCCGGCTCCTGGCCATCGCCAGCCAGTCCACCATCGTCCGCTTCTGGAAAGATCAGGGCTCTTGAGCACCACACAGCGCTACGGCATGACGGTCCCCTTCTCGGGGGTCCCCCTGGGGGAGCAGCGGGACTGGTTCCGCGAACTGGTCGACCTCGGCTACACCGACGTGTGGTCGAGCGAGGCCGACGGGGCCGACGCCTTCACCCCGCTGGCCCTGGCCTCGGTCTGGGCGCCGGAGCTGCGCCTGGGCACCGCCATCGTCCCCGCGTACACCCGGGGCCCCGGGTGCCTGGCCCAGACCGTCGGCTCCATGGCCCAGGCCGCGCCCGGCCGCTTCGTGCTCGGCGTCGGCAGCTCGTCCAACGTCATCGTCGAACGCTGGAACGACATCCCCTTCGAGGAGCCGTACAAGAAGACCCGGGACATCGTGCGCTTCCTGCGGGACGCCCTCAGCGGCGAGAAGGTCCGCCACGAGTACGACACCTTCTCCATCAACGGGTTCAAGCTGGGCGTGCGCCCGAGTGAGCCCGTCCCGATCCTGGTGGCCGCCCTGCGGGAGCAGATGCTGCGGCTGGCGGGCCGGGAGGGTGACGGGGCCATCATCAACTGGCTGTCGGCCGATGACGTGTCGACCGTGGCCCCCATCGTGAAGTCCTACGGCGAGGACAAGGAGGTCGTGGCCCGCATCTTCGTGGCCGTGTCCGACGACGCGGAGGCGATGCGGGCCGCCGGCCGCTTCGCCATCGCCGCCTACCTGAACGTGCCCGTCTACGCCGCCTTCCACGAGTGGCTGGGTCGGGGCGAGGTCCTGACCCCGATGTGGGAGGCCTGGAAGGCAGGGGACCGGGCCGCGGCCCTCGAGGCCATCCCCGACGAGGTCGTCGACCAGCTGATCATCCACGGCCCGCCCGAGGCCTGCCGCGAGCACCTCGAGCGCTACCGGGCCAACGGGGTCGACACCCCGGCGATCGCCCTGCTGCCCTTCCCGGGCGCCCTGCCCGAACGGGAGGCCCTCCGGGCCCTGGCGCCGCAGTAGTGGCGATGGAGATCCCGGGGGTCGAGGACCTCACCGAGGTCGGCCGCGGCGGCATGGCCGTGGTCTACAGGGGTCGCCAACCGACCTTCTCCCGGGACGTGGCGGTCAAGGTCGTCACCGTGGCCGGGGTCGACGAGCGGCTCCGACACCGCTTCGAACAGGAGCTCCAGGCCGTCGGCGCCCTGTCCGAGCACCCGAACATCATCACCGTCCACGGGGCGGGGGAGACCGCCGAGGGCTTGCCGTACCTGATCATGGGCTACCAGCCCGCCGGGTCGCTGGGTGACCGCCTGCGGACCCGGGGCCCGGTCCCGTGGACCGAGGTGGCCGACATCGGGGTGAAGATGGCCGGCGCCCTGGAGTCGGCCCACCGGGCCGGGGTCCTGCACCGCGACATCAAGCCCGAGAACATCCTGGTGTCGTCTTTCGGTGAGCCCGTCCTGGCCGACTTCGGCATCGCCCGCCTCGAGGGCGGCGCCCATCTGACCGCCAGCGGCATGGTGACCGGCACCCCCGCCCACACCGCCCCCGAGGCGCTCCAGGGCCGACCCGCCAGCGCGGCCAGCGACGTCTACGGCCTGGCGTCGACCCTGCACCAGCTCCTGACCGGCACGCCGGCGTTTGTGAAGCCGACCGACGAGAGCACGCTCGCGGTGATGAACCGGGTGCTCTCGGAGCCCCCGCCGGACCTGGGCGCCGTCGGGGTGCCGTCGGCCCTCGCCGGGGTCATCAGCCGGGGGATGGCCAAGGACCCGACCCAGCGCTACGCCACCGCCGCCGAGTTCGGTCAGGCCCTGCGCGGCGCCCAGCAGGCCCTCGGCGTGCCGGTCACCCCGCTGCCGGTCGCCCTCGAGGAGGGCGCCGAGGCCGACTCGGGCGAGACGGTGGTCGTCGCGGCCCCGATCGCTCCGCTGCTGTCGACGCCCAAGGACGCCCTGCCCCCGCCGCCGACACCACCACCGGTCACCGTCGACCCCGAACCGGAGGCCTCCGGCGGCGGCACGAAGTGGTGGCTGGTGGCCTTCGTGGTCATCCTCGGCGGGGTCCTGGCCTTCGTCCTGCTCCGGCCCGACGGCGACGACGGCGAGGAGGCCGAGGACCTGTCGCCACCCCCCTCCAGTGAGACCACGGTGGCGCCGACGACGACGACGACCCCGCCGACCACGACCACCACACCGCCGACCACGACCACCGAGTTCGTGGTCGACCCGTCCGCCGCCGTGCCCCTGACCTATTCGTCGGCGACCGCATCGTCGACTGCGGCCGACGGCGTCGACCTGAGCGGCAACCCCGTCACCTACGCCGTGGGCAACACCGTCGACGGCGATCCCGAGACGGCTTGGCGCACCGACGGCGACGGCATCGGCGAGACGATCACCCTGCAGATCGCCGGCGGGCCGGTGTGGGTCACCGAGGTCGGGCTCATCCCGGGCTACGCCAAGGTCGATCCGGTGGACGGCACCGACCGGTTCGTGGAGAACCGGCGGGTCGAGTCCGCCGAGTGGGCCTTCGACGGGGCGATCACCCAGGGCCAGGCCTTCGACGTGAACGACCGGAACCTCCAGTCGATCCCGGTCGAGCCGGTCCTGACCTCACGGATCACCATCACCATCATGGACACCACCGACGACGGTGGCCGGGACTTCACGCCGATCTCCGAGATCGTGGTCCGGGGTGTGCCCGCTGCGTAGGGCCCTGGCTTGCGCCGCCGTCCTGTTCGTCGCCGTCGCGTGTGGGGGCGACGACGCACCCTCGGGGGAGGTCGCGGGGACCACCGTTGCGCCCGGTGAGGACACCGGTGCCGCCGTCTCCACTACGACCACGTTGGCCAGCACGACCTCGTCCCCGACGACCACGGCCGTGCCGGTCGTGGCCGAGCACGTCTTCCCGCTGCAGCCGGCCTCGGTCTGTGACTACAGCGACGGGCACCACGACTACCCGGCCAACGACATCTTCTGCCCGATCGGCACCGAGGTGGTGGCGGTCACCGACGGCGTCGTGGACTTCGTCAGCCGGACCGACGAGTGGGACCCGGCGGTCGACGACCCGGCCCTGCGGGGCGGCCTGTCGGTGGCCATCGTGGGCGACGACGGCATCCGCTACTACGGCTCGCACCTGTCCGCCGTCGACCCGGGGGTCCGGGTGGGGGACCGGGTGACCGCCGGCCAGCGGCTGGGCCTCAGCGGGGACTCCGGCAACGCCGCGGGCATCGAACCCCACCTCCACTTCGGGATCTCCCGGCCCACGACCCCCGAGGACTGGATGGTCCGCCGCGGCGAGGTCGACCCCTACCCGTACCTCCAGGCCTGGGAACGCGGCGAGAACCTCACCCCTGTCCTGCCCTAGCCCGTTCTGGGGGCTCCAGCGCGCGCTCCAGCGCGCACCTGAGCCCCCAGAACGGTCAGAGTGGGGGGCGGAAGAGGGTCTGGAAGACGGCGAGGACGGCGGGGACGCGGCGGTCGGCCTCGCCGGGGACCTGGACCGAGGACATGAGCAGGCCGAGCACCACGGTCTCGACGCCGAGGGCGAGGGTCGCCGGATCGATCGTGGGGTCGACCACACCTTCGACGCCGGCGGCCTCGAGTCGCCGGGTCAGCTCGGCGGTGATGTCCTGGAGCGCCGGGAGGTCGGCCAGCCGGTGGATGACCTCCGGTTCCTGGCCGGCGAGCACCCGTCGGGCCAGCCGGTGCCGCTCCACCCCGAGGCGCAGGTGCAGCAGCAGGCCGGGGATCAGGTCGACCAGTGGCAGGTCCTCGTCCAGTTCGGCCCGGGCCCCGGCGATGAGCTCGGCGGCGTCGAGGTCGACGGCGGCGTCGAACAGGGCTTCCTTGTTGGCGAAGTAGGCGTAGACCGCGGCTTGGCTCACGCCCGCCTCGCGGGCCACGGCGGATACGGAGGTGGCCCGGTACCCGTCGTCGGCGAACCGGCGGACGGCGATCTCCAGCAATCGGCGCCGGGTGCGCTCACCCTTGGTCTCGACGGTCCCCTCCACGGGAGGTGATGCTATGGCAGAGGTCATGTCAATGATTCTATAAGAATCATTGACTTATCAGAAACGGGATGCGATGGTGGTGCGCATGGCCACCACCATGACCCCCACCCACGAGCTCGACGACGCCGTCGCGAAGCGGGTCGAGCGCCTCAACACCGCCTCGGTTCGACGGGTGATCGAGCCCGAGGAGGAGTTCGCCTGGGCGAAGCTGGGAAAGGGCCAGCTCATCCCCGACGTGCTGCTCACCATCGACCCCGACGAGTACGGCCTCACCCCCGAGCAGCGGGCCACGCTGTCCCGCGAAGAGGTCGCCTCGCTGCTCGAGTCCGGCGTGCGCTTCGAGTGCGTCCTCATCTCGGCGTTCGCGATGGAGCTGGCCGAGAGCCGGAACCTGGTCGGCGCCCGGAGCACCTACGCCCTGCACGAGATGGGAGAGGAGACCCGCCACTCGCGCGCCTTCCTCCGCCTGGTCGAGCACATCGATCCCACCGCCCCCCGGCTCATGCTCAGGTCGGTGCCGACGTTCGTGCGCAAGCGCATCCAGCGGGGCCTCCTGCGCCACGCGGCACTGCTGTATGTCTTCGTGCTGGCCGGCGAGGAGATCCCCGACCTGATGCAGAAGCTGGCCACCGAGCACCCCGGCACCGATCCGCTGCTGGCCGAGGTGAACCGCTACCACCGCCAGGAGGAGGCCCGGCACCTGGCCTTCGCCCGGCTGCGCCTGCCCGAGTTGCAGCGGGAGGCCTCGGCCTGGGAGCGCTTCCGCATGCGCCGGACGGTGCCGTTCGGCCTCCACCGCCTGTTCGACTCCATGATCGACCCGGGTGTCTACGCCAGCGTCGGGCTGCCCGCGATGCGGACCTGGATCAAGGCCAACCGGGGACCGCGTCGCCTGGCGGTGCGCTACGAGGCGTGCCGCCCGATCCTGGCCCAGGTCATCGCCGCCGGTTTCATCGAGGAGGGCAAGGTGCCCGGTCCCTGGCGCCGCCTCTGCCACGTCGACCGCGCGGGAAACCCCCTGCCCGACAGCCCCGCCCTACCGGTCGTCCCCGCCGCCTGAACCGCTACTCGGCGAGGCCGACGGGCTGGTCGTCGATGATCTGGTCGAGGTATTCCGACAGGCCGTAGCCCACCCGACCGTCCTCCAGGGTCCACTCGGTGAGGCCCTCGGAGATGCGGGTGATCCGCCCGTCCCGCCGGTTGCGGAGGGGGATGAGGTTCAGGACCTTTCCCGTGACCTTCAGCGAGCCCTCGGCGTGGTGCAGGGTGGCCTCGATGGCCCGGTGATAGGTGCCGGTCTCGGTCCACTCGGTGCTGATGTCGAAGCTGTGGCACGGGATGATCCGGTCGCCGTCCCAGATGAAGCCGCCCCGCATGCCGTCCCGGTCGGGCCGGGCGATGCGGGAGCCCATGAACCCGAAGTCGCCGCCGAAGTTGGCCGTCAGCCAGCGGTAGTACCAGGGGGCCTGCCAGGTCCGCGGACCCCACGAGTGGTCCCGCAGGCCGAAGCCGCTGACCTGCCACTCCTGGTCGCCCACGGCGATGGTGCCGGTGGCGGCGTTGAGCTGCTCGTAGTGGCCCTTGGCGAACTCCTCGCCCTCCCGCTCGACGTGCTCGGTCGGCTCACCGCCGATGGGGTCGCTGACCCGGGTGTAGGTCAGTTCGACCTTGGCCTTCTCGTAGGGGTTGTTGGTGAAGGCCTGGCGAGGGTCGGCCATCTCCAGGGGGTCCTCGAGCATGACGACCTTGCCCTCGTAGCCCACCTTCAGCTCCTCGAAGGGCTCGACGACCTCGAAGGTCATGCCCCCGGCGGCGAAGGCGTCGTTGTCGCTGATCTCGGGCCGGTTGTACATGAAGGCCACCCGGCCATCGGGCAGGTAGAGGCACGTGGTCATCTCGGCGTAGCCCTCGTTGGCCCGGTTCCCCAGGCGCACGAAGCCTCCGACGTTCTCGGCCGGGTCGTACACGTTGAAGTACATCGACTCGTTGAACGTGGTCTCCGGGCCCAGTTCGTGCAGGTACTCGTCGACTGGCTCCAGGCGCATCGGCATGCCGCGGACCCTACGCCCTGTCAGCGAGGGCGGCGGCCGAGGCGAGGTGGGCGGTCAGGTCCTCGAGGCGACTGGAGGCGTTCAGGCCGCTGGTGCTGGGCATGACGTAGACCGGGCGACCACCGAAGGGCTCGGCCTGCACGCCGGCGACGGCCTTGCGGTCGACGGCAGCCCGCCAGCCGGCGAGACCGACCATCACCACCTCGGGCAAGAGGGCCTCGCGCCGCCGGCGGATGCGCGCCACCGCCGCCGCGAAGGCGGGTAGATCTTCCTCCCGAATGAAGTGGCCGTCCAGGAATTGGCGCCCCGCCTTCAGCAAGCGAGGTCCGACGGTAACCTCGGAGAGGAAGAGCAGGGGGATGGCCAGGAAAAAGCGGGCGTAGGTCGCGAAATCCAGCAGCAGGGATTCCAGCGGTGTCGGCCCCAGGGCTTTGCCCTCGATAAGCGCCAGGATCAGTAGGGGCACCCAGGTGAGCAGCAGGAAGGCGACGAACCGGCGCAAGATGGATGGCGTGCCGGGCCGGATCAGCCCAAGCCGCTGCATGAGGCGGTAGGCGGGCCCCCCGAGCTGAAATTCCGGTTCGTTATCCAGATTCAGGACGCTGGTCATGAGCGATCATCCTCCGTCAAGCGCACCAGGGGGGCGCTGTCCAGGAGCTTGCGTGCCAGTTCAATCAAAGGCTCAAGGTTCACCCGGTTGGTGAAGACGGCGAAGGTGAGTAGGGCGAGCAGATAGCGGGGATCGCTAACCCAGGGCGGAAGGAAGCGGGGCGCTCGGCACAGACCCATGGCGTAAAGCTCGCACAGCGCGGGGATATCGAGCAGATTGAGCTTGCCGCAGAACAAGAGGCGCAGACAGTCGGCCCGCCCGGCGGCAAAGGCCGCGTGTAGGAAGTAGTTCACCTGCAGAAGGCCCATGAGGTAGACCAGATCCTTGCAGAAGGGGGCCCCGCCCGTGATGATGCCGCCC
>WPCI01185170.1_pt1 | contig 12633 bp, 14 predicted proteins | sample 5399871 | NCBI WGS metagenome assembly WPCI01 (sample SAMN12869469, study PRJNA574797) | sludge metagenome | isolation source: wastewater treatment of pH7 | place: China:Beijing | collected 2019-05-20
TAGTCGCGTACCGGGCCCGCATCCGCCATGAGGTCGATGTCAGTCATTGGATTCTCCTTCTCAATCGAGATTCTTGTCAGTCAGGAACGCGTGGATCCGCTCGGCGATCTGATGGTTGTTCTTGTCGCTGAATGCGAAGTGTGTGTTGCCCTTGATGCCGACTTCGGGTAATGACACGAACGTGGCATCGCCGCTACGTTCAGCGAGCATCGAGGACCTGCTTGAGCGTGGTGGCGGCGCTCATCCCCGCCGGCCATCCCGCATAAGACGCCAGGTGTGTCGCGAGCTCGGCAAGCTTCGGTGCGATGTCGCCCACCGGCTGCTGAGCGCGGCTCTTCTCCTGTGTCATGATCTACCTCCATCCAACATAGGGACCTTGTGATTCCCTCTTTCACATTCGAGACTAGGTCGGTTGGCTTCCCGGAGGGAGTAACCAGCATTCCGTGCATGGGTCATTCAACCTTGAAGCATGGGCATGGGCATGGGCATGGGCATGGGCGAGGCGGCGGGGATCTGACACCAGTCTCTATTTATTGCTCGCATGCTGCGGAGGAAGTCCGGCACGGCGGCTGGCCACAAGAGAGATGGCGACCATCAGGAGAACGAGAACGGCATAACATGTCGCAACATCCGCCAGAGCAAGGGAATGCGACAACTGACCCGCGATGAGGCCCGGGACTGCGCCACCTCCGTAAGAAATCAGGTATAGGGTGGCGAGCGTTCCCGCGCGTTCGTTTTGGGACACGTGAGTCAACACCGCGCGCATTCCACCACTGTTCGAGGCGCCCTGAGCGACACCCGCCATTGCACTGACGAGCAGGAACGGCAGGATGGCTCCCGCGTGCAACGTCACGACGACTACCAAGACAGCTGCGGCGAATACCAGCATCCCGAGCTGCAGTCGATGCGATACCGCAGGCCAGACCTTGCAGCACTCGTCCAGTGATCAACACTGGCAGCGAATGAACTTGCATGAGCACCAAACAGGCCGCAATCGTACATGCGAGTGCAGCCACGACGAGAGGACGACGTCCCAGATGATTCGACAGCCTGCCGAACATCAACAGCGAAAGAGCCGTCATGCCCAGATAGGCGACAGTCGTCAACGCCAGATCGCCGTCAGTGATTCCGTCCTCAACCCGGAATGTGTTGTACAACGGGATGGCGAGTCCTGCCGAGAAGAACACCCCAATCAAGGCCGAGGATGCGACGAGGAATCCCGTGGAGCGCGAGAACTTCGGAAAGGGACGATCCTTCATTGATTCTCCTTCGCCGACTTCAAGGACGTCTCGCCAGCAGAAACTGAGAAACAGACTCGTGGAAAGGAGCGACCATTCCGGCCGATATTTCTGAACAATGACTTCTTGGGATGGCACTCCGTGGAACTACCCGGAAACCCGCTGAATTTCATTCCTTCATCGTAAAAATGGGCACTTGCCGGAGGAAGGAACCAGCAGTACGCCTTTGCAGAAAGGTATTCGAGAGTGACTCCGCCAAGCTCAGCCCGGGGCAATCTGCATGCGATCACATCGGTTCAGTAGTTGCCCTCCATCCGATGCAGGCACCGGCGCTCTACCCGATGCAGGCACCCGCCTGCACCGGTTGGGGATTTGAGGCGATTGCATCGAGCACGGGCAGCAGCTCGTCAGTTGTCATGGCATAGCCAATTCCGATGTCGGACTCGCCCCGTGCGAATACCACTCCGGCAACGGATCCCGACTCATTCAGCAGCGGTCCACCCGAGTTGCCGGGTTCCACCCGCGCTTCAATCCTGTGGACGAAACGTTGTGCCGTCGAGTTCCCGTAGATGTCCGGGACAAGGACTGAGTCCGTTGCCACCACTCCCGCAGGCTCTGTTCGAAACGGCCCTCCATACGGATAGCCCTGTACCACACCGACATCGCCCGGGCCGAACGAGTCGTCAAGCGGCAACGGCTTGGCATTCACATCCGCTGAGATCACGGCGAGATCGCCAATGGGGTCGAAATAGACGACGACGCCGTCGCGCGCTGGTTCGAAGGGCAACTCCACCAGGGGATTGTCTACGCCGGCAACCACATGAGCGTTCGTCACGATGAGATCATCGGCCACCACGAATCCTGATCCGGTTGGCAGCGTTCCGCAGGCGGATGCGACGCCGGAGATCCTCGCCACGGATGCAGCCGCTTCACGAAGTGCTGGATTGTCGGTGTCCACGGCTTCGAGTGGAAGATCTCCGAACTGGAAGTTGCCGTCGAACAACCCATCGATCGTCGGCAGTATGGTGTCGTCAAGCACCACGGAACGCAACCGCGCGATGGCCTCGTCCACGGCAGGGGGCGTAAGGCGGTCCATGGTCCGCAGGATCGTGGACGAAGCAACCGCTGAGGACACGCGGGGAATACCGGCGGCGGCGATGCCGGCCCCCACCAGCGACACCGCGACTGCCGCACAAATCAGCGCGAGTGCACCACCGAGCAACCTCTCGACCGCCCGCAAGCGAAGCCTGTCCGCCCCCCGCCGCACTGCGCCACCAATGGTTGAACCGATCCACGTGGTCAGTAGTAGCAGGACGATCGCGGCGCTCACCACCGCGGTGCCGCGCCACGCAGTGTCAGGAACTGATTGTGCAACCAGTGGCAGTACGAATGGCATGGCCAGGGCGCCGGCCACGAGGCCAACGAGCAAGCCCAGCGCGGAGAACAGTCCCGTGCGAAGCCCCGTCACCAACGCCATGACAAGGATGGCCACAATCGCGATGTCTACAGCAAGTGTCATGGCTGTTGAGCCTCTCTTTCTACCTTGAGCAGCGGTTTCCAGTGGATCACTGGATCACCACGGACACGTGAATCCAAAACCGACCCGATGTCCCAGTCCGTGGAGCTGGCTGAATTGCTCCTTGGGAACCAAGAACGAGTGGAATCCGAAGGGAACGTGGTGGGCGGGTTGAGCTCCTTTTGCGACGACGGCGCAGGAACGATCGACGACGACGGTGCCACCGGTGCATCGCTGTCTTGTTTGAAGAAGTCGGAGAATCCCATGCGTGTTTCCTCACCATGTGGCTCTCCCTCAAAATACCAGTTCGTCTTCGCTCCGAAGAGAACTGCGTCCCCACCGGTAGGACTACAACGTCTACTCCGGCAGCACTACTGCGCCCAAACCAACGGTATGACAGCAGTGAGGGTATGTTTGCAGGGTCACGTCTGTACGAGGAGGACCTGCATGACCACTCGAGGAATCGATCACATCGGTGTCACAGTGCCCAACATCGATCAGGCCACGACCTTCTTCGTTGAAGCCTTGGGCGCTCAGGTGCTCTACGACACTCTTCCCAGGGAGGAAGGACCGAGAAGCGGCCACCAGCTCGATCAGCGACTCGGTGTACCCGAGGGCACGGAACAGATCGCCATCCGCATGCTGATGCTTGCGCACGGACCCGGGCTTGAACTCTTCGAATTCTCCGGACCGCGCCAAAATCGCGCCGCGATCCCCAGCGACATCGGCTGGCAGCATGTCGCTTTCTACACCGATGACCTCGACGGTTCGCTCGCCGCCGTGATTGCCGCAGGTGGAACGGCACTCGGGGATCCCAAGCAGCTGCCCTCCGTGGAGGCAGGCGCCCGCAACCGTTTCGTCTACTGCCGTACCCCGTGGGGCAGCACCATCGAACTCATCACCTACCCGGACGAGCAACCCTACACCGAGAACACCGATTTGCGCCGCTGGATGCCCTGAGCAATTGGGAGATCGCCAGCGCTCGCTGGCTCCGTGCCCTTGGCTGACAGCCGGGCACTTTTCGGCCGCCGGATGAACACTCAAGCCCCTTGAGATACCGCGGTTCGGTTGAACATCATTCTTCGCTACGCACCCGGTATCTTGTGCAGACGAAGTCACGATTGGGTGCGACGTCAACGAGATCCAGTTGGAGCGCTCGCGGAAACAGCGGTTGCCCCGCTCCAAGGGTCACAGGTGCGAACTGTACCCAGATTTCGTCGAGCAATCCGGCGTCGGCGAACTGCCCCGCGAGGTCTCCTCCGCCCATGACCCATATGTCCTTGTCTCCGGCGGCGTCCTTCATTTGAGCATGCACCGTGCGGACATTGCCCTGCACGAACCGAACATCGGCGCCTCGTGGCATCGGAAGTTCACGATGTGTGAACACCCAGGTAGGCAGTGTGTAGTCCCATCCGTCCTGATTTTCCATCAGCCACTCGTAGGTCGAGGCGCCCATGACCAGCACGCCAATGCGCTCGATGAACGCCGGGTAGGCCATTGGACCTTCCATGTCGAAGTCCTGCGTGAGCAACCATTCCAAGGAGTGATCAGAAGTGGCAATGAACCCATCGAGGCTGGAGGCCGTGTAGTAATAGGTGGTCATGACTTCACGATACCGGGTTGTGCCCCGGCGCATCCCTCTGCTCGGACTTGGACCAGAAGGGCAGCATCGTCGCCACCAAGAGACTCCGTACGGCCTCTCAGACTTTCACTACGGCAATTCATCTGCGTGACGGCAGCGGCCGAGTTCGTGGTCATGGCGGCATGGTTACAGATCGGTTGGGACGTCGCTATTGACGCAACCACGCGGTACTGGCCGCCGGTAGTTCGCCGTCGTCCAACGGAGAACTGGTCAACACAATCTCTCCCTCCGGTAGCGCGAGTGGGGCTGTGCTGAAATTGGTGACAACGAGCCATCCATCCGGCCGGAGGAAACCCAACGTCTCGTTCTGACAGAGTTCGTCGACCCATTCCAGATGCTCTCCCGCCTCAAGGGTGCGGCGCATGCCCAATGCCTTGCGATAGAGATTGAGCGTGGAATCCGGATCGGCGTCCTCCGCCTGTACCGAAACATCGGCAAACCAGTCAGGTTGGGGGAGGTGAGCACCGCGGTCACCGAACCCGAAGGCAGGGCGCTCGCTGGTCCACGGAAGGGGAACACGGCAGCCGTCCCGGCCGATGTCCGCTCCCGCGGTACGGAAGAAGGTGGGATCCTGGCGTTGATCCGGATCGATCTCGACGACCTCGTGCAAGCCGAGCTCTTCTCCCTGATAGAGATAGGCCGAGCCGGGTAGTCCCAGCATGAACAATGTGGCAGCACGGGCGCGGCGCAGGCCGGTGGCGCGATCGAGCACCGGCTCCTTGCCCCCGCTCAGAAGCCAGTCGAAGGCCGTTCCCGATTGGTGGAGCACCCTGCCACTGCTGTCGCGCGGGGAATCCGGCAGTCCGTACCGGGTGGGATGGCGGACCACGTCGTGGTTGGAGAGCACCCAGGTGCTGGATGATCCGGAACGAGCCGCCAACGTGAGATTGTGCGAGACGATTCGTTTGAATTGGCCGGCGTTGAAATCGGCCTGGAGCAGATCGAAATTGAAGGCCTGGCCCAGTCCTTGTGGGCTGGCGTAGCGGGGCAGCCTGTCGGAGTGGACCCAGGCCTCGGCAACGGCCGTACGAGCGGGGGAGTACTCGTTGAAGACGGCACGCCATCGCGAATAGATGTCGTGGACATCGTCGCGGTCCCACAACGGATGGTTGCCATCGCCCGGAAGTGCGTCGAGTTCGGCCCGAGTGGGAAGTACGTCCGGCAGTTCTTTCGCAAGTCCATGGGCGACGTCGACGCGGAATCCGTCCACCCCACGATCCGCCCAGAAGCGCAACGTCCGGATGAACTCATCGTGAACCTCCGGATTTGCCCAGTTCAGGTCGGGCTGCTCGGGGGCGAAGCTGTGCAGGTACCACTGTCCGTCCGGCACGCGAGTCCACGAGGGGCCTCCGAAGTTCGAGATCCAATCGGCGGGTGGGAGCTCGCCATTCGTGCCGAGCCCCTCACGGAAGATGTAGCGATCCCGTTGCGATGAACCCGGATTCGCGGCGAGGGCTTCCTGGAACATGACATGACGATTGGAGGTGTGATTGGGGACGATGTCGACTATCACCCGGATTCCTCGGGTGTGAAGTCTGGCAAGCATATCGTCGAACTCCTCCAGAGTTCCGATGCGGGGATCCACGTCTCGATAATCGTCCACATCGTAGCCGCCGTCGGCCAGTTGGGAGGGATAGAAGGGACTCAACCAAACGGCATCGATGCCCAATTCAACCAAGTAGTCGACCCGCGAGATGATCCCTTGCAGGTCACCGATGCCATCGCCGTTGGCATCCGCGAATGAACGCGGATAGATCTGATAGACGACCGCCTGCCGCCACCAGTCGACATCGGCAACGAGGAGGTCTTCGCTTCGTGCGGGTGTATTGGTCACGGTAGCCCTTTTTCTCCCGGCTGGTAGTACGTGCCGGAGTACGTTGGTTGGAGGAAGTTCTCGGTGGTGAGAATTGCATCGATCTGTTCTGCCGTCATAAGTCCCATGTCGAGAAGGACCTCGCGAACCGACTTGCCGGTACGGGCGCATTCCCTGCCGACGAGATCGCCCGCGTGGTGCCCAATGATTTCATTGAAGTATGTGATGATTCCGATGGAGTTGAATACGTACTCGCGGCAGATGTCCTCATTCGCTGTGATCCCGTCGACGCACTTGGTGCGTAGAGTGTCGCATGCGTGCGTCAGCAGGGTGAGGGACTCGAACATGGACTGCGCCAGTCCCGGCTCCATGACGTTGAGTTGGAGTTGCCCGGCCTCGGCGGCCAAAGTGGTGGTGACATCGTTGCCGATCACCTTGAAACAAACCTGATTGACGACCTCCGGAATAACTGGATTGACCTTGGCAGGCATGATCGACGATCCCGCTTGAAGTTGGGGTAGATTGATTTCGTTGAGTCCCGCGCGTGGGCCGGAGGAAAGAAGCCGGAGGTCGTTGCAGATCTTTGACAATTTGACTGCCAGCCGTTTCATCGCCGAATGAACGGCGATGTAGGCACCGTTGTCATACGTCGCCTCCACCAGATCGTGGGCCGGAACGGTTTCGACCCCGCACACCGCGGACAACTGACGCGCCGCCACCGCCGGGTATCCAGGCGGAGTGTTGAGGCCCGTCCCGATCGCCGTGGCTCCCAGATTGATCTCCAATAACAGGTCACCGGCGATCTCCAATCGCCGGATCTCCTCCAGAATGTTCGTGGCAAATCCGTTGAACTCCTGACCCAGACTCATGGGCACGGCGTCCTGAAGCTGGGTGCGGCCCATCTTCAGGACGGGACCGAACTCGACGCCCTTGTCCTTGAAGGCGGCCGCCAGATCGAGGATCGCCCGGTTGAGGCTTTGAACCATGAAGTAGACGGCGATGCGAAACCCGGTGGGATAGGCATCGTTGGTCGACTGCGACTTGTTCACATGATCATTGGGATGGATGAGGTCGTATCGACCCTTGGCGTACCCGGACAATTCCAGTGCAAGGTTTGCCACCACCTCGTTGGTGTTCATGTTGGTGGACGTACCGGCACCGCCCTGAAACACATCCACGGGGAACTGATCGATGCAGTGTCCCTCATCGAGAATCGCGTCGCAGGCGCGCACTATCGCGTCCGCGATGTCGTGCTGCAAGACGCGCACCTCCTTGTTGGCCAGCGCCGAGGCTTTCTTCACCATCACCATCGCGCGCACGAACTCGGGTACGTCCGAGACCGTCGTTCCTGAAATCTGGAAATTCTCGACTGCCCGCATGGTATGGATGCCGTAATAGGCGTCGGCCGGGACTTCTCTTGTTCCCAACAGATCTTCTTCGATCCGAGTGTTCAACGCACAAACCTTTCCTGATGCGATGAGGTCAGCGAAGATGCTTCCTGTGCGGTTTGCCGAGTGGTGTTACATGCTCCGCCGCCAATTGTGGATTGTGGAAAGCTCCACTCATTTGGCAATACACGCCCGCATGAAACGTGGACACCGTGTCGCCTCCCCTAGAAGGATAGTTGATCTCGACTGCGAAAACCCCTGTCTTACCGAGAACCGTGTACTTTGTTGTGGGGCATCGGGCTGTGGCACTCTGGTCGGAGAGCTAGAGATTGGACTGCGGATGCCCATGCAAACGGGTGGGTCTGGCACTTCGCGGCGTGCACGCCGCAATGACCCCGGTAGGCGTGATCGGATAATCGATACCTGCCTTGACGTCATAGCTGAGGTTGGCGTCGCCGGAGCTTCATATCGAAGGATTGCTGAGGCCGCCGACGTTCCCCTCGGGTCGATGACCTACCATTTCAGCGGCGTGGACAACCTGCTCCACGAGGCATTCACACGGTTCGCGGGCTCTGTTGCCGAGCGGTTCGAGCACCGAATGGAGCAGGCGAGAAACGTGGATTCCGCCTGCGATGCCGTGGTCTCGTTCATCCTTGAGGATGTGTTCGGGGACCAAAGGGATCTCGTACTGACTCACGAGCTCTACACGCTATCGGCGCGCAATCCGTCCTTCAGGGAGATCACGACCTCATGGATGGGCCGCAGCCGTGTGGCGCTCGAACGGCACTTCGACTCACGTACCGCTCGCATTCTCGACGCTCTCATCGAGGGGCTCACCATTCATCAGGCCCTTGATTCCGGGCAACGGGACCCGGCCGAGGTGGAGTTTGCAATCCGCCGGATGGTTGAGGAGGGGACATGAGTCCGAGGGGCTGTTGGTCAGTGTCTGGATTGGGCTCTGACTGATCGCCGCCCAAAGCTGTTGACACAGTGAGCGCAAACGCGGGCTACTAGACCATGTTGAGGGGTGCATCCGATACCAAGCGGGTCCCTGTGCCAGTCGAATGCGAGCCCAATGAACTGATCGTGCTCGGTGGACCCGAATGAGATCTTCCATCTTGCGCGAGAGCCTTGTAGGTTTCCATGGTGTTTCGTCTCATATGTCACCCCGGACCGCCGATAGGAGGAATATACGGCGAGGTCAGCGCGCATTACCGTGCTGACGACAGGAGTGATGATCATGTCACGGAATTCCCCCGGAGACGCGTTGACGCACGGCGATTCGAGTGGGCAGCGCAGGAGACGTTTGACTCTGGTGCAGTCACTTGTGGCGATTGGAGTACTTGGAGCACTCGGAGCGTTGTTGTTGGTGGGACTGACCGCGGTGTCCGAACAGAAATCGAATGCCAGTCTGGATGAAATCGCCTCGGTGAGAGCGGGTGCGATCACTTCTTCAGCCATGCAACGCCAGACCGCAGAGGTTCAAGGCGCGATAAACGGCTATGCCCTTGCCGTCCGCCGTGATGGCCCGCAGGCGCTCGAAAACGGTGCCCCGGAGCGTGCCGCGTACTTGGCGGCCATGGAGTCGCTGCGTGAGTCGATGAGCAAGATGCCAATCGATGTCTTGGTTCCGGAAGAGAGGGCTCAGTTCGATGCCATCAAGGCGGCGTGGGATTCCTACACGGACTCCGAGTCCCGTCTGACCATGGAGATGAGCAAGGCAGGGGAAGACTACGCGGCCGCCGACGAGATCCTGCAAACGGACATCAACCCGCTCTACCAACAGTTGGTCAGGCAGTCCGCGGACCTGAACACGGCCATCAACACACGTGTCAATGAGATCACCCTAGATGCGCAGGATGTGACGGCGAATATTCGCGTTTTCCAGATCATCGTTCTGCTCGGATCACAGGTGGGTGTGCTACTCATGAGCTTGATTGTGGCTCGCCGATTCAGGGCGTCGGTTGCCGATGTCAATGCCAGCCTGGCCGCCGTTGCAGAGGGAGACCTCACGCGTAGTCCGAAGGTTCCGGAGGGCGATGAACTCGGTGAGACGGCGAGCTCGGTGCGCCGTGCCCTGAGCTCCCTGCAATTCTTGGTCACCGGTGTCAATGCGACCTCTGGAACGCTTGCCAGTGCCTCGGACAAGTTCAAGACAGTTGCCGACACGATTGGTGCGGGATCGGACAGAGCAGCCAGCGAACTCGACGGTGTCGCTCAATCGGCAGGCGAAGTGTCGAACAATGTCCACACTGTGTTTGCTGGCACGCAGGAAATGAACGCATCGATCCGGGAGATCGCCTCGAATGCACAGGACGCGGCCGGGGTGGCAGCGAGTGCGGTACAGGTGGCGGATCAGACGAACGCGACAGTCGCGAAGCTGGGGGCCTCCTCCGCGGAGATCGGTGATGTGGTCAAGACGATCACAAGCATCGCCGAACAGACCAATCTGCTGGCATTGAACGCGACGATCGAGGCTGCCCGAGCTGGCGAAGCAGGGAAGGGCTTCGCGGTTGTTGCCAACGAGGTGAAGGACCTGGCACAGGAGACAGCGAAGGCGACCGAGGACATTTCACACCGAGTGGTGCAGATCCAGGATGATACGCAAGCGGCCGTCGCCGCTATTTCGCAGATCAGCGGGATCATTGCGAGAATCAACGATACCCAGACAATGATTGCTTCCGCGGTCGAGGAGCAAACGGCCACAACGAACGAGATGAGTCGCAACGTCTCCGACGCTTCTGGGGGAGCCGAGACGATTGCCGCCAACATCGTAGGTGCCGCCCGCGCTGCTCGAGACTCCGCGGATGCCGCATCGCACGCTTCGCAGGAAGCGCAGACACTCGCTGAGACGGCGGAGCGCCTGCGTGATCTTGTGGCAAGCTATCGGGTCTGATCCCGACGGAGTGGAGGGACGCGAACACGAGGAAGGCGAAATACGGGGAAGTGTGGCGGGCTGGAGAGTGCCGCCCGGCCCCCAGCCATCGACTCGGCGGAACCCGGAAGACGGTGGGATGAGCTCTGATAGCATCGCGATGTGAGCAGCAACCCGTTTTCTCCAGGCCCGCAGCAGCGTCACTACTTGCCCAGCTACCCACAGCCTGCCTTCGGAGACCGGTCGGAGCCGCGGGTTTCCAGACTACAGGTCGCCATCGCGATGCTGGCGTGGCCGATGGTGGTGCTGGGTGCGGCCTGGTTCGCCTTCGGTCACGCTTTTCTGGGTCGCGGCGGGGGATGGATGATCTTCCTCGGCATCGTGTTCTTGATTCCCTCCTATGCCGCTGTGGCGTTCATACACGCGATTTTGGTGACGCTGTACGCCAGGAGGCGTGGCCGTTGGGCGGCTGGTCCGTGGTCGAGCATTGCAACGGCGGTGTTCTACTTGATCACAGCGTTCTATCCGCTTACGGTCACGGATTTCGGAGACACTGGTCCCGCATTGCCGTCCAGGCTCACCGCATGGTTTGGGGTATCGGAGTCGACCTCCGGTTTTCTCATGTATTCGCTGTGGTACATGGCTGGTGGGATTGCCATTGTGATGCTCGCCGCGGGTGTTGCTGATCTGATAAAGATCAGCAACACCCCTTGTCGGCAGGTTCCCCAGCCTCCTCATGACGCTTGCTTTGCGCCGGAACACCCCCGCATTTAACGGCTCACCGGAAGCAGAATCGTTGTGCAACCCACATCATCTTTTCCTGCCCAAACTTCTGCCGTGACCTGTGGTGTGGCCGCTTTGGCTGCTGTAGCGTCTCGATGCAGGTTTCCGGCTTACGTGACGGCTGGGCCTGCACACGTGGGTCGGATCCAGGAAATGCTGCATCGCGTTGCCTCGAGGACAATCTTTCCCTGGCCGCGAAGACTGGGCACGGCTCCCTGGGCGCTGGCTCGGCTCGCCAGTACGCTGACCGGCACAACCTACGGGGTCTTTGGTTGGAGGGCTGGCCCGCCGCTCCCACGCTCGGGTACCTCCCACAACATGTGGCAGAGAATCCTTGGAAGGAACACCGGTGTGCGCGCGTTGCTCAACGCAATTGACGGCAACGCGGACTGTCTCCTGTACGTCGGTGGCACGGACCGCGACACACGAAGTGACCGATGGATTCCCCGCCACGTCGTGACCATTCTGGGGAACGAATCGGACTGCGCAACGGTACGCATCTTCGAACCTTCGTCCGGCAGTAACTATGCTGTACCGATGCCGACCCTGTTGAAACCTTCCGGACAGCCCCGTCCAGAATTTGGCAACTGGTGCTTCCCGTTGCTTGTCGTGGCGCCGCTCTGATTGGGACACCGGCTGCGCTCCCAATGGCCCCGCGTTGCTGATCCGGCGCTTTCGCCGATGTCGATGCCGCTTGCGTAGCGGACAGTACCGCTTTCAGCGCCCAAGGTGTTCCTTCCGGAATCAAAATGAAATCTTGTCGAGAAGAGTCTTCGCAGATGGGCGCGTATATACCTGCACTTTCAACTATCGGACTCCTACTTTCGGGGGAAGTTCCCAACGTGTGAAAATGTTAGATTTTTTGGGTCCGCCGGGGATGAGGCAAAGGCAGCCTGCCCTTGGAAAATCTGACGAGTAGCAGGAAGGAGGAGCGATGATAATTCACGTCAAGTTGTGTGTGGCATACGTGCTGTCGGTACTTCTGGTGACCGTTACGGCATTCTTGCTTCTCAAACCAGCCGCAGTTGACCTGACATCCATAATCTTCGCGATTGTTTTGGCTCTCGCCACCGCAGCTCTTGCTGTCGACATCTTCCGAGACAGAGAAAAGCTCAAGGACATTGATCCCATGAGAAATCGCAGGCGTTGAAGCCTCGCGAAGGCGGTGGATGACCGCATCGCCGTAATTCATGGTTGATCCCCTCAAGGATGCCATCGGCCGGTCAGATGCTCGATGAATGCCTCGGGCCTTTGGGTTCTCGTATAAGTGTGATCCATTCCCTGTGATGATGAGGAGAGGCGGCCCCAGCACACGGGACTGTGGCCGCCACCCCGTACAGGCGCCACGACCGCCGGCGGGGGGGCCGGGGGGGGGGCC
>WPCI01499292.1_pt1 | contig 12621 bp, 17 predicted proteins | sample 5399871 | NCBI WGS metagenome assembly WPCI01 (sample SAMN12869469, study PRJNA574797) | sludge metagenome | isolation source: wastewater treatment of pH7 | place: China:Beijing | collected 2019-05-20
TCATAGACAGCCGTTCTTTTTTTATTTGTTTTTGTGTTTATGTGTCTTATATATATCCTACAAATTCTTCCGAATTTTTTATGTATATTATCAAACTAAATCGAATTGCGTTGAGAAAACTTGTTGTCTATAACGTTACAATAAGTTTTTTTGTTTGTAAACAAAGAATTTCAACAAAACCTTTTCCATTTACACAAGTTCACAAGTGTAAATGTGTAAATGTGTAAATTTATCGAATTCTCTTTCTTTCTATTATTTGAACAAAAAATATCGAACTTAATTTTACACTTGTGTAAATGTACACAAGTGTAAATGTGTAAAAATATATTCATATTAACCTATTAAAACCCTATTATATCAACATTCTTCTTTCGTTCGTGAACTTGTGTAAATGTGGACATGTGTAAATGTGTAAATTTATATTGATATTTTTTCTGCTAGGTAGTATAATTACATTAAGAAGTTTTTACACATGTGAACTCGTGTAAATGTGGACATGTGTAAAAAGAAGAAATTTTTTTTTTGGAGGGATACATATGAAATTGAAAAGACCATTAACTATTACTGTAGCAAACAGTAAAGGTGGCGTTGGTAAATCTACTATTGTAAGACACTTATCTTACCATCTAGCATTAAAAGGATATAAAGTTCTAACAGTTGATATGGACCCGCAGGCCAACACAACAAAAACAATGATCTTAACAAGAAAAAGAATTAATGATGAATACTTTGCTTTCGACAAAACATTAATGAGAGCTGTACAAGATGGTAGTTTGGAAGACATGCAGTTGAATATAATGAAGAATTTAGATTTACTACCTTCACATAGTGACTTCGAAAACTTTGAAACGTTACTAACATCAAGATTCGGTCATACTGATCCTTCTGAACCTAACTATCATCAAATAGAAACTAATAAGATTAATTACTTTAGACACCTATTAGAACCTTTAAAACAAAATTATGACTTTGTTATCATTGACAGTCCACCTACAGCATCTTATTATACAAAAAGCTCTGCAATGGCAAGTGACTATGTACTCGTAGCATTCCAAACACAAAGTGATAGTTTAGATGGTGCTAATGATTATATTGGTCGATTTCTAAAAAAATTAGTAGTAGAATTTAATGCTCCACTTGATGTAATTGGCGTTTTACCAAATCAGTTACATAGTTCCGGTAAAATCGATGCTACAGTACTTCAGGATGCAAAAGACATTTTTGGCGAAAATAATTTATTTAGAAATTTAATCCCTTACGCTAAAAGAATTCAAAGCATTCCACGTATCGGCTTAAATAAAGATCAATATTGGGACAAGAAGTTATTTAATGAAGTTTTCGAACCATTTGCAGATGAATTTTTAGATCGAATTAAAAAAATGGAGGAATTGAGCAATGAGTAAAGATATGGGTTTTTTCAACAAAAAGGAGGGTGGGGAGAACCCTGGTGATAAAAACAAAGGAGGGAAAATAGATGTTGGCTATAAGGCTGATATCACTCCCTCTACACCATATGATCCTAGTTTACCTGCAAAAGCAACACTAGTGAATGGTGATAAGCGTGGTACTATTCGAATGCCTTTAGAAACTAAACACGAATTCGATGCATTGCTTGAGATTTCAGAGTATCAATATGCTTATGAACTGCTTGGTGAAATGCATAACTTGTATATAAATAAATTGTCAGCTGAAGAGCTGAGATTATTCCACGCACAACATGAACACATTAAGCGTAAAGCTGCTCTTAAAGAAGCAAAGAAACAGCAAAAGAAATAAAAATAACATGTGTAAATGTGTACATGTGGTCTTTTACACATTTACACATGTTATACCTACATAAAACATATAGAGTCATATAAACCCTCTATATCAGTCTAGTAGCGATACACTGCTATATTTTTTTAAAACAAATTTGTGTACATGTGTACAGCTGTACAAGTACACAAATTCACATGTACACAAAAGGAAGGAGCGATAACCATGCGAACCCTCAGTATTATAGTATTAGTTGTCATAGCTTTAGTATTTTTAAATGTAATCTCTCTACATACAATCGGAACATTATCTCTCATAGTAGGAATTTTAATAGCGTTCTTAATTGGTGCTTACTTCCTATATTATATTGTTCTTAGCTTCCTGGCGCTATTTACTACTATCGTTGGAATTATCTTGGTTATCTGCTTAATATCTTATGCTTTTCTAATCTAATGTATCTAACCCCTGGGAGGATCTATATGAATCTTAATGAAGAATTAAAGACCATTCTTAGATGTAAAAAGTTACTGTCTGAAGCTTATTCAGTTGGAGGAGGTGAGGAAATAGAGTTTATTCGTAATGGTCTTAAATATATGTACTTCGCAATCACTTCACCATACAACGAGACACGTTATTTTCGAATAGACAATTGGTGGGATACTTATCAGCTTGAAGGAAAGAAGTGGCTATATTCCATGACTATATAGCGCTATATCTCTTGAGAAAGGAGAACATGAATGACAATACCTAAGAGAAAACAGATTCTAGAAGCTACTATTAATGCCCAGGTATCTCAAAACTATCAAGATTGCCAAGAGTGGATCAATGAGACCCTAAGAATAATGGCTAAAGGTACAAAACACGAAAAAGATGTAAATTGGGCTTTAGAAGTATGCAATACCTATAAAAGTTTATGGATAAATCAAAGTACACATACAAAAGGAGAAATGCAAAATGAACTACACTAAAACTACTATAACTGACGAGAATATTGAAATGTTAAAAACGTTGTCCCATCCAATTCGTGTTGAAATTATAACAATTCTTATGCAACATAACACATTGAATGTTTCAGAACTCGTTAATAAGCTACAAATACCACAATCAACAGTTTCACAGCACCTTTCTAAAATGAAAGGAAAGATTGTAGGATGCGATAGAAGAGGTTTAGAGGTGTATTATTACATAAGTAATCCTAAAGTCCCACAGATCATTGAAATTATACTACCTACCAATAAATAAATAGACTGTAAAAGGAGAATTAAAACATGAACATTGTAAATGAAAATCAAAAATCAAATTATTTCTTTGATTCATTCTTCGAAAATCACCCTATAGAAAACAATTTATTTGTTATTGAAGCAAACGAAAAATATTTCTTTTTTGAACACGATACCGTTATTGATATGATTAAAAATTTCGCACAAAAAGACCAGGATTATATTAGAAGACAGCTGCAACTTTACAATTATTTAAATCAAGATCTAAGAATCTGCCTTATGCAAATTGCATCAGACTACATAAGAAGACTTATAGGAAAAAATAAAAAAACAGACTGTAAGATCCTACCCCTACAATCTGTCATTCATTGCAATTAAAGGATATGGAGATCTCTAACTCAATATACCCAAATAAATTATACTATAACCTATATAACTTGTAACTAAAAGGAGTCGAATAATCGACTCCTTTTTTTACCTATTTCTTAACTTCAGCCCATTTGTAGTTAAATTCTCCACCAAAGTCATTCGTTACAATACCCTTAATAGAAGAACGTTGTAAATATGATCTACCTTGCTGATAGAAAGGCGCTACCGCTCCATCTTCTAATAAGATTTTCTCTGCTTGTTTCATTGCTTTCCAACGTGCCTTTTCATCACTAGCTAAATCTGTTTTCACTTTATGAATGAGTTCATCATATTGTTTGTTTGAATACTTATCAAAGTTATATGTACTATCTGTTGTAAATAAATCTAAAAACGTAATCGAATCAGGAATATCTGGCCCCCATACATCTACACCTATGTCATAATCGCTACTTAATAACAATTCAATTTGTTGTTTACGTGGCTGCGGTTTAACATTCACAGTTAATCCATTCAAATTCTTTTCAAGCTCACCTTTTAAATACTCTGCATTTCTCTTTGCTAATGCATTGTCACTAGTTAGCAATTCTAATGTTACTTCTTTTTTCCCTAGCTCATGCTTGGCTTTTTCCCACTCTTTCTTCGCTGCATCTACATCATATTTCGCTAAGTTTCCATTCTCTTGTCGGAAGTCTTTTCCGTCCGAACCTTTTGCAAAATTAAACGGTACAATCCCTTCCGCTGGAAGAGAGCCATTGTTTAGAACTGTTTCTGTAAAAGCCTTTTTATCAAACGCTTTACTTATTGCCAATCTTGCATATTTATTTTTTAAAACTTCATTTTTTTGGTTCAAACGTAAAAATTGCATAGTTACTTCAGGGCGCTCCTTGAAGTCAGGACTATTTCTATATTTGTCTACAAAATCTCCTGTTAACCCCACACGATCTATTTGACCTGATTCATATAAATTCACTTCTGTTGACTTATCTTTTATAATATCGAAATTAATTTCATCTAATTTAACTGTTTGAGCATCCCAATAGGATTTATTCTTCTTAAATTGAAAACCTTGCTCATGCTTCCAACTATTCATCGTAAATGCCCCATTATAAATTAACTGATCTGCTTCTAAACCATATTGATTCCCTTTTAATTTAAAATACTTCTCGTTTATTGGTAAAAATGTTGGAAACGTTGTCAAATTTATAAAGTAAGGGACGGGTTGTTCTAATTGTACTTCTAGTGTTTTATTATCTACTGCTTTTACTCCTAGCTGATCTACAGGTAGCTCTTTACTATTTATTTTCTTTGCATTTTTTATGTCAAAGAATAAAAACGAGTATTCTGCTGCTGTATCAGGACTCACAGCTCTTTTCCAAGCAAATACAAAGTCTTCTGCTGTAACTGGCGTTCCGTTTGACCATTTCGATTCTCTCAAGTGGAATGTGTACGTTTTTTTATCTTCACTTACATCATAAGATTTCGCCACACCAGGAATTAATTTATTGTCTTTCCCTAGTATATACAAACCTTCAAACACATTACGCATTACGTTCATTGATTCACTATCAGTTGCCTTTGTTACATCCATTGTTGGAATCTCCGCTATATACGGTAAATTAATGGATTTTTTTGTTTCTTTCTTGTCAGTTGCCTTTGCTGTATTTTTAGTCTCTTTCTCTCCACTACTACAAGCTGTTAGTAGAAAACTAGCACATAAAACAGAAGCAACAACTGATGTAACCTTTTTAAACATCTTACTTTCTTCCTCTCTACATGTAAGGTTCATCTTATTAAATTATCTATATATCGGATTTTACAGAATATTAGATGAAAGTTTTTCATTCTCTAAACGTATTCCAACACCTTTTCTCCTATATGTAGCATCTAAATAATAAACCTCATATTACTTTAACACTAAAAACGTAGCACTCTAGAGATTATTGTGTCAATCACTAAAATTTATTTTTAGTAAGGTATGTGAAATTATTAAAACAAAAATAAAAAAGGTGCAGCAAGCGAATGCCACAAACCAATACAAAACATATAAGAACAAACACGAATAGCCCAGTATTGATTTAGGGCAAATCAACCAGGCGATTTTCACTATGTATTGTTAGTAAATCATATAACAACATATATCCCTATGTGACATTTTTTCAGACACTTGAAATATAAAGGTGCACCAGGCTATGTATGTGCCTGATTATTCGTGACGATTTTCTGTTTCTTTTCGATTGAATACACCATGATCAGTAGCTTAACCAATCGAACTTTATGCATAAATAAAGATTCATATAACCGTGTTATAGTTATTCCCAATTCACTCTCACTTTATACTATTCGAACCTTATATAGATTAGTAAGGTATGTGAAATTATATTTTTTTAAATAAAAAGAGCGTGTTATTAACGTCACTTCTAGTAATACAAAAAAATTTCAAATGTGTGTTTTAAAATAATAGCTGTGTAGACCTCATATAAACAATCAAACAAGGAAGGTAAAATACGTTGTCAAAAAAGCGCTATTAACTAAACAGATTTAGCCCTGTTTTAGAGGGGTTGCTATTCTAAAACTGATGAAATACACTTATAAATAGCCGCGCGGACTATAAAAAAACTATTATAAAAGAGAGGGAATTCAGATGAATCACATTTATATTTTATATTTCTCATTTAGTATCCCATTATTACTTTTGCCATTTATAGTACGACAGAAACTAGATTTCAAATTCATCAAATTATACTTTGCTATTAATTTTGATGAAGATAATACTTTTAATCCATTACTATGCGGTATAACAAGTTTCTTGATTGGGTATATGCTTTTAACATCCATTGATTTTATTTCGGTTACAATCGCAACTGTCTTAACGATCAAATTCTTTCACAAACTATTAACAACAGTACCAAAAACTATTTCGAATATTTAATATAAAAACAAAAAGCCTGACTTATACAAGCCAGGCCTTTTGTCTCAATAATATACTATAAGACTATCACTCTAATTTTCTCGCAATCGCATAAATAACCGGTACACTAACAGAATTACCTGCTTGTCGGTACAATTGTGTATCTGAGCTTACTTCCTTTGCACAATCAAACGCCCAACCTGGAAACCCCTGAAGCGCCCAACACTCTTTGGGTGTAAGCCGCCTAACTCTAAAATCCTTTGTTAGTACAGCCTGATTACAAGCTGTATCTAACGTTTGAGCAACACCTTTTCCTACCCTTCCTCTTCTAGTCTTACTTCCTGGAACAGAGTAATTAATACTATCCCCTACTTCAGCTTCTGCATAGCCTACTTTTGTAGCTTCTTTAATACGGATTTTATAACTTTTCATTATTTACACTCTCCTTTTAACATTTTCTATCTAAGCTGCCTTTTGATTAGGAATTACAATCTTAGGTGCATCTTTGCATGTGATTGTAGGAGATAGCCCCATAGGATCACACAGCTCTCCCCCTCTTCTCCAACCGCTAGAATTGGTATTCCCTATTACTTTAATACGATTTTGTGCAGTTTCTCTTCTGATAGGAAATACTTTTCTTGTACATTTTGTTCGAGAATGTCCAATAATGAATACTCGTTCTCGATTTTGTGGAACTGGTCTTTCTGCTGTTGAGAAGTCTCTAGTGTTGAGCAAAAACCATTCTGCATCATACCCTGCTTCATCCAAACTAATGAGAATTCGGGCAAAATCCCATCCTCCATTAACTGAAAAGAGGTTTTTAACGTTTTCAATGAACAAGTATTTAGGTTTATCTTCTTTTTTTTGGCTTTTGAGAAGTTCAATCGTTTTATAAAATAGTCCAGATCTTGAACCTGCAAGTCCTGTAGCTCTTCCTGATGCAATTGAAATATCGGTGCATGGAAATCCAAATGTCCACACGTCTGCTTTTGGTATTGCTCCTGTTTTAATGTTGTTAATGTCATGTTCTGTCCATTCCCCTCTAGTATTATGTATAGCTTCATATGATTTTCTAGCAAACTTATCCCATTCAACATAACCAATACATTTATGGGATGCTTCCTCCATTCCTAACCTAAACCCACCTATACCAGCGAAGAAATCTATAAATGTTAATGACAAACAAATCTACTCCTTTTATTAATCTATTAGTTGTGAAATAAATGAAACAAAAAAGGCTGCAAACTAGTATCTTTCACTAGCTTGCAGCCTTCGATTTTTTCGTTTCGGCTAATCTTAATGTTTTTGTTTCTCTCAGCATAATAGGAACTGAATTACAATATTGTATTTGAATTTCTCCAAATCCTGAATCGGGTGGAGAAAAATACGTTGAATCCCCTTTTGAATCAATGATATATATTCCTTCTTTATTCATATTACCCCTCCATAAAAACTTCACCCAAATAACAAACGCTATATTTAGTAATCCGTTAATTGAATTCTACTATATATAGAAAACCATTACAAATATTTTCTATAAATTAATATGACAATTTATTAATGTAAATAAAATACAGAAAGCATATTAAAAAGAGATTCTAACCATATATAATTTCTTCTTTATCATTTTTTACCCTTACTTTTTAGAACTACTATACACTTTTTACAAATATTGTTATGATAAAACAAACCAAAGCATTACCCCATTAACAAAAAGAGGACGTATATAATACGTCCTCTTTTTGTTTTATATTTGCTTATTATAATCCATGAAGCTGTAATCATAAGCTGGTGCAGGTGGTCGTCCGTGATCAAGAGTAACCAATCTTGTACTTCCATCGACAGAAATATAATCTGGTCGTTGTGGTGCAGGTGGTCTTCCATGATCAGCTTGCGATGTATAAGATTCTGCAAAACTTCCAATAGTTAATACAGCAGCAAAACTAACAAATCCCATCAGTACTTTTTTCATTTTAACGCACTTCCCTTCTGAAGTAATTCTTTAGCATCATAAGATATATTAAAATATTGGCTAGCTTTCTCATGATTCCCTTCTTGATAAAGTTTTTTCGCTAAAATTCCAGAGTACTCTTCCATAAATCCATAAAGTTTTTGGGATTCAAAGTAATTCAGTCCATCTTTAATAGCTGTCTCTAAACTCTGCATATAATTTTCATCGTATTGCGCTCGAAGTATTCGGAAATGATGTGTATATTCAACATCAGCTAAATCAAAACCTTGAATCAAAAATTCTTGCGCTTTCTCAATTTCGTTTAATTTGAAATGTTCTCGAGCCAATAAGAACACAGTTTTATGATAAGGTCTCTCAGATTTATAAACATCCATTAAATGTCGAATTGCAGTTGCAGATATACCTTGTTTTGCATAAAGAAAACCTAAGTTGTATTGAATTAAGGTAATGAGTCGAGTGCAGTTATGTTTTTTTGCCATATCTAAACACTTAACAAATAGTTCTTCTCCTTGTTCAAACTGACTTAAAGTGATACTTGCCAATCCCAGTATTGTATCGCATTCAATTTGATTTATTACATAGTCTTCATGCTTTTTGTATATGTCTTTCGCTTTCATGACATGCTTAATTGTTAATAAAGGTTGTTGAAGATGGTAATATAGTTCACCAAGTTTATAATTAAATTCAGCTTTTTCAATGTCATTAGGAATATACTCTAAAAGTCGTTCAGCTTCTTCAAATTGTTCCATAGCTTCCATATAGTTAGCAATCATAGTGTTATGCACAGCTTTATAGAAATGGTAGTAGTATTTTAAATACTCATCAATAGTTTTTGTTGTAAGTTTTTCAACTGCATCAAAATCACTACGAGTTACATATGATTTATTTATTAACACTTTAAAACTATAATCCAATAGAGAATAATACAATAAGAGATTTTGATCTTGTAGTTCCCGATTTTGTTCGACCATTAAGACACTAATCTTTTCATCAACTTCTTCTTTCATTCTTGTCGCTTTTGTTATTTGTTTAGATAAAATAACTTTATACCATTCGTTTAATAATTTAGTAACTTTTTCATTATTCAGAATTATCATATCATAATCTCCTTTATTCAGTTTATATAAAAACAATCATAACAAAGTTTAATTGTAATAAGTTGTAAAAAACAAATTTATAAAATATATTTTCAATATTCAGTCATCAATTTATCAATTGACGAAAATTTATCGGTAAATCGTTAGATTGTAAAGAAAGAATTACCTATATAAAACTAATCGTAATGCTAGTAATGGTATAGTATGAACCCTATTTGTCGAAATGTTTATGGAAAATATATGGTTTTTAAGCATTTATTTTCCACACTTTAGGAGTTAACATTTAACTATGCTAACAAATAAAGTTAAATTAGCATGGTATTGTCTTAATTAATATTTTAGGAGGTATGAAAAATGAAAAAGATTAGTAGAGTTTTAAGTGTTGCAGGATTATCTCTTGCTATATTCGGAGGAGGAACAATTGCAAGTGCAGCTGAGGGTAACACAGCTGATTCTACTGTAAAAAAAGGTAATGTATTAGATTTATCAGATCAATCGAATGTACAAATGAGTGAGGTACTAACGTTTGGGGAACTTGTTAATCGAATTGCTGCAGATACCAATAAACCTACAGAAGAAATTTCTCAGCAACTCATGACTCAAGGGAAAGCTCGTGGACAATCATCTGCTGCAACACTTGCCGCTACGTACAGAACACTAACAACCAATTTTTCAGTAACACCTTTCTATAGCCCTTCATTAAGGTTTTATTGTGAAACAAATGAATGGGGTGGTAGCTTCAGGGGTATTAAGGAAATAAAACATATTAATATGAATAGAGATGCAAATGGTCTTTCTAAAACGTACAGTGGTACAGTTCAAGCGAATTTAGAGGATCCTAACAGAATTTTCTATATTGTTAATGGTGATTTTCATAATAATGGCACAACTACTTTTAATGGCAATGTATCCATTACTGTAGGGAAGACAGGAAGTGTAGGTTTTAATGCATCTTATGCGACGAGTCACTATAAATATATTTACAAAGAAGGATATGTATATTTTTAAAGTTGAGAAATTTTTAAATGATCGATTACTTCTTAATTACATGTTAAGTTCATTATACATGCTAATTTAATGGAGGTGATCTCTCTGCAACCTAAATATATTCTGTTCATTCAAATTCTAATAGGAATACTAATAATCATGGCACCAATTATTATTACTGGTGAATTATATGATGTTTCAAAGACTATGGGTGATTTGCTAGTTGCTGAATTAATTATAAGAACACTTTCTTTCATAATAGGACTTGTAGTTATTAGTAAAGCGTTTGAAAAGTATTCTAAATAGTTATTAGTATGTTGTTTTCTACAAAGTTATAAAAAAGGGTTATTCATATTGAGTAGCCCTTTCTACTATTTTCACAAAAATAAGTACATCCACTAATGAATGTACTCACTTCCAAAATTTCCACCAGGATTTTTTTTTTGCTGCCGCTATTTCTTCCTGGGCTAATACAATAGTACGCTTTGCATCTTGAATCTCCCTGACCATCTTCATAAGATTATCATCCCTTAGCTCCAACCTCTTTTCTATCCTTTCTTCACGTTCCTTCCTATCTTTCATATCTTCCATTATTAATTTATTCCTTTCCTTTATATCCTCTTCAATTAATTTGTTCTTTTGATCTATACGATCACCTAGTCTCTTTTCCATCTCTAATAAGTTTGCTTGCTGCACCTTATTAATTTCTTCTACCATAGCGCTATATTGTTGTTGGAATTGATACTGCATTTGATAAGGAACTGGATTTGCCCCCTGGGATTCCTCTTGCTTATTATGGATTCCAAACTGCTTCGCAATCATTCTCGCAGCCTTTTCTAAAGTCATACCATCTTGCTTACTCAACTCTACTAACTGTTCAATCAGCACAACATCAAATTCTGTATATTCCCTTCTCCCCCGACTATTCTTTCTTACTTCATACCCTTCACGTTCAAGAACATCCGAATACTTTCTAAGGGTGCTGCCACTTACCCCTAAACGACCATAGACCTCATTGCTGGTATATATTATCTCTGCTTCTGACATAGCGCTACACCACCTCCTATAAGGAGAATTCCATACTAAAGGAATAATCCCTTTTAGAATCCATCGACGAAGTTCGTACGGTCTTTGCTATGTTTTGTCGGAATAAGAGAATTTAAAAATATATATTTTTTTGGATTTTCACTTAAAAAATAAGGTCGGGATGAGTATAATGCCCAACATACAGAAATAAAAAGGAGGAAATACTATGAAAAAGAAAAAGGCACATAAAAGAAAGAACAAATCAAGCTTAAAGATTCGTTTTTGGGGTTTTGAACTCTTCTTCAAACATATTTCATAAGTAAACATTTATACTTAAATTTTATTTGTAAAACCTCTTCATAAAAGAACATAGGTTCGTGTATAATAAAAACGAACCTATGTTCTCATTATATTTTAGGAGGAATCACAGTGTATGACTATTCAATCCTACCGAATAGAATCATCTTATGTGTTGATTTACGTAGCTTTTATGCTTCAGTTAGTTGCATTAAAATGGGTTTAGACCCTATGTATACAAAGTTGGCTGTAGTCGGCGATGTAAATAGAAATGGTTCAATTGTTCTTGCTGCAACACCACCTTTAAAAGCCCTGGGCGTAAAGAAGATGACAAGGCTCTACGAGATTCCTCGAAGAAAAGATATTCTTGTTGTGAATCCAATTATGAGTACTTACATAAAATGCTCTAATTACATAACAAAGTTAGCTTTGCAATACGTTCCTATAGAGGATTTCCACCAACTGAGCATTGATGAATTTCTGTTGGACGTTACTGATAGCATTCATTTATTTGCTAACGATCCCTATGAATTTGCCATGAAATTTAAACGTGAAATATATGAACATACACGAATTGATAGTACCATCGGAATTGCTTGCAACCCCATGATGAGTAAGGTTGCCCTGGACATTGAAGCTAAGAAGAATAAAGAAGGTATTGCTTATTGGAAGTACGAGGATGTACCTACAAAACTATGGAGTATACGACCACTTAATAAATTTTGGGGTATCTCATATAAAACAGAAGAAAAGTTAAATCGAAAGGGAATACACTCTATTGGAGATTTAGCCAATTATCCCCTGAAATATTTAAAACAGAGCTTCGGAAAGATTGGAGAAGAATTACATTTACATAGCAACGGCATCGACTTCAGCCGTATTTCGGAGAAATACGTCCCTGTTACAACTTCAATCGGAAAAAGCCAAATTCTAATGCGTGACTATACAATAGAGGAATTCCCAATTGTTCTATTGGAACATATTGAAGAA
>WPCI01002767.1_pt1 | contig 12613 bp, 11 predicted proteins | sample 5399871 | NCBI WGS metagenome assembly WPCI01 (sample SAMN12869469, study PRJNA574797) | sludge metagenome | isolation source: wastewater treatment of pH7 | place: China:Beijing | collected 2019-05-20
AGCTAGCCTTGCCCACCATCGCGCACCACTCCTGGTGCAGTTCCCATATTCAGCAGATCAAGGTGGCGTCCACATGGCCCAATACGTTTACAGCATGCACCGGGTGAGCAAGGTTGTGCCGCCCAAGCGTCAGATCCTCAAGGATATTTCCCTGTCATTCTTCCCTGGCGCCAAGATCGGCGTGCTGGGCCTCAACGGTGCCGGCAAGTCCACCCTGCTGCGCATCATGGCCGGGGTCGATACCGAGTTCGATGGCGAAGCCCGGCCGATGCCCGGCATCAATGTCGGCTACCTGCCCCAGGAGCCGCAACTGGACCCGGAAAAGACCGTGCGCGACATCGTCGAGGAAGCGGTCAGCCAGATCAAGGATGCCCAGGCCCGGCTGGACGAGGTCTATGCCGCCTATGCCGAGCCGGATGCCGACTTCGATGCGCTGGCCGCCGAGCAGGCCAAGCTGGAAGCCATCCTGCAGGCCTCAGATGGACACAACCTGGAGCGTCAACTGGAAGTGGCCGCCGATGCGCTGCGCCTGCCCGACTGGGATGCCAGGATCGAGCACCTGTCCGGTGGCGAAAAGCGCCGTGTGGCGCTGTGCCGCCTGCTGCTGTCCGCCCCCGACATGCTGCTGCTGGACGAACCGACCAACCACCTGGATGCCGACTCCGTCGCCTGGCTTGAGCGTTTCCTGCACGACTTCCCCGGTACTGTAGTGGCCATCACGCACGACCGTTACTTCCTCGATAACGTGGCCGGCTGGATTCTGGAGCTCGACCGTGGCCAGGGCATTCCTTTCGAGGGCAACTACTCCCAGTGGCTGGAAGCCAAGGCCGACCGCCTGGAACGCGAAGCCAAGCAGGAGGCCAGCCACAACAAGGCGATGAAAGCCGAGCTGGAATGGGTACGTCAGGGTGCCAAGGGCCGCCAGACCAAGTCCAAGGCCCGTCTGGCCCGCTTCGAGGAAATGCAGTCGCAGGAATTCCAGAAGCGTAGCGAAACCAACGAGATCTACATCCCGGCCGGCCCGCGTCTGGGCGACAAGGTGCTGGAGGTCAATGGTGTGCGCAAGGGCTACGGCGACCGTGTGCTGATTGATGACCTGAGCTTCAGCGTACCCAAGGGCGCGATTGTCGGCATCATCGGCGGTAACGGTGCAGGCAAGTCCACCCTGTTCCGCATGATCACCGGCCAGGAGCAGCCCGATGCCGGCGAGATCGTGCTCGGTGAAACCGTACAGGTGGCCAGCGTCGACCAGCACCGCGACAATCTGGACGGCAAGAAAACCGTGTGGGAGCAGATTTCCGACGGCCGCGATGTCATCCGCATCGGCAACTACGAAGTGGCCTCGCGCGGTTATGTCGGCCGTTTCAACTTCAAGGGCTCGGACCAGCAGAAGTTCGTCAAGGACCTGTCCGGTGGTGAGCGTGGCCGCCTGCACCTGGCACTGACGCTGAAACAGGGCGGCAACTTCCTGCTGCTTGACGAACCGTCCAACGACCTTGACGTGGAAACCCTGCGCGCGCTGGAAGAAGCCCTGCTGGACTTCCCCGGTTCGGCCATGGTGATCTCGCACGACCGCTGGTTCCTGGACCGTATCGCGACCCACATCCTGTCCTATGAGGACGATGGCAGCGTGTATTTCTTCGAAGGCAACTACACCGAGTTCGAGGAAGACCGCAAGAAACGCCTGGGTGATGCCGCCGCACAGCCCAAGCGCGTGCGCTACAAGAAACTGGCCTGATCCGCTCCGGCCCTGCATGCTCATCCCCGCGCCCTGCGCGGGGATTTGCTTTTATGCCGGCAAATGGCCGCATTCGCTGCATCGATAGTCACGCCCGGAGTGTCCAACCCCGCTACATTGTGCGTGCCAGCAGATCCTGAGGCATAATGTAGCCACCGTGACTCCAAGGATCAGCAACATGCGCAAATTCCTCAAGGGACTGGGCTGGGCCCTGGTTATTCTGCCTCTGTTTTATCTCTGGCTGGGCTTCCTGGCCATTCCCGGGCTGGGCCTGTTTTTCGGCAACCAGCTGCTGGCCCAGTACAGCACGCAACCGGCACGGTTGCAGCGTCTTGAGTTCAACCCGCTGACCCTTGAGCTGCGCCTGTGGCATTTTCGCATCGGCGAGGAACAACCCGCCATTTCACTGGAAGCCGCCCGCGCACAACTGGGCTGGAAAAACCTGTTCCAGGGCCGCGTTCACCTGAAAGAAGTGCTGTTGCAACAACCTTACGCACACATCGGGCTGGATGAAACACGCCGGCTGACGCTGCTCGATCTGTTCAAGCTGCCGGAAAGTACCGACAAGGCCGAAGAACCGGCTACAACACCCTTCCCTTTCACCCTGGAGCTGGCGCGCATCGAACAGGGCAGCCTGTCGTATCAGGACCGCGCCCTGCCCGAGCCGCTGGACATGGATTTTGCCGGTATCGATATCGAGCTGCGGGAATTCACCCTCGACCGTGAAGATCCGGCGACCTTTAGCCTGCAGCTCAGGGCCGGCGACGACACCGATATTCAGGGCTCGGGCGATTTTGCCCTGCACACCCTGACCAGCCGTGGCCAGCTGCAGGTCAGCGGCCTGCAGCTGGCCAGCTGGTGGCCCTATGTGCTGGAACAGCTGCCACTGCACCTGCAGCAGGGCAGCCTGCAGCTGAATGGCAATTACCAGCTGCAGCTGGACCCGCAGTTGCAACTGCAGCTGAACGGACTGAACCTGCAGCTGGACAACCTGGCCCTGTCGGATGCGGACCAGAATTCACTGCTTGAACTGGCCCGGCTGCAAATCAGTCAGGCCGGCATGGATCTGGCCGCACAACAGCTCAGCGTCGCGCAAATCAGCCTGCAGGAACTGCATGCGCCGCTGCTGATCGACGCGCAGGGCCGCCTCAACTGGGAGAAAATCGCCCCGCCGGCCAACACTGAGAAGCCTGCCCATCTCGAGCCCACGCAGGACAGCAACGACGGCTTCAAGCTGGCGGACATTCCCTGGCATCTGCAGCTGCAAACGCTCAAGGTTGAAAACAGCCGGGTCGCGCTGGACATGCACAACCAGCCGGAACCGGTCAGCCTGCAACTCAGCGCCATCAACCTGCAGCTGGACAGCCTGGACAGCCGCAGTGACGAGCCGGTCCGGCTGCAGCTGGCTACCCGGCTGGGCGAAGGCAGCATAAATCTTGCAGCGGCCATCGCCCCGCAATCCATGACCGGCAACGCGCAGCTGAAAAGCCGCGACCTCGACCTGCGTATCGTCCGCCCCTGGATCAAGCCCTATGCCCGCATCGAGCTGCTCAGCGCCTTTCTCGACACCGACCTGGAAGCCAGCATCAAGTCACTGCAGCAGCCGGACCTGAACGTCAGCGGCGGGGTCAAGGTACGCCAGCTGCATGTGCGTGATCAGGCCCAGAACCGTGACCTGCTGAAATGGCAGGCGTTGCAGCTGGAGCAGCTGTCATTCGCCCAGGCGGCCAACAACAGCACGCTGCGCATTGGCCGTATTCGCGCGCAGCAGCCCTACGCCCGGCTGGTGATCAACGAGAACCTGGAAACCAACATCAGCCAGGTGCTGATCCCGCAGCCTGAAAGCGCACCAGCCGCCAGCAGCGACGCCACCTTCGCCTTCGAGCTGGGCGAGGTGCTGGTGGAGGACGGCTCGGCCAACTTTGCCGACTACAGCCTGAAGCCGCACTTTGCCACTGCCATCCAGAAGCTCAATGGCCGCATTGGTACTCTGGCCAGCGAAAGCAAAAAACCCACCCCGGTGGACATCACCGGTGCCGTGGACAACTATGCGCCGGTGCATATCAGCGGCTCGCTGACACCATTCGACCCGCTGCAGCAACTAGATATCACCACCGAGTTCAAGCGGGTCGAGCTGACCGCGCTGACGCCCTATTCCGGCAAATTTGCCGGTTACCGCATCCAGAAGGGCCGGCTCAACATGGAGCTGCATTACCAGGTCAACGAGGGCCAGCTGGATGCCAGCAACACCGTGCTGCTGGAGCAGCTGCAGCTGGGCGAAAAGGTTGACAGTGCCGATGCCGTCGATCTGCCGGTACGTCTGGCAGTGGCCATGCTCAAGGACACCAAAGGCGACATCAGCATCCACCTGCCGGTCAAGGGCGACCTCAACAGCCCGGAGTTCAGCGTGATGCCGATCGTCTGGCAGACCCTGCGCAACCTGCTGACACGGGCCGTGTCATCCCCGTTCAAGATGCTGGCCGGCATTGGCAAGGCCGGTGACAAGGATCTCGGGCAGATTCCCTTTGCTGCCGGCAGCCCCGGGCTGAATCCTGACGCTATCGCCGCGCTGGACAGCCTGGCCGACGCACTGCAGCAGCGCCCGATGCTGAAACTCAACATCGAAGGCACCAGCGCAGCCGTACTGGACGGCCCTGCCCTGGCCGAGCGGGTGCTGGAACGCCGCTATCAGGAGATTCTCTACCGCCAGCTGCAGGAGCGCGGCAAACCCCTGCCTGACGACATCTACAGCATGGAAGTGCCGGAGAAAAGCCGCGACAAGCTGCTGGAACAGGTGTACGAATCCATGCTGGCAGACGGCAAGGTGGCTGCCATGCCGTCCATGCCGCGCAAGGAACGCCATGACTGGCAGCGCCAGCAGGTGCTTGGGCAGATGGCCGACGATCCGCTATTCCTGCGCCGGCTGGCCCAGCAACGCGCAGCGGCCATCCGCAGCCATCTGGTCGAACAGGGTGGTGTCGATGTCGAGCGCCTGTACCTGCTCGACGTGAACGAAAAGGCCGAAGCCGGCAGTGATGTCATCTTCAGCCAGCTGCATCTGGATGTGTTATGAGCAAACTGTCTTTTGGCCTGCTGGCCACCGGTCTGGTATTGGCCAGTACCACTGCCGGCGCGGAAACCCTGCGCTGCGGCAGCGATCTGGTCAGCCTCGGGGACCGTGGTTTCGAGATCAGGCGCAAGTGTGGCGAGCCGGTTTACCGCGACACGGTAGGCTATACCCTTGGGCCGGGCCAGCGACTGGAGCTGATGATCGAAGAGTGGATCTACGGCCCGCGCAACGGCATGACGTATATTCTGCGCCTGAAAGGCAACCGGCTGGTACGCATCGAAGGCAAGCGCCTGCCCTGAGGAGAACATCATGAAACTGTTGGCATCCATCGCCCTTGTGCTGGCGTTCGGGCTGGGCAGCCTGCCGGTGCAGGCCGGCTCGACCCTGCGCTGCGGCTCCGGCCTGATCAGTACCGGCGACAGTGAATACCAGGTGCTGGCCAAGTGCGGCCAGCCGGTCGAACAGGCATCACTGGGCTACCGCGAAGTGGTCAACCAGTATGGCCACGTCAATGACGTCCGCGTTGAGGAGTGGGTATATGGCCCGCGCAACGGGATGTATCACTATCTGCGTTTTGAGGGCGGCAATCTGGTGAAAATCACCAGCAGCCGTTAATGCCATGCTGGAAATACGTCATCTGAAAACCCTTGTCGCATTGCGCGACGCCGACAGCATGGTGGATGCCGCCGAACGCCTGCACCTGACCCAGTCCGCCCTGTCGCACCAGTTCCGCGAGCTGGAGGAGCGCCTCGGCATGCAGCTGTTTGTGCGCAAGACCAAACCCGTGCGTTTCTCCAGCGCCGGCCTGCGTTTGCTGCGGCTGGCCGATGATGTGTTGCCGCTGATGCGCGGTGCCGAGCGCGACATGGCCCGCCTGCAGGGTGGCAGTTCCGGCCGCCTGCACATGGCCATTGAATGCCATAGCTGCTTCCAGTGGCTGATGCCGACCATTGACCAGTTTCGCGAAGCCTGGCCCGAGGTAGAGCTGGACCTGGCCTCCGGTTTTGCCTTTGCTCCGCTGCCGGCGCTGGCCCGTGGCGACCTTGATCTGGTCGTCACCTCCGACCCGGTCGAGCTGAACGGCATCAGCTATATCCCGCTGTTTGCCTACGAAGCCCTGCTCGCGGTGGCCAACCAGCATCCGCTGGCGGCCAAGGCCTTTATCGAACCGCAAGACCTGGCCGGCGAGGTGCTGATCACCTATCCGGTGGAACGTGACCGGCTGGATATTTTCAATCATTTTCTGGAACCGGCGGATGTCGAACCGCTGAGCATCCGCACCTCCGAGCTGACCATCATGATGATGCAGCTGGTGGCCAGCGGTCGCGGGGTGTGCTGCCTGCCCAACTGGGCCATTCACGAGTACAGCAGCAAGGGTTATGTGACGGTGAAAAAGCTCGGGGAAAAGGGGCTGTTCTCGACCCTGTATGCCGCGGTACGTACCGACATGCTGGATGCTGCTTTCATGCAGGATTTTTTGCTGACGGCCAAGGATACATCGTTCAATACCCTGGCCGGGGTAACCGCCGCGCGGGAGCCGGGCTTGTCCGAATAAATTCGCACAACCACACCCCGCATGGCACAAATTCATTCGCACAACCGCCTGCCCTGTACAAAATGCCGCCAATCAGCCCAGCAAAATCAACGCCCAGACGATGGCAATCATGCACAGGCCGATCAGCTGGGCGGCGCTGCCCATGTCCTTGGCATTCTTTGACAGGGGGTGACGCTCAAGCGAGATGCGGTCAACCACCGCCTCGATGGCCGAGTTGAACAGCTCGATGATCAGCGACAGCAGACAAACTGCAATCAGCACGGCCCGCTCGACGGCGGTGACAGAAAAAAAGAAACTTGCGGGAACCAGCACCAGATTGAGGACCACCAATTGACGAAAAGCCGCTTCCGAAACGAAAGCGGCTTTCAGGCCGTCAATGGAGTAACCGGCAGCACTGACAAGGCGACGCCAACCGGTCTGCCCCTTGAAAGGAGAGGTCACGGATCAGGCCTGTTGCGGGATCGATTCCATCTGCTGCAGCAACAGGGCTGCCTGGGTACGGGTACGTACGTTGAGCTTGCGGAAGATCGCGGTCACGTGGGCCTTGACGGTGGCCTCTGACACATTCAGGTCGTAGGCGATCTGCTTGTTGAGCAGGCCGTCACAGACCATGGTCAGGACACGGAACTGCTGTGGTGTCAGGCTGGCCAGACCGGCACTGGCAGCCTTTTCCTCTTCGGTCATGGCGGTGTCTTCGTCCGGCTGCTCGGGCCACCAGTCATCGCCGTCCAGCACCGTCTGCACCGCCTGCTGGATCTGCTCAAGCGAGCTGGACTTGGGAATGAAACCACTGGCACCAAACTCGCGGGAGCGGCTCATGACAGCTGCCTCTTCCTGTGCCGAGACCATCACCACGGGAATTTGCGGGTATTGGCCGCGCAACAGCACCAGTCCGGAAAAACCGTGTGCCCCCGGCATGTTCAGGTCCAGCAGCACTAGGTCCCAGTCGGACTTTTCGGCCAGCCGGGCTTCCAGCTGGGCAATGCTTTCAGCCTCGACCAGGCGTACACTGTCGCCCAGGGTGATGGTCAATGCTTGCTGCAGGGCGCTACGGAACAGGGGGTGATCATCGGCAATCAGGATATCGTAAGCAGCCATGAAATAAGTAACCCGTCTCTTGAAAATAACTGGAATGTGACCGCCACAGTGTCGTGAGCACAGTGTTGTGCCCGTTACGCAGGCCAGGACTTGAGCCCTTGCAGTCACTGCGTGTCATCGGGCAACCGGATATGTATATGCCATATCGCCAGCAATACAGGCCATTTGCCAGCTTGCCACGAAATGACACCATCTTGCCGCGTTGACACGGGCAACTACCTTATACTAAGGCCCAAGCCAGCACAAGACTAACAGCGAATATCAACTTCTCACCTGACCCATACCAACATGCCGAAAAAACTCTTGCAAACTAACCTCCTGCTGTTACTCGTGGCCATGATCTGGGGCAGCGCCTTTGTCGCCCAGCGGCTGGGCATGGACAGCATCGGCCCGCTGCTATTTTCCGGTTTGCGTTTCATTCTCGGCGCTCTGGTGGTGCTGCCTTTTCTGCTTTATCGCCGCCATGCGGGCAAGGTCAGTACGCCCTTTCTCGACCCGTCCCTGCTGCGCGGCGGTTTTCTGCTGGGCCTGATCGTCACCGCCGGCATCAACCTGCAACAGGCCGGCCTGCTGTTTACCAGTGTGTCCCATGCCGGTTTCATCACCGGCATGTATGTACTGATGGTGCCCCTGCTGGGTCTGCTGATCGGCCTGCGTACCAACACCGGTACCTGGCTGGGCGCTGTGCTGGCCATGTGCGGCCTGTACCTGCTGACGGTAGAAGACGGTTTCCGCATTGCCGGCGGTGACTGGCTGCAGCTGGCCAGTGCACTATGCTGGGCTGTGCAGGTACTGGTGATGGGGTATCTGGCCAAAAAGCACGACCCGCTGCGGCTGGCCTTTATCCAGTTCGTCACCTGCGCCGTTTTCAGCCTGCTGGCGGCCCTGTTGCTGGAACCTTTCTCCCTGCCACACATAGTGCAGGCCGCACCGGCCCTGCTGTACGCCGGCATCCTGTCCATCGGCATCGCTTTCAGCCTGCAGGCGATCGCGCTGCAGCGGGCCCGGCCGGCGCACGCCGCCATCATCCTGTCGCTGGAAGGCGTGTTTGCGGCGATTGCCGCAGCGCTGTTCCTTGGCGAAACTCTGTCGGTACAAGGCTATTTCGGTGCTGCCCTGATGCTGGGTGCCATGTTGCTGGCCCAGCTGTGGCCGCAGCAGCCACAACCCGCACCAGGCACCGAGCCGCTGCACTGTCTGAGCACCGGACCGGCCGCCCTGCCGGTCAGTGACGGCCAGACTGTTGTCATGGACGTTGCAACAGCGCCTGTTCCTGCAGCGGCGTCAGCGGACGCTTTGCCGCCAGATAGTGACGGTTGAAACGGGCAAACCAGCCGGCCAGCGCCTGCGCCGCCTCTGTATCCCCGGCCTGCTGCAGGCAGTGCACCATGACCTCGGCGGTCGATAGCTGTTCGGCGCTCTGTGCGGTACGCAGGTGATAGCGCGAAACCTGCTGTGGCTGCAGGCTGAGCACCGGCAATTTCTGCAAATATTCCGACTTGCGGTACATCTTGCGCGCTTCCTGCCAGGTGCCATCAAGCAGCACGAACAAGGGACGCTTGCCGCTGTTGTCGGCTCCGGCCGTTGCAGGCAGCTCATGCACCACCGGCTGGCCGGCAACCGCATTGTCGGCCGGAAACACCAGCCATGGCTGCCACTGCGGGTTTGCCAGCAGCGCCAGCATATCGGGGCCAGGCTCGGTGCGCGACCAGAGGAAGGCATGGGTATCCGGCACCACATCAGCAATCAGCCAGCCGGTGTTGCTCGGCTTGAGCGGTTCCTTGTCGGCCATTAACAGGCAAGCACCGCTGTGCGCCGCCACCTGCGGCTGCCAGGCACAGATGCAGTAGCGTTCGGCCACCCGGCAGCGCGGACAGCGCACCAGCAGTGCGCCACGGGCGGCAAAGGGTTTCTGGCTGCGGGCCAGACGCGCGGCGCGCAAGCGGGCTACGGCGTGGGGCATGGCGGGGCTCCAAAAAGCGGCTACCTTAGCATGGCCCATGTTTCCATGGGAGCCGGTTTTCCGCACAACCAGCCGCCAGCCGGCTATAGGTCCGGTCTATTCGGGCATTGATTTGTAGATCCGGTCTCTTCGGGCATTGATTTGTAGGTCCGAATTTATTCGGACAAGCCCGGCAAAGCCGGGCAGCAGGGCCCGACATGCGAATGAATTTGTGCCATGCGGGACGTGGTTGTGCGAATGAATTCGCACCTACGGTCAACCTTTCGCGTCTTCGTCGTCCAGTTCCTCGTAGCCGGTGATCATGGCATGCACATACTCGTAGAACGGCTTGCCGGTAAAGGCCAGATAGACGTGGGCGATGAAAAACACCAGCATGGCAAAGGCGGCTGCGGTATGCACAATCGCCACCGGTGCCAGCGTCAGCCAGCCCAGTCCCAGCTGCGGCCAGTAGGGATACAGCAGATAGAGCATGCCGCTGACCCAGATCACCGGCGAGATCAGCAGCTTGAACACCAGATAGGCCAGCCGCTGCAGCGGGTTGTGCTTGGCACTGAGCGACTTCTTGTAGGGCTTTTCCTCGTCCTTGAACATGCCGAAGGCGTAATAGCGCGTCATCGCCGCCAGCTTCTCGGTGGTCGGTATGTACTGGCGCCACTCGCCGGTGGTGAAGTGCCAGAAGATCGCGAACAGCCAGAGGGCGATCAGCAACAGCGCCATGACGATATGCGCATTCACCGCCGTCTCGAAGCCGAGCCAGCTGTAGCTGGAGTGGATCTCGAAACCGGTCAGCATCAGGCCGATGATCAGCGCCGCCTGTGACCAGTGCCAGAAGCGTTCGAATCTTTTATAAACCATGACCTTCATGCGCGCTTCCTCCCGAAAATGATGCGGCCCAGCAGATGCACCAGCACCCCGGCCAGAGCGGCCCAGATCGCCCAGGTACCCAGCCGGTCAACCCAGACCGAGGAATCACGACCCGGCATGTAAAAACCCTTCAGCTCGGCCAGACGGCCATCGCGGGCATGACAGGAATCGCACTGCAGTGCCTGCTCCTTGGGCGCCACCATGTGGGTGATCGGCCAGAACATCTCGTTGTCGACAAAGCCGTGCTCGCCGCTGAACGGGTCCGGTGCTGCGCCGGTTGCCACGGCATCAGCCTGGCCAACCACCAGCGCCTTGACCCAGTTGAAGTTGGTCCAGAGCGCATCATCGCCATCGGGACCGAACACGTTGGTCGCCAGCAGGCGGCTGGTCTGCTTGTCATAGGGCTGCTTGCCGGTCATGCGCTTGAACGGCCAGATGCGCGAGCCGGGGTCATCATGGCTGCCCTTGACCTTGTTGATCGACACCCGCTTTTCCGGATCGATTTCGTCATCCAGCATGGTGTACTCGACCTGGCCGTCAAACCAGCGGTATACCGGCGGCACGTTGACCCCGTTGCGGAACTCGCCCTTGTGGTTGGCATAGGTCATCCAGCCATTTTCGTCATATTCGAAATACAGCACCGGCTTGCCTTTGGCATTGAGCACCAGTTCGCCGTTTTCGTCCCGTTTCATCTTGGTGCCGGCCTGCGACCAGTCCCAGTACATCTTGGTCGGCACGCCACCACGGGCAAACTCGGGAATGTGACAGGTCTGGCATGCCACCTTGCCGGTGTGGTCATTGAGCTTGTTGTTGACACCAAAATCGTGCGGCTTGTCGCCATGACAGGACTCGCAACTGGCACGACCGCCATGGCTGCTGCCGGGAATGTCGATGCCGTGGGTATCCCTGGCTTCCATGGCGTAGCGGCTACCGGCCACGCTGTGCTCGTCCGAGGTGTGGCAGGTGGCACAACTGAAGTTGAGGCCGCCCGCATCCATGTGCACATCCAGCGCCCGGTCGGGATTGATCAGCGAACTGTCCAGGTCGCCGTGCTTGACCCCGTCACCACCACCCCCGAAGAAGTGACAGCTGCCGCAGTTCTGGCGACTGGTCTGGCCGACATTGCGCGCCACCATACCCAGGTCGACTTTTTTCACCGGGCGCTTGTTCTCGATCTTGTACTCACCGTTGACCAGCACATCTTCATAGGCCGGGTGTCCGGCACCGGCTTCAGTTTTCAGGTAGGTGGCGGTGGTGTCGTGGCAGGCCAGGCAGTCGACGTTCTGCTCGGCAGTGAAATCGAAGTCCTTGTCTTCCCAGCCATAGCCGATATGACAGGAGGTACAGCGCGGATAGTTGGACTTGAGGCTGCCACAGAACACGTTGGGTTCATGCTTCTTGCCCAGCAGCTGCCCGGTTTGCGGCTGATTGAACTCCCACTTCCAGTGAGTGGTCTGCTGCAGCTGTTTTGCCGCCTCGGTATGGCAGGCCAGACAGGCACGGGTCACTTCCGGACCGCTGGTAAAGTCTTTTTGTAGCTCGGCAAACTTGCTGTGGTCCGCAGTTGACGAGCCCGGTTTCACCGGCAGCCCGGTGCTTGCTGCCGCCGACCAGGAGCCGGCCACCAACAACAAGAGACAGATCCTGATTAGAGTGCGCATGGCAATGATCCATAAAATATTTAATCTTTAGTTCATATTGTTCCCTGCTACAGAGTGACGCAATGACCTGCGACAATTGACCACGCCTAATTGAGAATGCCTATTACTAACAAGATGTTGGACCAAATCCGGAAAAACTCCGAACCGCTGCGCCACAAGCAGACTTTTTGGTCAGCCAATAAAAAGCCCCTCTTCCGCAAGGAAGAGGGGCTTGCATGAATCAACAGCCTCAGGCGAAGACTATTTCGCCGTCTGCCACCTGTGCCCTGATCTGCGCCCCCTCGCCAAACTGGCCGGAAAGAATCTGCTGGGCCAGCGGGTTCTCGATCCAGCGCTGGATGGCACGTTTGAGCGGCCGCGCACCATAGACAGGGTCGTAACCCACATCGATCAGTTTGTCCATCGCCTCGCTGCTCAGTTCCAGGCTCAGACCGCGCTCGGCCAGACGCTGACGCAAGCGGCCCAGCTGGATCTGTGCAATGCCGGCAATCTGCTGCTTGTCCAGCGGCTCGAAGATCACCAACTCGTCAATCCGGTTGACGAACTCGGGACGGAAGTGGCTGCCCACGGCATCCATCACCGCGGCACGCTGGGCTTCGCGATCACCGACCAGCTCCTGGATCTGTGCCGAACCGAGGTTGGAGGTCATCACCACCACGGTATT
>WPCI01389891.1_pt1 | contig 12608 bp, 10 predicted proteins | sample 5399871 | NCBI WGS metagenome assembly WPCI01 (sample SAMN12869469, study PRJNA574797) | sludge metagenome | isolation source: wastewater treatment of pH7 | place: China:Beijing | collected 2019-05-20
ACTTGATACTATCCGCGCCGTTTTCATTTCAAAGAACGCTGAGTGAGAACACCGGCACCATGAGTCGAGGGAGAACTCCGATCCGACTTTTCATTGTGATGGCGGATTCCAGTCACCGATGTTCGACACTTCGTGCCCAATCTCCGTGTAGCTGGCCTCGGCAGTCCCAGAAAGATTTCTTCTCGCGGACTGCCTCATCATGGTGCAGCTCGTCGGACTTGAACCGAACGAACTGCTCCGGTTCGAGCGGCTGGAAACCGTGTGGGATCAGGCAAGGCGTGGTGTCTGCGACGGCCTCGCGGCGCAGCGGGAGCAGGGTTTTGAGGTCGTCACAGAGCCAAGCAGACCGCCTAGAACGCGTCCCACGCCGGAGGAAGTGGACGCTATGAGAACGGCGAAGGCGAACGGCGAGAGTGTCCGTTCCATCGCTGAGCGCTTCGGCAAGCACCGGAGCACGGTTTCGCGCTACACGAAGGACATTCGATAAACGGCGAGCCTCGATCTTAGTTGGTAGCCGTGGGCTCCGCGGGATGCAAACTAGCTGACGAAGGGCGCTAAGCGCGAGGCCCTTGGAATTACCGGCGCCAACGGACCCTATTCATCCAGTTGCTGGAGTCTGACTGCGCTGTGGTCCCCTGCGGCTGCAAGCCCGTCAACGATTCGGTGGTATTGGTTCTTGACATTGCCGACGATCGCGCCGGCGCCACGAAGGTCAGACAGCCATTCTTCGAGATACCAAAGGTGGTTCGCGATGAGGTCAAAACGCCCGTCGATGATCGTCTCGATCCAGGTCAGCGCAATGGTCGTCTGCCACTCAGATGTAGTGCCCTTGGCAAACTTGACGACTGCGTCGATGGCTTTGGCCTGCCCGCGCGCGATAAGCAGCCAACGGTCGGCGAGATCGCCGAGGGCGGCCGGTGCAATCCAAGCTACGCGGCATCTGGCCAGCGTGCGGTCGATGTCTGGATCTGCCGATCTTGGGCTCGGGGTGGGGAGCAAAGCAGCTGCCATGTAATCAAACCAGTGCCGCTGCGATCGAAGCTCAGTTCCGTCCCCGATGGCATCCAAGGCGATCCTGAGTGCCCAGGGCCAGAAGTCCGCCAGATGTGCCCGAAGGCCTTCGTCATACGTGAATACCGTCGCGAACCCGTCGAAGAGGAGATGCAGGGCGTTTGAATCTGCTGCGAAGGTCTTGATGTGCGACCCGACAATGTCGCGGTCGTCATCCAGCGCGACCTCAATCATCCGACGAGCGATGGGCTCGTGAGTGATGTGTGCGTGGTGGTCATACCCTTCCTTCCACCAGTGGGCGAGGCCTCTACGGTGAGCGTCCCACAAGGGTGCCCAGAGTTCGGCTACTGCGTTCTGAAGGCAAGGGACATTGCGGGCATCGATCATGCAGGCGAGAGGCATGCGTAGACGGTTGACCAATAGGTCCTTGTCGGAAACGAGGAGTAGCGACTCGTGGAATGGTGGCGGCAACGGGTCATGTTCCCGGCGCTGTCGGTCTCGATTCCATGATCCGAGACGGCAGTCAATCAGGCCTGCCATTACGGCTGCCCACACCGGGTCGTGCCGACGACAGGAGTTGGTATCCATGTCGAAATCGCACGGTGCACCCCAAACTGGAAGGGTGCCTTTGACGTAGTTGGCTCTTACCTCATCGAAGACGCTGGTCCCAAGGGAGAGCAGACAGCGCTCGATCTGCTGGCGGTCCAACGCCAGGTCGTCAAACGGGGCGAGAAGGAGTAGCGGCACAGACGCGGCTGCTGCCCTGTCTGCACCCATCGAGAACATCGAGCCGCTGTAGTCCATCCCATCGATCTTGGGGTTCTCGCCAGCCCAGATGACAGCACTCGCCGCCCACACGAGGCTAGACGCATCTAGGTCGGCTAGGCCCAAGGCTTGAGCGTGCACTGCCGCTGCCGCGACAGCAACCAAGGCGTTCTCAGGACCGTAAAAATTCTTCGGGACTGTCTCCTCTTCGTCCAGCCGCCGGGCGACGGCAAGATCCTCCTCAAGGTGATCAACTGGCCAGTTCTCGGGATCATCGTTGTAGCGTCCATAGCGATTCTGAAGCGCATACATCAGGTTGGTCAGCTGCAGCTCGTTGTTGCCGGGAGCGAGGATCTGTTCAATTTCGGCGGGGCGCTCGAACTCGATCAGAACTCCTTCCTGAGTCGAGCTGGCACGGTAATTATTGAATCGGAATCCAGCGGCCCAGCCTTCGATCATGGCGATGTACTCCGAATCACCCGCCGCGCCAGTAAGAGTTGCCCTGGCGTTGTCTACGAGGTGAGCCCCGACCTCGGCGAGCTCAGCGAGACGCTTTTCATCACCGTTGACTCGCGCGTTGACCACCATTCCAGCCACGGTGTAGTGCGGAGTATTCGAGCGGCGGTCGAGTCCCGTGAGCTTGTCTGCGTCCGGGTCGCGCACATGAAAGTGCTCGCCCACAACGCGGGATGTCTCGAGACGCCAGACCTCGGGGCGCTCGAAGAAGGGGTCAAGAAGATCACCAGCCTGGTCGGGGTGTCTCGTGAGGAATCCGACGAGAAGCCCAGGCACGGCGAGGTTGTGGCAATCACGAAGGAGCAACTCGAGGATGGTTCGTACCGGGATTTCCCAGCTCTCCAGCATGTGATCGATGAATCGTTCAAGAGCAAGCAGCGCGCTCATGCATGGGTACGGCCCAACGCTCGATCCGCGATACCATGCCCATACGTGGCTGTCGCCGATGTAACGGCGCATCCCGGCTCCAGGTACGTCCAGTTCGATGCCGTCGGGCTCGGCTGCGTCCTTCGACTTGTCGACGAAATCGTAGGTCTTGTCGACGCGCACTCTCGCCGCATGGTCCAGCATCCGGTTGATGAAGCCGATTGCCTCACGGGGAATCGTGTTCAGCAATCTGAAGAAGGGGCCGTAGTACCAGGCGGCTCCCGGGACCCCGATGCCGATGCCGAGTCCATGCTTGAAATCTCGAATGCCCTCGTCGAGGATGTCCCCGCGCCAGTGGTCGTCCGGGTCGGGAATCTCGATGTAGTAGGCCTCCGCGAGGTCCAGCAGCAGCTTGGGCCGCGCTTTCGACATGCTTGTAACAACAGCGAACGACTCGACAGCCGCATTCAGGTCTCCCGGACGGTCGCTACCAACCTGTCGCAGCCACGCCTCTGCCTTGTCATCGATGTCTGCGCCCAGACAAGCGAGGGCCTCTATGGCGAATTCATCGTAAAGCGGCGGGTCGCTAGCGAGGATGACGTCGCGGACTTCTTGACGAAGAGGATCGGGCTGCGGAATGGCAGTTGCCATCCCGCGCAACCAAGCCAAGACAAGATCACGTATAACCTCGTGGACGCTCCGGTGACCGAACTGTGGACCGCGTTCGATCTTGGGCCGCTCACAAAATGCAACCTTCACGAGGGGCGCGAGAGCGAATGCGTCGCCGATCGTCCCATGGACGTACCGAACCTCGGCGAGGCGAAACAGAATGCCGAGGCCAGCTGAGTCATTTTCTGTCAAGGTCCCCCACAGCTCACGGAGCGCCGACTCCGCATCCCCCAATGTGAGCAAGGCCTCGTAGGGAACCTCTAGCCATCGATCACCCTGGGCTGCGGCAATCTCACCCAGCCTCGCCGCAAGACCGGCCCAGGTGTCTAGGCGGTTGGAACCGAGCAGCGCGGCCTGGCACCCGAGGCGGGCGGCGCGGATGGACCAGCGCGGAGCCCCCGCAGAGCTGAGAGCCTCCCACCCTTGCGTGATGAAAAGTCGGCACAGAGCAAAATCGCGGAACAAATCAGTGGCGAACTCATCTCCGGGAGCCATCGCGGGATTTATGGGCACACGGAGGACTCCGTCGGAGCGTAACTCGGCCGCCCCGGTGCCGTGAAGCGGGCCTGCAGCGATGCCGAGTGTCTGCTTCGCGACGTTCAATGCGGCCTGATCACGATCATCCGGGGAAGCCGCTCCCGGAGGGTGGATCTCATCGCGGCGAATAAGGCTCCGCCATACGGCTGAATATACATCCGCCTCGCACAGCAGATCGCTAGGATCGACAGCGGCACCGGTTCGCAGGAGCGCATCGACCAATCCCGGTCGTCCAAGCACCCAGCTGGCGCGTGCATCAACGCCCAGGCGCCTTAGGATTGTGAACGACTCTGGAAGTGCCTTACGCTCCTCGTCGGTCAACGGCCCGACCGTATGCTCGCGCGGTAAAAGGCTTGGGCCCACCATTTCGAGGGCTCGAGCCATCTCCTCGCCAACTTGGCGTGAACCGTCGGTACGTGTAACACTGACCACTCCGAAACCGGCCCGCAGGCTGGCGGCGGTGACCGCGCGGAATACTTGTCCTTTGCCCTCGAGAACCGACTCGGCACCGTCCACGAGGACGATCCGCACGGGGCCCACAGCTCCGGCTCCCATGACATCGTTCAGTGAGTGACCACCCAACTGGGCCTCGAGTTCCATCACGGTGAAAGGGAGGTCACGCAGGCTAAGACTGACGATGGCCGCACCGTCACTTTCGAGCGCCTCCACGACACGCAGAGACAGTGCCGACTTCCCGACGTCCGGGTCACCGGTCACCACGAGGGCGCCAGCCGACTCGCCTGCGGACCGCATGGCCTCGATGAGCCGCGACCTTTCGCCGGGGCGCTCGAGCTCGCGCGCCTGCTCGCCCGACCGAAGAACTGGGCGAACAGATTCACGGAGTCGAACCCCAAGGCGATCGAACAAACTCCAGGCGGACGCGAACGACGCAGACCTCGTCAGTGGGTAGTTGCTCAGCCTTTGTCGCACCACCGCTTGGGTGAGCACAGCCCCCTGCGGCGCCCATTCACCGACAAGCTCCTCTAGGCGGGAGAACAACGCATCGGCCGCGGCTGGAGTGCCGTTGACGAGCGCTCGTTGTAGCGCGCTGACCGCTGCCGTTCGGTCGGCACGATCTGTTCGCTCGAGACGAAGGTTGCGTGTGCTGAGATGCGAGAGAATCCGCCAGGTTAGCTCCTCCGAGGTCAGACCCTCTGCTGAGAGCAGGCCTTCCGATGCGCGTTCGACCAGTCGTTTCAGATGGTCATATCGACTGCGGATGGCGGCATTGGTTCTTCCATCTTGCGCCAAGCGGGCAACTAGGTCAGCCGAAGATGGGAGCCCACGGGCTAGCTCAGCCAGTTCCGCGAGTTGGGTCACCGCGTTTGCGTTAGTCGACACTGAAAGGACGAGCTGCCACTTCCCTAAGCTCACCTCGGCCCACTGACTCGTCACAATCGTCAGGAAGTCTCGGACTAGGGGGACGGAAGCATCGTCGCTCGCGGTCAGAAGCGGACTTCTTCGCACAGCGATAGACGCCCGATGCCGCTGACCATGAGTGTCGTGGCCTTCGATGAAGATGTCGTCAGCATCGCTCAGGTCGCTGGCCTGGAGTCGAATCGAGTCCAGTTGTATGGCGTCTCCAAGTTCCGAAAGTGCGTCACCCGCGAGGAGGCCAGCAACGAGGCAGGCAGCGTATGAGTGCTCCAGACGGACGCCGCCTCCGCCCGTCGAGTACGGGCTTGACCCAATCGAGATTTTCTGGTCACCGAGCGTGGCTTCCTCTAGCCATGCGCTAACGGAAGGGTTGGAGACCGCGAGCTGCCATAGGGTTGCCCGCCCTGACTTCCGTGAGGTAGCAAACCCTGCTTTGGACAACGTGGACAACGCGCGATTGGCCGTCGTCGGCGAAACGCCCAGGGCAGTCGCGACTTGTCTCCCAGACAGCGGGTCAGTGCTCCCCGAGAGCACTGTCAAAGCTCCGAACTCATTATCGCTGAGTGTCGCTTGGAGCGTCTCCTTCGCCGTTGCCATGTCCCACATCGTACTCTTCTATGTCCAGAAATGCTGGACATAGAAGAGTACGGCAGTTGCTCCTGCTCAAAGGTGCGCCCCGACGTACCGGTAGTGACGCCACTGACCAAAGTCCCGAAGGCCCCGCCCCAGAGCGCGCAAACGGACCTCGCCTTTGCCGCGCATAAGCCACCACACGTCTTTCAGAAGACGTCCATGACCCCGTCGCGCCTCCCAAGTCGCCCTCGTTCGCGGACCTCGTTCTGAGCTGCCACGCCTCTTGCAAGTCGAGGTTGAGTGCGCCTAGATGGAGGTCAGCTTGCGGTCACGTCCTGGGGCAGCTCGGCTTGGATCTCGCGGATGGTTTCGGCGAGCACGCCCGATGCCAGGAGTCCGGTGCCCAGCGGCCCGGACGAGTTCTCCCCGAGCAGAGGCAGGCACGCCAGTGCTTCACGAACTGCGGGGGTCATGTGCTCGATCTGCCAGCGGACCTCATCACAGCGCGCGGCTTCCTGATCAGACGCCGCGAGGGAAGCGGCCTTCGCCGCGTACGCGGCAGCGCCGAGAGCATGCGCTCCCATGTGGGCCACGCCTGAAGCTTGTCCGGCAGAGCGAGCGGCTGCTACGGCTGCGGGTGACTTCACCGATTGTGCCGCACGCCCGGCGTCGAATCTCCGCTTGATCTCACCAGCGGCATCGAGTTCACCGCGACCGTAAGCACGGGTGCGTGCGATGCCATCACGCACTCGGTCGTCGTCGGGAGCTTCCGCCTCGAACAGTGGCAGGACTCGTTCAGCGCAGTCTGCTGCCCAGAGCGCGACGAGACGCCGATCGGCGTCGTCGAGTGTCTGCGGAGAGGTCATGGATCGATTCTCTCAGCAAGTGCCGAAACCTCGATCTGCAAGACGCGTGGCAGCCATGTGCGTGTTCTCGAAGAGGCGCGCCCGTGGTGGTCTTGTTCAGAGCCATTGGAGCGTGTCCAGGGCCTGTTGGAAGGTGTCGGCGATGGGGAGCTTGGGGTTGCGGTGCCATTCTTCGAGGGCTGCGAAGTAGGCGAAGGTGAGTGCTGTGGCGACGATGCGAGCTTCGGGCGCGGCGAGGGCATTCCTCGCTGTGAGCACCTGGGCGATGCGCGCGGCTGCGTCAGCGAGTGTTTCGTAGGCGGCACGACGAACAGTGGGCTCGTTGAAGAAGTAGTGGATTTGTCGCTCGGCAAGCGAACGATCTTCGGTGCCTTCGTTCGATGACAGGTCGAACTGGGAAACCATCTCACGGATGGAACCGACAAGGTCTTGGAGGCCTACGACTTTGGCGAGTTCATCGTCGCTGAGGAGGTCGAACTCGTCGGAGAGGATGATGCCCTCTTTGGTGCCGAAGTAGCGGTACACCGATGAGGGCGATACCTCTGCGGCGGCGGCGATCTCCTCCACGCTGACTCTGGCGAAACCGCGCTCGTCGAACAGGTCGATGGCGACCTCTTGGATTCTCGCCATCGCCGCACGGCGTTTGCGTTCTCTCAGCCCAGGACTCATTCCCCACACATTACTGCAAGTTCCGTTCTGTTGACAGTCGCTACCACTAGCACTAGAGTCACTATCAACTGCAAGTCACTTTCAGAATGTGAGTGTGTGATGAACCGTACTGCGTCACGAAGTACCGCGCTGACGATTTCCCTGAGTCTCGGACTCCTCGCCTCGGCGATCATCCTCGTCTGGATGCTGATCGATCAGTTCACGACCAACACGGTCTCCGCACACAACGCCGATCTGTTTGGCTCGCTGGGAGAGGTGCCTGATCCGGCCCCGTTGTGGATGGTTCTCTACGCGGTCTTCGGTGTCGGTGCCGCCTGTTGGGCGATCGCGCTGACCGGTTCGGCAAAGGGCGCGAGGTGGGTTCGCTGGTTCGCCACGATCGCCTTCCTCATCGGTACCGGCTTGCTGCTGTTCATCTTCTTCATCACCGAGTACGACTTCCCCGCACTGGCTGACTCTCCGATCTTCCCTGGTGGGTGGAGAATCACATCTTTGAGCATGGCGATCTATGGCGTGATCGTGATGCTGATCGCGTGGCTTCCCACGACCGACAGGATCCGCAAATGAACGTGCTCATCGTCGTCGAGTCCTACTTCGGAAACACCTCGATGATCGCTCACGCCATAGCCGAGGGCATCCAATCCGCCCCCGGAGACCGACAGGTGCAGATCATCACTGCCAGTGAAGCACCTCACCGAATTCCCGCCGAGATATCACTTGTGATCGTTGCCGCCCCGATACACAACTTCGGGCTTCCCAGCCCAACCACTCGCACACAGGCTCACGCCAAGGGCTCAACCGCCTCACCGACCAACGGGGTGCGCGAGTGGATCGAGACAGCGGAGTTCAACTCGCAGGCGCGCATCATCACCGCCGATACCTCGGTCAAGGCTCGATTCACCCCGAGCACCGCGTCAAAGACCGCTCAGAAGCTCATCCGACGCCGGGGCGTCTCCACCGTGGAGCGCGGTCCGTCGTTCTTCGTGGACAGCATGACCGGCCCCCTCTCAGACGGCGAGGAAGATCGCGCCCGTACCTGGGGAACCCAACTCACTGAATAGACCCGGTAGGAAACACCACTGCGACGCTCTCTTCACGCGAGCGCGGACGCCGATTGCGCACCTACCGGTAAGGAGGTGCAACCGCCGTGACACACAACCAATTTACCGACCACCGCAAGCAGACGCTGCCAGTTCGTAGGGAATTCATCGACAGCGAAGACTTACGCTGCTTACTCTGTCGTCTACACGAGCAGGGTGAGGGTGCGTGGGTGCATGATCCCGTCGCTGCGGACTTGATGCGGTACGCGCGGGACAAGTATGCCGCTCTTGCGGTGAAGCATCGGCTTGATCCGTGGGAGGCGGTTTCTGCCGCGTTCGAGGTGATGCGCTCCCCGGCGGTGCGGCGTGCTCGTGATCCGTGGGCGGTGGTCACGCATTCGGTGCGGATCACCTGCTCGGTCGAGGAACGCGGGCAGGGGCTCTTGTCCTCGGTGCATCAGGCCAGGCGGAAGCGGTTCACCGTGTTCCACGATCCCGAGCGATTCTCCGACCGTGAGCACCCGATGGTGGATGACCACCCTGTGTTCGGGTTCATCGACGAACACTTCAACGACCTCGATACCCCCGGACCCGATCCCGACTCCACGCCTGTCCTTCACGCTGTCGAGGGGGCGATCACGCTCCTGGTGCTGCTGGGCTGGCCGGGCGAAACGGCGCGGGACGCGGTTGAGCATGTCTGTGACGCGCTGACGAAAGCCGGTGCACGGCAGGCCGCGTATAGCGCGTTGCGGCGCGATCAGCAGACTCCCGCGATGCTGGATCTTCCCCGCCCCGCCTGGCACGCACTGCTCCGAGCCCTACTGGGCAGCCCCGAACCCGTGCACGCGGCGACGCCCTCGGGACGTGGCGTGCTGTTGAGGTTGCTGATCGGCGAGACGATCCCGCTCTTGCTGGACGATGACGACCTCGTCGCAGCGCTCTCGCTCGCTTCCGCCGGGGTGGGGAGGTGATCGGGCATGGACGTGCCAAAGGATGGCTTCTACGTCGAACGAGCCGTCTCCTCCATCCCCGTGGGGAACCGGCACCGCAAGGACCTCGGCGAGATCGACACCCTCGCCGCATCGATTCAACGCCACGGGCTGTTGCAGCCGATCACGGTGAACCTTGACGGGTTCCTCATCTGCGGGGCACGCAGGCTCACGGCGATCAAGAAACTCGGGTGGAAGACCGTCCGCGTGTGGGTGCGATCCGGGATCTCCGACCGGCTCGGGCAGTTGCTCGCCGAGCAGGACGAGAACGTGCTCCACAAGCCGCTGAACCAGATCGAAGCCGCCGCCCTCTACCGAGAACTCAAAGCCCTCCTCGCCGAAGACGCCAAACGCAGACAAGAAGCCTCCCGGTTCAGCGAAGACCACCAACCCGGCAGTGACGGCACCTCTGACCCAGCGGCACCGTCCGGGCACGCAGGTGAGGCGCGGCATCAGGCGGCACTCATGGTCACCGGCCGGGCCTCCTACTCCCGGTTGGAGCAGATCGGGTTCATCGAGAAGATCGCCAAGGACCCCACCCGTGAAGAGCACCTCCGCGCTCACGCGAAAACCGAACTCGAACAGATCGAAGCAGGCGGCCCCGTCGAGCCCGCCTACACGCGCATCCGAGATGAAGCGGCGGGTGAACTGGATCGTCTCGCACGCGAGGCCCTTGCCCGCGTGAAGGCGGAGAAACGCGCGAAGCAGAAGAAACGCACAACCACGTTCCGGCCCATGCCCCACCTGCAGGTTCGGGCTTTCGTGCTCACCTGGGATGAGTTCACCGGTTGGTGCGACCGCTACGACATTCCCCAACTTGCTGCGGAACTCACCGACGAGCAGATCGAGAAGTTCCACGCCACTCTCACCGAGCTACAGGCATTCGCGGAGCAGATCGATACCGCCCGTGAACAAGTCCCGCCCGAAGAACGTGGCAAGCGCATCACGCAACGCGGACACCTCCGAGCGCTGTGAGCCCGGAACGAACAGAAGACACGATCCAGGGGCAAGGTCGAGCACCTCTCCTCCATGCCCTTCTCCCGCACCACCGACACCGGCCGCCGCATCATCGCGACACCGCGCGTGCGGGACGAACCAGACACCGACCGGCTCGTCGCGCTCGTCCTACACCTCGCCGAACAACTCCACCACGAAGAAGCCCAGAACCGCGCCATTCCCGCGCGAGACGATCAAACCAGCGCTCTCGGCGACAACACCGACGGGACCGAGGAAGGACACGACAATGACACTCTTGATGCCAGCACCGTTAGAGACTGAGAAAGCACCTGCCCTGACAGCGGTGACCTACCAGCGAGTCTCGACCAAGGAGCAAGCTTCCAAAGGAGGCCGTGACGAAGGCTTCTCCATCCCCGCGCAGAGGGAAGCCAACAGCCGGAAAGCCGAAGCGCTCGGGGCCCGGATTGTGGCGGAGTTCGTCGACGCCGGGGAATCCGCCCGCTCTGCCGACCGCCCCGACTTGAAGCGGATGCTCGACTACATCGCCTCGCACCAAGTCACCTATTGCATCGTCCACAAGGTCGACCGACTCGCACGCAACCGCCTCGACGACGTCGAGATCCACCGTGCCTTGCTCGACGCCGGGGTCAAGCTGGTGTCGGCGACGGAGAACATCGACGAGACCCCATCCGGGATGCTGTTGCACGGGATCATGTCGAGCATCGCCGAGTTCTACTCAAAGAATCTGGCTACGGAGGTCGTGAAAGGGCTGACGCAGAAGGTCACGACCGGAGGTACTCCGATGCGCGCGCCGATCGGGTACCTCAACGTCCGCAGACGTGACGAGCGCGGGCGCGAGTACCGCACCGTGGAGATCGACCCCGAACGCGGGCCGATGATCCGGTGGGTCTTCGAGCAGTACGCCACCGGCGACCACACCGTCGTCGAGCTGCTTGACGAAGTCACCGCTCGGGGGTTGCGGACGCTACCGACCCCGAGCAGACCGCCGAAGCCGGTAGCCCGCTCGGGGTTCTTCGCCATGCTCCGCAACCCCTACTACGTCGGCATCGTCCGCTACAAAGGCGTGCAGCACCCCGGCGCGCACGAACCGTTGCTCGACCTCGACACCTGGGAACGAGTGCAACGCCTCCTGGACTCGCGGAAGCTCGCATCCGAGCGACGCCGCATCCACGATCACTACCTCAAAGGGTCACTGTTCTGCGGCTCTTGCGGATCACGCATGCAACTCGACTTCCCAACCAACAGCCAGGGCATCCGATACGCCTACTTCGTCTGCGCAGGACGCGCCACCAAAAGAAAGAACTGCACCCGCAGAGCCGTACCCGTCGGAACCGTCGAGAAGCTCGTCGCCGACTGCTACCGCGACATCTCCATCACCGAGAAGCAGTACACCGCCCTGGCCGCGCAGGTCGAGGCCGCGTTCGACGAACGCCTCGCATCGAAATCCTCCGAGATCGCAGACCTCACCACCAACCGCAAGCGCCTCCACGACGAGAGCGAGAAGCTGCTCGCAGCCCACTTCGCCGACGCCATCGACCTCACCACCCTCAAACAGCACCAAGACCGCATCCGCGCAGGAATCGCCGACATCGACCGCCGCCTCACCCGAGAGCAGGAGGGCAGTGAAGGCACCCGGCGTCACCTCACCGCCGCGCTGCGCCTCCTGATCGACTGCGCCACCATGTACGCGCGAACCGACAACCACGGCAAGCGCCTCGCGAACCAGGCACTCACCGGTGGCATCGACATCGGAGAAGACGGCGAGGCAACGATCCGCCTCGCCCAATCGCTCGCCGCAATCACCTCACCTGAGACAGCTCTCGATGTCTCAAGTTCTAGTACGTCTGAAAAAGTGCCCCCGAAAGGATTCGAACCTTCGACCTACCGCGCCGTGGAGCTCATTACCGAACGAGAAGCCGCTCTCACCACCAAGGACATGAGCAAACTAGAGATGCTCTCACAATTGACTGATGTTGACCTAGCATCGGAGATACTCAATCGCGCTTTCCGAAACTCGGATTCAACTCTCAATGACCCACTGGAAGGCGATACCTTCGCCGAGGCCGAGAACAACCTTCGGCATCTCCGGTCGGTCGATCTCCTGTCGGAGGATATCGATACTCTTGTGAAACAGAACGCCGCGGATGATCCAGAGATAGATATCTACGGCGAGCAGGAAGGATCGATGGAGGAGCCGTGACCGAAGAGCAATTGCTTGCCGAGTTGGAGTGCCTGGGGGTGAGCGTGGAAAC
>WPCI01254295.1_pt1 | contig 12600 bp, 8 predicted proteins | sample 5399871 | NCBI WGS metagenome assembly WPCI01 (sample SAMN12869469, study PRJNA574797) | sludge metagenome | isolation source: wastewater treatment of pH7 | place: China:Beijing | collected 2019-05-20
GACCGGCCTGGCGCTGGCCGAGGTCGTCGAGGCCGACGGCGACGCCGGGGCTCCCGGTCCCGCCGGGGTGCTGGCGGCGGTGGACGAGAACACCGTCGCCCTCTCCGAGACGGTCGTGCCGGATGACGACGTCGCCCAGGCGGCGTTCGGCGAGGTGTGGAGCAGCCACATCGGCGACTTCGTGGACTACACGACAGCCTTGGTCGACGACGACGCCGCCGGCATCGACGACGCCCGGGCCGAGCTGGCGGGCTTCCGGGACGACCTCGGCCTGCTGCTGTCGGACCTCTACCCGGCGCTGACCAAGGAGGCCGTGGCCGAGGAGCTGGTGCCCCACACCGACTCGATCCTGGCCTACGCCGACGCCCGGGTGGCCGAAGCCGCCGGCGCCGAACCGGTCGAGTCGGCCCAGCTGCTGCGGGAAGCCGCCCTCGCCATGCGCCTCGCGGCCCGCACGTTCGCCGCCGGGATGACGGCGCCGACCGGTTGAGATCGGTGTGACAGGTGTCACCCGGGAGGATGCGCAACTCCTCGGTGGGTAGTGTCGAAGCAGGGGGGAACATCGAGTTGCCGGGGGATGAACGGTGAACGTCAACTTCTTCGGGGTGCGGGGGTCGACCCCCTGTGCGTGCCGTGAGCTCGCCCGGTACGGCGGCAACACCGCCTGTGTCGCCCTCGAAGCCGCCGGTCACGACCCGCTCGTGCTCGATCTGGGCACCGGCCTGCGCTTCTGGGGCGAGACCCAGCCCCAGGACGGCTCCTTCCGGGGCGCCGCCCTCGTCAGCCACATGCACTGGGACCACGTCCAGGGCCTGCCCTTCTTCGTCCCCGTCCTGCGCCCGGGCGCCCAGCTCGACGTCTATGGACCCCCACCGGAGGGGATGAGCCTCGAGGAGGCGTTCCGGGGGTTCCTGCGTCCTCCGTTCTTCCCGGTCGAGATCGAGGCCCTCAACGGCGAGATCACCTTCCATGACCTCTTCGACGACCAGGTCGTGGTCGGCGACGCCAAGGTCACCAGTCGGACCGTGCCACACGTCGGCCGCACGGCCGGGTACCGGGTCGAGTACGCCGGGGTCACCGTGGCCTACGTCAGTGACCACCAGGCGCCCATCGACGGCAGCATGGACGTGGCCGAGTCGGTCCTCGAGCTGGCCGACGGGGTCGACCTGCTCATCCACGACGCGCAGTACACCCCGGCCGAGTTCGCCACGAAGGTGGACTGGGGCCACTGCACGATCGACTACGCCGTGAACGTCGCCGCCCAGGCCGGGGCCCGTCGGTTGGCGCTGTTCCACCACGACCCCGCCCACGACGACGACACCCTCGACGCCTTGACCGCGGCGGCCGCCCAGCAGGGCGAGGCGCTCGGGGTCGAGGTCATTGCGGCCTACGAGGGGCTCACCATCGCGTTCGACCGCCTCGAGGGGGCCGTGGCCGGGCTCCCGACCACCAGCCCCGCCCCCCGCTGAGACCGGCTCGCCCGGCTCCGGCCCGGGGGGCCCCGACGAGTAGCCTGCGGCCTTCGTGAGCGACTCCACCCCCTCCTCCGGCCCGGTCATCGACGAAGCCAGGTACCGCCAGGTCCTCGGCCACTTCCCGACGGGGGTGACCGTCGTCGCCGCCCACCCCGAGGGCGAGGCCCCGGTCGGCCTGGCCGTCGGCTCGTTCTTCTCGGTCTCCCTCGAGCCCGCCCTGGTCGGCTTCTGCCCGGGGAAGTCCTCCTCGAGCTGGCCCCGCATCGAGGCCGCCGGCTCCTTCTGTGTGAACATCCTGGCCGACGACCAGGAGGACGTCGCCCGGGTGTTCGCGGGCAAGGGTGAGGACAAGTTCCAGAGCGTGGGCTGGCGTCCGGGAGCCACGGGCTCTCCGGTCATCCGGGACGTCCTGGCCTGGATCGACTGCGCGCTCGAGGACGTGCACGACGCCGGTGACCACTACATCGTCACCGGACGCGTGCACGAGCTGAAGGTCGAACGGGAGGGCAAGCCCCTCGTGTTCTTCCGCGGCGGGTACGGCACCTACGCGCCGTAGTCCTTGCCGATCTACGCCCTCGGCGCGGCCGAGCCCGAGATCCACCCCACGGCCTTCGTCCACCCCGACGCGGTGGTGATCGGCCGCGTCCACATCGGGGCCGAGTCGACCATCTGGCCCACCGCGGTGCTGCGGGGCGACGACGGCGACATCCACATCGGCGAGGCCACCTCGATCCAGGACGGCACGATCATCCACACCACGGCGTTCCAGCCCACGACGGTGGGCAGCCGGTGCGTGGTCGGCCACAACGCCCACCTGGAGGGCTGCGTCATCGAGGACGGCTCCCTCGTGGGCTCGGGCTCGGTGGTCCTGCACCGGGCCCTGGTGCGCAGCGGGGCCCTGGTGGGGGCCAACGCCCTCGTGCCCGGGGGCATGGAGGTGCCGTCCGGCGCCATGGCTCTGGGCGTGCCCGCGAAGCTGCGGGACGGTGCGGTGACCCCGGGTCAGTTCGAGGAGGCCGTCGTGTCGTACGTGGAACGAGGGCGGCGCTTTCGGGACGAGATGCGGCGCCTGGACTGAGGCGGGCGGCAAACCCCTCAATGGGGCTCGGGGTCGCTCGGTAGATTCGGGGTCATGGTGCTGTCCTCCGTTGATGACTCGCGTTCGAGTCGTGACGGGTGGAAGCTCATCGGCGAGACCATGCGGGCCCAGTGGAAGGGCATCACCGCGGGCGTCGTGGTCGGCATCCTCTGGACCGTCGGCAAGGTCGCCGCGCCGCTGCTGGTGCGCACCGCCATCGACAAGGGGATCGTGGCCGACGACGGCCAGGCCCTCCTGTTCTGGTCGCTGGCCATCGCCGGGGCCGGCGTGATCGCCGCCACCTTCACCGGCCTGCGTCGCTACATCGCCTTCCGCGAGAGCCGGTGGACCGAGCTGGTCCTGCGGGACCGGCTGTTCGCCCACCTGCAGCGCCTCCACTTCGCGTTCCACGACGAGAACCAGACCGGCGAGCTGATGAGCCGGGCCAACACCGACCTCCAACAGGTCCAGCAGTTCGTCGTGCTCGTCCCGCTCACGATCTCCAACGCCCTCACCGTGGCGTCGGTGGCGGTCATCCTGGCGATCATCGACCCCGTCCTGACGGTGCTGGCCCTCGGCGGGCTCCCGTTCCTGAACTGGATGGGCAAGCGCTTCTCGAGCCGGCTCCACGTGCCGGCCATGGCCATCCAGCGGGAGTCGGCCGAGCTGGCCTCGGTGGTCGAGGAGTCGGTGTCGGGCATCCGCGTGGTCAAGGGGTTCGGGGCCGAGCAGGGCCAGACCGATCGCCTGCGCCACGAGGCCGACGACGTCTACCGGGAGTCCATGGCCGCCGCCCGGGTGCGGGCCACCTACCTGCCGGCGATGGAGCTGCTGCCCAACATCGGTCTCGTGGCCGTCCTCGGCTACGGCGGGCACCAGGTCCTCGACGGCAGCCTCAGCCTCGGGTCCTTCGTGGCCTTCAACGTCTATGTCGTGTTGCTGATCTGGCCCCTGCGGATGCTGGGGATGATCATCGCCCAGGCCCAGCGATCCGCGGCGTCCGCCCAGCGGGTGCACGAGATCCTGGTCACCGATCCCGACATCGCCGACCGTCGTGACGCCCTGAGCCTCCCGCCCCGGGACCGGGACCACCCCGGGGGCGAGGTGCGCTTCGAGGGTGTCGACTTCGGGTACGGCGTCGGGGCCATGCCGGTGCTCACCGGCTTCGAGCTGCGGGTGGCGCCGGGGGAGTCGGTGGCGCTGGTCGGGGCGACGGGCTCGGGCAAGTCGACCGTCGCCCATCTGCTACCCCGCTTCTATGACGTCGACGCCGGTCGGGTGTGCCTCGACGGGGTCGACGTGCGGGACATCAAGCTGGTCGAGCTGCGCCGGGCCGTGGGCATCGTGTTCGAGGAGACGTTCCTGTTCCACGACACGGTGGCCGCCAACATCGCCTTCGCCGACGGTGACGCCGACCAGGACCAGATCGAGCGGGCGGCGCGCCTGGCGGGGGCCCACGAGTTCATCTGCGACCTGCCCGAGGGCTACGCCACCCTCGTCGGCGAGCGGGGGTTCTCGCTGTCGGGCGGCCAGCGCCAGCGCCTGGCCATCGCCCGGGCGATCCTGGCCGACCCGAGGGTGCTGATCCTCGACGACGCCACCTCGGCGGTCGACCCGACCAAGGAGCACGAGATCCGGGGCGCGCTGGCCGAGGTGATGGCCGGCCGCAGCACCATCGTCATCGCCCACCGTCCCGCCACGGTGGCGCTGGCGGATCGGGTCGTGCTCGTCGACGAGGGTCGGGTGGCTGCGGAGGGCACCCACGAGGCGCTCCTGGCCGGCAACGCCCGGTACCGGGAGGTCCTGGCCTCCGCCGAGGTCGGTCCCGAGGCCGACGACGGACGGGAGCCGGCCGATGTGGGGTGAGGCCGGGGTCGCCGAGGAGGACATGCTCGACGCCGACGCGGCCAAGCAGGTCATCCGGCGGGCGGCCCGCATGCTCGGGCCGTACCGGCGCAAGGTGGTCGTGTCCAGCCTGCTGCTCGTGGTGTGGACCGGCTGTGTCCTGGCCGGGCCGTTCCTGGTCCGCTACGCCATCGACGAGGGCCTGACCCCGGGCGACGTCGACGCCCTGAACCTGGCGATCGGCCTGTACGTGGCGATCGCCCTTCTCGGCTATGTCGTCTACCGCCGGGTGGTCTACCTGGTCAGCGTCGTGGGCGAGTCGTTCCTGCGCGACGTCCGCCTGCGGGTGTTCGCCCACCTCATGCGCCTGTCGATGCCCTTCTATGACCGGGAGAAGGCCGGTGTCGTCGTGTCCCGGATGACCTCCGACGTGGAGTCCCTCCAGGAGCTGGTCCAGTTCGGCCTGCTCATGTTCGTGACGAACACCCTGCTGCTGGTCTTCTCCTTCATCGCCCTCGGCATCGTCTCCTGGCAGTTGCTGTTGGTCTGCTCGATCGCCCTGCCGCCCGTGATCCTGGCCAGCATCCGGTTCCAGCGGCAGTCCAACCAGGCCTACCTGGTGGTCCGGGACCGCATCGGCTCCACGCTGTCGGACCTCCAGCAGGGCATCACCGGGGTCCGGGTCATCCAGGCCTTCGGACGGGAGGACGCCGAGGTCGGTCGGTTCCGCTCGGGGAACCGGGTGCTCTACGACGCCCACATGGAGTCGGTGAAGGTCCAGGCCTGGTACCTGCCGGTCATCGAGTTCGCCGGGATCGGCACGACGGCCGCGGTGGTCGGCGTCGGCGGCTGGATGGTCTTCGAGGACGTCGTGACCCTGGGCACGGTCACCTTCTTCGTGCTCACCCTCTCCAACCTGTTCGAGCCGGTCCAGCAGCTCAGCCAGTTGTTCAACGTCGTGCAGTCGGCCGGTGCCGCCCTGAACAAGCTGTTCGAGCTCCTCGACACCCGGGTCGACGTCGCCGAGCGGCCGGGCGCCGTGGACCTGCCCGACCGGGGTCGGCTCGAGGTGGAGGGCGTGTCGTTCGCCTACGGCCCCGACCAGGCCGAGGTGCTGACCGACGTCACCCTCAGCCTGGCCAGCGGCGAGCGGTTGGCCCTGGTCGGCCCGACCGGGGCGGGCAAGTCGACCCTGGCCAAGCTGATGGCCCGGCTGTATGACCCGACCGAGGGCACGGTGCGCTTCGGTGGGGTCGACCTCCGGGACGGCCGCATCGGCTCACTGCGGCGCCGGATCGTCGTCGTCCCCCAGGAGGGCTTCCTGTTCGCGGGCACCGTCCGGGACAACATCCGGGTGGGTCGCCTGGACGCCACCGACGCCGAGGTCGAGGCCGCGGTGGCCGACCTGGGCCTGCTGGAGCGCTTCGCCGCCTTCCCCGACGGGCTGGACACCGAGGTCCGGGAGCGGGGCTCCCGCCTGTCGGCGGGCGAGAAGCAGCTGGTGTCCCTGGCCCGGGCCGCCCTTGCCGACCCCGCCGTGCTGGTCCTCGACGAGGCCACCTCCAGCCTGGACCCGGGCACCGAGGCCCTCGTCGAGGCCGCCGTGGTCCGCCTCACCGAGGGTCGCACCGTGATCCTCGTCGCCCACCGCCTGAGCACCGCCGAGCGGGCTGACCGCGTCGCCGTGGTCGCCGACGGCCGCCTGGTCGAGGTGGGCCCCCACGCCGAGCTCGTCGCAAGAGGCGGCCGCTACGCCGCCATGTACGCCACCTGGTCCGGGACCACCGCGGCCTGACCTGCGGCTGGCGAGGTCCTCTCGGCGCGGGTCGTCGGTGCCCGGATGGTCGTCGAGCCGGGCAAACGATGGCAGGGATGGGGCCGGCTCCGCTGGGGTGCAGCTCGGTGGTGCCGGCAGGTCGTCCGGCTGGGGAAACCGAAGGCAGGGATGGGGGCGTGGGGTCAGGCTGCGGCCCGTCGGGGGCAGGCGTGCTCATCCGGCCACGTTGCGTGAGCGCCGCCCCACTGTCCGGGATGCCGGCGCCCCTGATCTCACGGGCCGTGACCGTCTTCCCGTTCTGGCGCCTGATTCGGTCGCTATGGCGCCTCAATCAGGCGCCAGAACGCGAGTGCGGCCTGGATCGGCCCTGTGCGGCCACGGAGGGTGAGAATCGGCGGCTCGCGTGCCCCCGAACGGCGTGCGGCCTGACCCCATGCCCCCGTGGTTGCCGTTGGTTTCCCTGGCCCGACGATCGGCGTGCCCCCGTCGGCGTGCGGCCCGACCTCACGCCCCCGTGGTTGCCGTCGTCGGCGTGCCCCCGTTGGCGTGCGGCCCGACCCCACGCCCCTGTCTTCGTTTGCGCGGCCCGACGATCGGCGTGCCCCCGACGACCGGTGACCTACACCGCGTAGACGTGGTCGAGGTAGGGGAGGACCTCGGCGGCGGCCATGGGCTTGGCGAAGAGGTAGCCCTGGGCGGCGTCGCAGCCGAGGGCCTGGAGCTCGGACACCTGCTCGACCGTCTCGACGCCCTCGGCCACGGCCTCGATCTCGAGGTTGTGGGCCAGGCTGACGATGGCGGCGGCGATGGCGGAGTCCTCGGGGTCGGGGCCGAGGCCGTCGATGAACGACCGGTCCACCTTCAGCAGGTCGACGGGGAAGCTGCGCAGGTGGGGGAGCGACGACACCCCGGTGCCGAAGTCGTCGATGGCGAGGTCGAGGCCGACGTCCTTGAGGCGCTGGAGGGCGCTTACGGCGACCTCGGTGTCGCCCTGGAGATCGGACTCGGAGATCTCGAGGCAGAGGCGGTGGGGGGCCAGTCCGGTCTCGGCCAGGATGTTGCGGACCACGGTGGGGAACTGGTCGTCGGCCAGCTGCCGGGCGGAGATGTTGACGTGCAGCCTCGGGGCCTGGGCCACCTCGGTCTGCCAGGAGCGGGCGTGCAGGCAGGCGTTGCGCAGCAGCACGGGCCCGAGCTGGTCGATCAGGCCCGTCTGTTCGGCGAGGCCGATGAACTCGTCGGGCGGCAGGGGGCCGCGGGTGGGGTGGTTCCAGCGGGCCAGGGCCTCCATGCCGGTCACCTGGCCCGTGCGGAGGCTGACGAAGGGCTGGTAGTGCAGGGCGATGGCGTTGTCGGCCATGGCCCGGCTCAGGTCGTCGGAGAGGGCGACCCGTTCGGCGACCTGGCGGCGCAGGTCGTCGTCGTAGAGCTCGAGGCGGGCCCGGCCCCGCTCCTTGGCCCGGTACATCGCCGCGTCCGCCTCACGCATGAGCCGGGTGGGTGGGGTCCCGGTGTGGGAGAGGGCGATGCCGGCGCTGATGGTGACCGAGAGCTCGCCGCTGGGCAACGCCATCGGGTCGGTCTCGATGACCTCGGTGACCCGTCGACCCACGGCCAGGGCATGGCTCTCGCTCTCGACCCCGTCGAAGAGGACGACGAACTCGTCACCCCCGAGGCGGGCGACGAGGTCGTGGGGGCGCAGCACCGTGCGGATGCGGTCGGCGATCTGGCAGAGCAGGTCGTCGCCGACGTCGTGGCCGCGGGTGTCGTTGACCAGCTTGAAGCGGTCGACGTCGAAGAAGAGCAGGGCGACGTGAGTGCCGTCCCGTCCCGATCGGGCGAGGGCCTTCTCGAGGTGGTCGAGCAGCAGCGCCCGGTTCGGGAGGCCCGTGAGGGGGTCGTGCAGAGCCCGGTGCGCCCACGCGGCCTCGACCCGCCGCCGGTCGGTCATGTCCCGCGCCACCCCGTGCAGCTCGCTCAGCCGACCGGCGGGATCGCGTTCGGCCCGGAAGGTGACCTCCACATAGATCGGGGTGCCGCCCCGTCCCCGCATCGTCAGCTCGCCGTTCCAGGCGCCCTCGACGTCGACCTGGCCGATGATCTCGGACTCGAAGCGCCGCAGCGCCTCGGAGGTGAAGAGGGCCTGGACGGTCGGCTCACCGATCTCCGCGTCACCGAACAGGTCCTCGGCGGCCCCGTTGAGGAACCAGACCCGGCTGTCGTCGGTGATGCTGAAGACGGCGTCGCTGCTGGATTCGAGGATCGTCGCGGCCCGGGTGGCGGAGTCATCGGACTGGGTCACCGCGGCGACGTCGTCGAGGGAGCCGATGAGGCCCACGGAACGGCCGTGGGCGTCCCGGGCGATGGTGGTCCGCAGCTGCACCCGACGTCGGCCGCCGTCGGTGTGCTGGGCGCGGAACCAGGTCAGGGCCGGCTCCTGGCGCTCCCAGGCGTCCCGGAGGGCCCGGTCGACCCGCTCGGCGTCGGGCCCCGCCAACTCGGGTAGGGACCGGCCCGTGGCGTCCTCGACCCGCACGCCGGTGAGCTCGCCGACGCGCGGGTTGGCCCACACGAGGCGCAGGTCCTCGTCGGTCAGGAACACCCCGATCGGCACCCCGTCCAGCAGATCGGGGAGGGCGCGTGAGGTCACGGGCGTGTCGGGCTGTGCGGCGCCGGCCAACCTTCCTCCCTCTGGATCGGACCTGTACCCATCGGCCGCGGGTCGGTCCGGTCAAGTGGCGGCGGCGGGTGGGTTTGTTACTATCCACGTAGGAGAAATTGCCGGGTTCCCCGTGGGTCCAGGAGACAGCGATGACCGCAAGTGATGTATCTCTCGATCTCTCTCGGTACAAGCTGGGTTGGAGCGACGAAGAGGACTACGTCTTCAAGCCCAAGCGCGGTCTGAACGAGGACATCATCCAGGAGATGTCCTGGATGAAGGGCGAGCCGGACTGGATGCGCAAGTTCCGGCTGAAGTCCTACGACCAGTTCACCCAGCGCCCCATGCCCGACTGGGGTGGCGACATGACCGGCATCGACTTCGACAACATCTACTACTACATCAAGCCGACCGATCATCAGGTCGACGCGTGGGACGAGCTGCCCGACTCGGTCAAGGACACCTACGAGAAGCTGGGCATCCCCGAGGCGGAGCGCAAGTACCTCGCCGGGGTCACCGCCCAGTACGAGTGCCTCCGAGGGGACACCCGGGTGTGGACCACATCGGGCATGCGTCAGATCAAGGAGCTCGCCCCTGGCGACGAGGTGTTCAGCCTCGATGAGGCCTCCCGCCATATCCAAGTCGGTCGCGTCGTCGGGGCGGCCGAGTCCGGGGAGAAGGAGGTCTACGAGATCGAGGCCCGCGGCGCGGTGATCGGCGCCTCCGGGAACCACCCCTTCCTCGTCCTCCGCGACGAGCGCAAGCCAGGTCGGGAGCGCCGACGGTATGCATCTCGCTGGGTCACGGTCGATGAGCTCCAGGTGGGCGACTTCGTGGCCATTGCCACCGATCTTCCCGAGTTCGGCGAGACCGCCCCGATGCTGGTGCCCGAGCGGTCGGGTGGCGATGCTCTGCCTCGCCTCACCTCCGCGGATCTGTGTTGGTGGCTCGGCGTCTACCTCGGGGATGGTTACCTCCACCATCGGGGTGACCACACGGCCGTAGAGATCGCCATCGACGATTCCGACACCGAGCTCGTCGCCGAGATCATCCGAGTTGGTCGCGAACTGTTCGACCTCGAGTTCCGGGTCGTCGCCGGCCCTCGTCTGACTGCACTGAAGACCGCAGCATTGGCGGAGTACCTCGAGCTGAACGGCCTCGGTGGCACGGCCCACACCAAGCGTGTGCCCGACTGGGTGTTCACACTTCCCTCGGCCCAGCGCCTGGCGTTCCTCGCCGGGTACCTCGACGCCGACGGCTATGTGCGCAACCATCCCACGGCCAAGAACCCCGTGTACTCGTGCGTCAGTGAGTCGCTCCTGGGCGATGTTGCCGACCTCTGCGCGCTCAGCGGCATCCGCACGAGCCGAGTGGTGAGCGTTCACAACAAGCACCCTCATGACCCGGAACGGATCCTGACGGCTCACCAGCTCCATCTCTCCGGTCGGTTCGACCGCCTGCCAGTCCGCTCATCCCGGCGGGGTGACCGCCTGAACCGTCGTCAGTACGCCCATGGCTACCGGACGGCCAAGGGCACCGACTTCCGCGCCCACACCTCCGAGATGCTCGGCTATGTGCGGGTCGACCGCATCGAGTCGGTCGGTGTCGAGGCCACGTACGACATCGAGGTCGAAGGTCATCACAACTTCGTGGCCGAGAGCTTCGTCGTCCACAACTCCGAGGTCGTCTACCACCGCAACCGGGAGGACCTCGAGGCCCAGGGCGTCATCTTCACCGACATGGACACGGCGCTGCGGGAGCACCCCGAGATCGTCAAGGCCTACTTCGGCAAGGTCATCCCCCCGAACGACAACAAGTTCTCGTCGTTGAACTCCGCGGTCTGGTCCGGGGGCTCGTTCATCTACGTCCCGCCCGGCGTGAACGTGGAGATGCCGCTGCAGGCCTACTTCCGCATCAACGCCGAGAACATGGGCCAGTTCGAGCGGACGCTGATCATCGCCGACGAGGGCAGCCAGGTGCACTACATCGAGGGCTGCTCGGCGCCGGTGTACACCACCGACTCGCTGCACTCCGCGGTGGTCGAGATCATCGTGAAGCCCTCGGCCCGGGTCACCTACACGACCATCCAGAACTGGTCGAACAACGTCTTCAACCTGGTCACCAAGCGGGCCCGGGTCGAGACCGAGGGCCACATGGAGTGGATCGACGGCAACATCGGCTCCCGCCTGACCATGAAGTACCCCGCGGTCTACATGGTCGGCCCGAAGGCCTCCGGCGAGGTCCTCTCGGTGGCCTACGCGGGCCCCGGCCAGCACCAGGACGCAGGGGCCAAGATGGTCCACGCCGCCCCCGAGACCACCTCCAAGATCGTGTCCAAGTCGATCTCCAAGGACGGCGGGCGCACCTCCTACCGCGGCCTCGTGCGGGTCGAGGACGACGCCTACGGCTGCAAGAGCCATGTCCAGTGCGACGCCCTCATCCTCGACGACGAGAGCATCTCGGACACCTATCCCTACATGGAGGTGGGGGCCAAGGACGCCGTGGTGGGTCACGAGGCCACCGTGTCCAAGGTGGCCGACGAGCAGCTCTTCTACCTGATGAGCCGCGGCCTCTCCGAGGAGCAGGCCATGGGCATGATCGTGAACGGCTTCATCGAGCCCGTCACCCGCACGCTGCCCATGGAGTACGCCGTCGAGTGGAGCCGCCTCATCGAGCTCCAGATGGAAGGCTCCGTCGGCTGACCCCCTGGGGCCCGGTCGACCGACTTTCGAGGCTCCGGCTATCGGAATCCGACAGTCAGAGCCTCGAAAGTCGCTGCTCTCGGGTGTAGCGCACAGTGGCGGCGGTGTCCTCGGGGTCGTGGACGACCTCCTCCCACGGAAAGCGCAGAGTCTGCCACCCGACGCGCGCCGCCTCGTTGTCCCGTCGACGATCGGTGCGGAACGCCCGCTGACGGTCGTGCCAGCTTCGCCCGTCGGCCTCGAGGATGAGCCGCGCATCGGGGTAGGCCCCGTCGACGATGCCGGTGATCGCACCGCGGCCGGGAAGAGGGAACTGTCGGACAGGGTCGGGCAGTCCGCCGTCGCGCAAGGCAGCGAAGAAGCGCCGCTCGAGCTCGCTCATCGGAGGAATGTGGGCACCGCCGCGCTCGTCGAGGAGGTCGGCGAGCTTGACCAGTCCCCGCTTGCCCGGCCGAAGGAGCTCGAAGAGGCATCGGGCGACGTCTGCCTCCTTCACCTTCCGAAGGGCAATCGCGTCATCGAGGACAACCTCGAGTGCTGCCTTGCCCCGTCCGGCAGCCAGGTCGACGATCGTGCGGGGCGCAGTGGTCACCGGTAGGCGACCGAGACGCCATACGTGATGAGGTCCGACATCGGTGATCTGGTGGACCGTCACGCCGGGGATTCGCAGGTGGCTCGGGTGGTCGACGGTGAGCACGAGGGGACGGCGGGGGAACCCGGAGAAGCCGAGGAGCGCGCTGGCCGCCTCCACCGAGACGACGGAGTGGAGCCCGGCAGTCAGGTGTGCCACCCAGAGCCGTCGGAGATAGCTCTCGGGCACGCCGTCGAGGCTGTAGACGCCACTGGCCAGCCGGCGCCAACGTCCGGACGCCAAACGACGACGAATGAGGGCGTCGTCGCCGCCCGCCGCGATGACCTGGTGGCGCAGGAAGGCGCCGTACTGCTCTGCTGCGAGGGCAGCCACGGCGACATCGACGGGGTGGATGCCACAAGAAATACAATGAAAGACATGAATAGTGCAAGAAGTTCTGCACTTTCGAGGCTCCACCTGTCGGAATCCGACA
>WPCI01054542.1_pt1 | contig 12593 bp, 14 predicted proteins | sample 5399871 | NCBI WGS metagenome assembly WPCI01 (sample SAMN12869469, study PRJNA574797) | sludge metagenome | isolation source: wastewater treatment of pH7 | place: China:Beijing | collected 2019-05-20
CAGCAGGTCGAACTCACCGCCGATCCGACGGTAGGCCGACTCCTCCTTGACCGCCTCCTTGAACCGGCCAGCCCGATAGGCAGCGATGCAGGCGGTCTGCCGAGCCAGTGCCGAACGTGGGATGCGGTCACGCAGCCGAGCCGCATGCAGATACGCCAGTTCAGGATCGCTTTCGGCAAGCACCTGCACACTGAGCAGGTGCTTCGCCAGAGTTTCGGTACGGCCCCCGAATGCCTCGAGCTCACTGAGCAACTCAGGCTCTAGTTCAAGTTCGAAGATCTCCTCAGGCCAGGGCAAGTCGTTCGAGGTATCACGTTCAGGCCGCGACTCGTCCCGCCGCGGTCGAGCGTGACCCTCAACTGCAGACTTACCCTTGGGGGGTTTTGACCGGTCGGATCGCCCTAGACCTGCTGGCCGGGACGATTTGCCCGCTGTGCCGGCCCGGCCGCCAGAGCGTGAGTCCGGCCCACGGGGAGTGCGAGGCGTGGAACGCCGGTCGCCAGGGCGTTTGCCGCGCTTGTCATCGGTCACGTTCATCCTCCGCCAGAAACGTCAATGGGGGGCCTTGCGGCCCCCCATTGGAAAGAATGTCCGGCGGCGTCCTACTCTCCCACCCCGTCACCAGGGCAGTACCATCGGCGCAGAAGGGCTTAGCTTCCGGGTTCGGAATGGGACCGGGCGTTTCCCCTTCGCTATTGCCGCCGAAACTCTATGGAGATATCAATCGTTCCCGACCGTATCTCGGGAACCGCATAGTGAACGCGAGTGAAATATAAGTGTGTGGCAAGTCCTCGGCCTATTAGTACCGGTCAGCTCCACACATCACTGTGCTTCCACTTCCGGCCTATCAACCCAGTCGTCTAGCTGGGGGCCTTACCAGGTCAACCCTGTGGGAGCCCTCATCTTGAAGCGTGCTTCCCGCTTAGATGCTTTCAGCGGTTATCACTTCCGAACGTAGCTAACCAGCCGTGCTCCTGGCGGAACAACTGGCATACCAGAGGTTCGTCCATCCCGGTCCTCTCGTACTAGGGACAGCCCTTCTCAAGACTCCTACGCGCGCGGCGGATAGCGACCGAACTGTCTCACGACGTTCTAAACCCAGCTCGCGTGCCGCTTTAATGGGCGAACAGCCCAACCCTTGGGACCGACTCCAGCCCCAGGATGCGACGAGCCGACATCGAGGTGCCAAACCATGCCGTCGCTATGGACGCTCGGGCAAGATCAGCCTGTTATCCCCGGGGTACCTTTTATCCGTTGAGTGACGGCGCTTCCACACGCCACCGTCAGATCACTAGTCCCGACTTTCGTCCCTGCTCGACATGTCTGTCTCACAGTCAAGCTCCCTTGTGCATTTACACTCAACACCTGATTGCCAACCAGGCTGAGGGAACCTTTGGGCGCCTCCGTTACCTTTTGGGAGGCGACCGCCCCAGTCAAACTACCCATCAGGCACTGTCCCTGATCCAGATAATGGACCTAGGTTAGATAACCAGAACGACCAGAGTGGTATTTCAACGTTGACTCCACCTGAACTGGCGTCCAAGCTTCAAAGTCTCCCACCTATCCTACACAAGTCGTCCCGATCACCAATACCAAACTATAGTAAAGGTCCCGGGGTCTTACCGTCCTGCTGCGCGTAACGAGCATCTTTACTCGTAATGCAATTTCGCCGAGTTCGTGGTGGAGACAGTGCCCAAATCGTTACTCCATTCGTGCAGGTCGGAACTTACCCGACAAGGAATTTCGCTACCTTAGGATGGTTATAGTTACCACCGCCGTTTACTGGGGCTTAAGTTCAGTGCTTCGCTTGCGCTGACACTTCCCCTTAACCTTCCAGCACCGGGCAGGAGTCAGTCCGTATACATCGTCTTTCAACTTGGCACGGACCTGTGTTTTTGGTAAACAGTCGCTTGGGCGTGGTCTCTGCGACCTTCAGGGCTATGCACCCCTCCGGTCCCCCTTATTCCGAAGTTACGGGGGTATTTTGCCGAGTTCCTTCACCACGATTCTCTCGATCGCCTTAGTATTCTCTACCTATCCACCTGTGTCGGTTTGGGGTACGGGCGGCTAACAACTCGCTCACGAAGCTTTTCTAGGCAGCATAGGATTACCGAATTCGGCCATAAGGCCTATGCGTCATGTTTCAGGCTCACGGAGTGCGGATTTGCCTACACTCCACCCTACGCACTTACCCCGGGGAAACCATCTCCCGGTACGGCTACCTTCCTGCGTCCCTCCGCAGCTTGCCTAATACAAGTTTGGGTCACAGACTCAAGTCGTTCAGTCCGAAGACATTCCGACTCTTGCATGTTTAGCATTACCTGGTTCGGCAGGGTCGTTGTTTCGCCGGTACGGGAATATCAACCCGTTGTCCATCGACTACGCCTGTCGGCCTCGCCTTAGGTCCCGACTTACCCAGGGCAGATTAGCTTGACCCTGGAACCCTTGGATATTCGGCGGACGGGTTTCTCACCCGTCATTCGCTACTCATGCCTGCATTCTCACTCGAGTGCACTCCACGGCTGGGTCACCCCGCCGCTTCCTCGCACACCCGACGCTCCCCTACCCATCCGCACACCTGGACCGAAGTCAGGTACACGTGCGAATGCCATAGCTTCGGCGGATAACTTGAGCCCCGCTAAATTGTCGGCGCAGAATCACTTGACCAGTGAGCTATTACGCACTCTTTCAAGGGTGGCTGCTTCCAAGCCAACCTCCTGGTTGTCTCCGCAACTCCACATCCTTTTCCACTTAGTTATCGCTTAGGGGCCTTAGCTGATGATCTGGGCTGTTTCCCTTTCGACTACGAACCTTATCGCCCGCAGTCTCACTGCCGTGCTCTCACTTGTCGGCATTCGGAGTTTGGCTGATTTCGGTAAGCTTGTGGGCCCCCTAGACCATCCAGTGCTCTACCTCCGACAAGAAACGCACGACGCTGCACCTATATGCATTTCGGGGAGAACCAGCTATCACGGTGTTTGATTGGCCTTTCACCCCTATCCACAGCTCATCCGCTCGGTTTTCAACCCAAGTCGGTTCGGGCCTCCACGACGTCTTACCGTCGCTTCACCCTGGCCATGGATAGATCACACCGCTTCGGGTCTAGAGCATGCGACTCAACGCCCTGTTCGGACTCGCTTTCGCTACGGCTCCCCCACACGGGTTAACCTCGCCACATACCACTAACTCGCAGGCTCATTCTTCAAAAGGCACGCCGTCACCCTTGCGGGCTCCGACGGGTTGTATGCAATCGGTTTCAGGTACTATTTCACTCCCCTCCCGGGGTACTTTTCACCTTTCCCTCACGGTACTTGTCCGCTATCGGTCACCAAGGAGTATTTAGGCTTAACGGGTGGTCCCGCCAGATTCATGCGGAATTTCAGGGGTTCCGCATTACTTGGGGTATCGCTCAGGAGTGATCAACTTGCGTGTACAGGGGTTTCACCTTCTGTGCCACAACTTCCCAGAGTGTTTCTACTTCATTGATCATTTTTGACTCCTTGACCGGTCAACAGCCCGGCCGGAGCGGCCCCACTACCCCGTATGTGCAACGCCTGTCAGCTATCACACACATACGGTTTGGCCTGTTCCGCGTTCGCTCGCCACTACTTACGGAATCACGGTTGTTTTCTTTTCCTGTGGGTACTGAGATGTTTCACTTCCCCACGTTCCCTCCAACTGCCCTATGTGTTCAGGCAGAGGTTGCCGGACATGACTCCGGTATTTTCAGGGTTTCCCTATTCGGAGATCCCCGGATCAGAGTTTGGTTACCAACTCCCCGGGGCTTATCGCAGGTTCCTACGTCCTTCTTCGGCTCTTGGTGCCTAGGCATCCACCGATTGCACTTAGTAGCTTGTTGTTCTACAAAGATGCTCGCGTCCACTGTGTAGTTCTCAAAATACGGGCGGGTCCAGATCTCGCAGCCATTACGAGGCTTGATCACTGGTCCGCGTTGAAAGATCATCGCTTGCGCAGCCGACCCTTCAGGACCCAACAGCGTGCTTGGGCCGGCCCCTGGTCGATCGAGGTTCCACTCCCTTGCGGGTTGTACTGACGATCTTGCAGATGCCGGCTTAATGGTCAATGTTCCACATTTCGTAGCCTGCCTGGGCCGGAGACGAACGCTCCGGAACCCATGCGCTTGGATCAGATCGCCATGCGCCTGACCAATTGGCTCCTTAGAAAGGAGGTGATCCAGCCGCACCTTCCGGTACGGCTACCTTGTTACGACTTAGTCCTAATTACCAGTCCCACCTTCGACGGCTCCCTCCAAAAAGGTTGGGCCACCGGCTTCGGGTGTTACCGACTTTCATGACTTGACGGGCGGTGTGTACAAGCCCCGGGAACGTATTCACCGCAGCGTTGCTGATCTGCGATTACTAGCGACTCCGACTTCATGGGGTCGAGTTGCAGACCCCAATCCGAACTGAGACCGGCTTTTTGAGATTCGCTCACCTTTGCAGGTTTGCAGCTCTTTGTACCGGCCATTGTAGCATGCGTGAAGCCCTGGACATAAGGGGCATGATGACTTGACGTCATCCCCACCTTCCTCCGAGTTGACCCCGGCGGTCTCCAATGAGTCCCCGGCATTATCCGCTGGCAACATTGGACGAGGGTTGCGCTCGTTGCGGGACTTAACCCAACATCTCACGACACGAGCTGACGACAGCCATGCACCACCTGTATACCGACCTTGCGGGGCGCCTATCTCTAGACGTTTCCGGTATATGTCAAACCCAGGTAAGGTTCTTCGCGTTGCATCGAATTAATCCGCATGCTCCGCCGCTTGTGCGGGGCCCCGTCAATTCCTTTGAGTTTTAGCCTTGCGGCCGTACTCCCCAGGCGGGGTACTTAATGCGTTAGCTACGGCACAGAGAACGTGGAATGTCCCCCACACCTAGTACCCACCGTTTACGGCGTGGACTACCAGGGTATCTAAGCCTGTTTGCTCCCCACGCTTTCGCTTCTCAGCGTCAGGAAAGGTCCAGAGAACCGCCTTCGCCACTGGTGTTCCTCCCGATATCTGCGCATTCCACCGCTCCACCGGGAATTCCATTCTCCCCTACCTTCCTCTAGTCAGCCCGTATCGAAAGCAGGCTCAGGGTTAAGCCCTGAGTTTGCACTTACGACGCGACTAACCGCCTACAAGCTCTTTACGCCCAATAAATCCGGACAACGCTCGCACCCTACGTATCACCGCGGCTGCTGGCACGTAGTTAGCCGGTGCTTCTTCTGCAGGTACCGTCACTTGCGCTTCGTCCCTGCTGAAAGCGGTTTACAACCCGAAGGCCGTCATCCCGCACGCGGCGTTGCTGCATCAGGCTTTCGCCCATTGTGCAATATTCCCCACTGCTGCCTCCCGTAGGAGTCTGGGCCGTATCTCAGTCCCAATGTGGCCGGTCGCCCTCTCAGGCCGGCTACCCGTCGTCGCCTTGGTAGGCCATTACCCCACCAACTAGCTGATAGGACGCGAGTCCATCCTTGACCGCCGGAGCTTTCCAACCCTGTGGATGCCCACAAGGCTGAGTATCCGGTATTAGCAGACGTTTCCATCTGTTATCCCAGAGTCAAGGGCAGGTTACTCACGCGTTACTCACCCGTTCGCCACTCGTGTACCCCGAAGGGCCTTACCGTTCGACTTGCATGTGTTAAGCACGCCGCCAGCGTTCGTCCTGAGCCAGGATCAAACTCTCCGTTGAAAATCTATCGACACAGACCCAAGGGCCGGTTGTCGTCAACTTTGATGTTTGATGCTGACAAGATTTCCATCACTGGATTGTCACTCATCAAAGGAATCTCGAAACTCATTCTTAGGATTACTCCTGCCAATGAGCACGGGATCTTTTAGTGCATATTGTGCATTGACTTTTAAGCACGCTGTTGAGTTCTCAAGTTTCGGATGCGCTCCTTGCTTTGGCTTTTCCGGCCGCTGCTTGGGGCAACTCGATTTACTTTATCGGGCCTCTTGGTCGGCTGTCAAACCGGCTCTTTTCGGCCCTTATTCGATCGCTTTGTTCCTTGCCGGCTGGGCCGACTCGTCACTCTTCGATCTGCTGTTGTCATGTGCCCGGTTCTCACCGGAGCGACTCGTCCAACTTTACCGAGTTCTCGGCCAGAAGTCAAACCCTGCGGTTCGCCTCCGTTGAATCTTCTCCGCTCTGCGGTGGGCCCTTGCTGGACACACACCCCGTCTGCGGTTCAGATTCTTTGTCGTTGGTCGGCCCCCGGCCCAGCCGCATTCTCCTTTGGTTCGGCCCCCGTGATGGGGTCCTGTACCAGGAACTCTTGCGTCCGTCTCGCTCAGAAGGCTTCGCCAACGTTACACGGAGGTTCCCAATGAGGCAAATCGTCCCTGGGCGACCAGAGTAATCGCTTGTCAAACGATTCTTACCGCGCCCACCGTGCGCTTTCCTCGACGCAGCACAGCCCAACCGCCGGCCAGCAGATCGTCACGGGCCAGTCGCTGCTCCACGTCAATCACTTTGCGATTGTTCAGGTACGCGCCGCCTTCCGCGATGGCCCGGCGCCCGGCGGACTTGGACGCCACCACCCCGCCGGCGACGAGAGCGTCGCTCACCAGGGGCAGTTGGCCGTCGGCTGCGTGCAGATCGACAGCTCCCAGTTCCGCCATCACCGCGGGCAGCGTGGCTTCAGGCAATTCACCCAAATCGGCACCCCCGAACAGTGCTCGGCCGGCTTTTGCCGCCGCCTCCCGCTCAGCCCTGCCATGCACCAGATCGGTGATGTCGTCTGCCAGGGCGCGCTGGGCGGCCCGCAATTGCGGCCGATTGGCGGTCTGCTCGGCCAACTCGGTGATCTCGTTCAGGCTGCGCCAGGTGAAGATCTTCAGGTACTCGATCACCTTGGCGTCCTCGGCGTTCAGCCAGAACTGGTGGAAGGCGAACGGGGAGGTGAGTTCCCGATCGATCCATACCGTCCCTGCCTCGGTCTTGCCGAACTTGCTGCCGTCCGCCTTGGTCAGCAGCGGGGTCACCAGACCGTGCACCTGAACCCCTTCAGTGCGTCTTATGAAGTCGATGCCCGCAGTGATGTTCCCCCACTGGTCCTGGGCGCCGGTCTGCAACGTCGCCCCGCGGGTCCGGTACAGCTCCCGGTAGTCGAGGGACTGCAGCAGCACGTAGGCGAACTCGGTGAAGCTGATGCCGTCCTCGAGGCGGCGTGCAACCACATCGCGAGCGAGCATCCTGTTGACCGGGAAGTGCTTCCCGACATCCCGCAGGAAGTCCAAAGTCGACAGTGTCGACGTCCAATCGAAGTTGTTCACCACCAGGGCGGCGTTGTCGCCCTGGAAGCTGACATACCCGCTGACCTGGTCGCGCAATCGCTCAGCCCATTCATGCACCACAGCGGCATCATTCATCACCCGCTCGCCGGCCAGCTTGGGATCGCCGATCAATCCGGTGGCGCCACCCACCAGCAGGATGGGTCGATGACCGGCCTCCTGAATGCGTCTGGCCACCAGCAGCTGCATGAGATGGCCGATGTGCAGAGACGCCGCTGTCGGGTCGAAACCGACATAGGACGTGATGGGGCCTGCGTCCAAGTGGGCCGCCAGTGCGTCCACATCGGTCGATTGGGCGACGAAGCCACGCCAAGTCAGTTCTTCAAGCAGCGCGTTCACCCCGACAGACTAGCTGTACTGACCGGACACGTTGGTTGAGTGGCTGTGATCCGGTCGTGTGAGCGAGGGAGGGCCTTCGCTGGTTGAGTGGGACTTGCGACAGTTCCGTCAAGCCAGGAAGGCCCTCTTGTGTCCCACGCTAACGCAGCCTTGACCCCAAAACACCGCCTGATTGTTGCCAGGCTCGTCGTCGATAACGGTGTCCCGATCGCCGAGGTCGCCGCCCGCTTCCAGTGCTCGTGGCCCACGGTGAAACGTTGGGCTGATCGCTACCGTGCTGGTGAATCGATGCAGGACCGCTCCAGTCGACCCCACACCAGCCCAGCCAAGACCTCGCTGAAGGTCGTCAAGCTATGCCGGATGAACCGGCTCAGCCATGTCGACCGGGCCACCGGTGAACCGGTCCGCCGCTACGAGCACGACCATCCCGGCTCTCTGGCTTATGTCGATGTGAAGAAGGTCGGCAACATCCCCGATGGTGGCGGCTGGCGCTACCTCGGACGCCAACAAGGCAACCGCAACCGCGCCGAAACTGACAAGCCTCGCAACAAACGCAGTCAGCCCAAGATGGGCCACGCCTACATCCACTCCGTGATCGACGACCACTCGCGGATGGTCTATTCCGAAGTGCACGATGACGAGACCGCAGTGACCGCCACCGCTGTCCTGGTCCGGGCGGTCCACTGGTTCGGGCAGCGTGGCGTCAACGTCGAACGAGTCCTGTCCGACAACGGATCTGCCTACAAGACACACTTATGGCACCAGGTCTGCGCCCAAGAGGAAGTCTCGCGAGCGCGCGGCCAGGGAACACCGGAGGCTCTCCTTCTGGCCTGGGTCGCGTGGGAGGGATTGAAAATCCGCATCCTCGTCGTCGCGCTGGCCGAGAAGGGCTGGAAGGTCCGCGACGTCTACTCGGCTTTGGCGGACGCAAAGCTGCATTCGTTGGAGCACTACAACGCCGTGTTCAAGAAGGTGGTCGACAACTACCCCCAACAGGTCAAGAACGTGGGGAAGCCCTGGCGGCAGATCGAGGAATACCGTGAAGCGCGTCATCGGTACGTCCACGGGATGCGGGGATCATCCCCGACACGCCTCGAGACGGGGACACAGTTGATCATCGGGAGCGTCCAAGACGCGTCCTGACTCGCCCGGCTGCCGGTCACCACCGACGAAGGGATACACCTCCTCTGAAACCCCTACCGGCGCCTGCCTTCAAGACGAAGCGCATGCAAGGACCTGTCGGAGCTGCAAGGGCTCATTTCTCGCGCTGGCGGGCGTCGCTAGCAGTTCGGATCCCCGCGAGAGGTGTTCGACGGACTCGGCCACACCCGTGCATGCCTGCTCCCGAGATTCCGGGAGAGGAATCGCTGCCCCACGTCACCGTTGAAGGGATTCAGTTCAGCTCCAACGAAGTCTGGCGCTCACATCCCCAATACATCCGGTCATCAGCGTGAGGCGCTACGCCGGACATCCGCATCTGCCGCCGATGGTGCGCGCTACGCGACGGATTCGAAGTGAACGCGGAGGCCGAGGGCGCGTGCGACCTTGACCACGGTGGCAAAGGTCGGGTTACCGCCTGCCGACAGTGCCTTGTAAAGACCCTCTCGGCTCATGCCTGCCTGGCGGGCGATCGCACTCAGGTTCCGTGACCGGGCGATGGCACCTAGAGCTTGGGTGATGAGGGTGGGATCATCTTCGCCCTCATCGATCACAGCCTCCAGATAAGCGACCACGTCATCGAAGCTGTTGAGGTAATCCGCGGGGTCGAAGGCGGAGAACGTCTCGGGATGGCTGCTCATCAGTCTGCTCCTTCCTCGGTGCGCCAGTCTGCGGCGATCTGGTGCGCTAGTTGGATGTCGGTCTGCTGGCTCGACTTGTCTCCGCCGGTGAGCAGCAGGATCAGCCGCTCGCCTTCGCGCAGGTAGTAGACGCGGTAGCCCGGGCCGTAATCGATCCGCAGTTCGGAGACGCCGTGTCCGACGGGCTTGGCGTCTCCGGCGTTACCAGCGGCCAGTCGATCGACCCGGACGAGCACCCGGACGACCGCGCGACGGTCCTTGAGTCTACGGAGCCAGCGGTCGAATGTAGCGGACTTCACCACCTCGACCATGTGTCAACTGTAGTTCACATCTAGCCGTGAGGCAACGGCGCACACCAACGTCCGGATGTCTGCCGCGAGGTTCGCGACAGCATGGAGTTGCCGATGGGCGAGCGAGGTGGCAAGCAAAGAATTTTCTCGAACATCACTTGCCACTTTGGCAAGTCGTATAGATTGCCAATATGGCAACTGATTACAGCAACTCCCAGGAGGCGCAGGATCGCCTCGCATTGCTCGAAGCCGACCGCGAGCGGTTGGCAAACAACCTCGCTACCCCTTGGACGTTGATGACGGCGGCCGGGGCCGCCCTCGCATGGTTCGTCGCGGACGGAGTCACGGCCAACCCGGGAGAGGGGTACACCGCCGGGGATGGGTCCCTGCTCGCCATCGCGGTCCTGTTCATCATCGGGTACTTCGTGCAGCAGCAGACGGGTGTCCAGTTCCGCCGCTGGGGCGGCCGCGCGTTCGCCGGCGCCCTAGGCGTGATGGTCTGGACGCTGGCCATGTTCAGCGTTGTTCTCGGCCTTGTTTCGTTGGGGCTGCGGCCCTGGGCGGTCGTGCCCGTCCTGCTGACGTGGATGGTCGGAACCTACGGCTGCGCCCACGTGTTCCGCGCCCTCGTCGGATCGGTGCGGCGTGGCTGAGGCCCGGTTCGACGAACTGATCCATGCCCCGCTGAGGCTCAGAATCTGCAGCCTGCTCGAGCCCGTCGATGCGATGGCCTTCGGGAACGTCCGTGACAGCTTGGACATCGCCGACGCCCATCTGTCCAAGCAGGTGAAGATTCTGACCGACGCCGGTTACGTGGTCGTCGCCAAGAGGGGGTCGGAGAGGCGTGATGACCTGCGCAAGACCACGTGGCTGTCCCTGACTCCAGCCGGCCGTGCGGCCTTCACCGGGCATGTAGCCGCGCTGAGGAGTCTGCTGCCAGAGGGGGTCAGCTAGCTGTACTGATATGGAGTGATGGTTTGTCAAGTGGGCAGGATGAGGTGCCACCAGGCTGGATGCTTGGTGGCACCAGCCCGCCAGTTCGCGGGCGATCGCCGCGTTGGCGACGTTGTTGGCCTTCTTGCGTTTTTTGAACTGGTTCCAGCGATGGTTCAGACGGCGGTTCCCGGCATCACCGCGGGCCCGGGCTGCCGGCGAGGCGAGGTCCCAGCGGTCGCGGATCGTCTTGCCGGGAACGTAGCGGTGCTGGTGATGCCAGGCGGCTTCAACCAGCAGCCGGCGGGCATGACTGTTGCCGGTCTTGGTGATCGACCCCAGGCAACGTGACTGGCCGGAGGAGTTATCCGACGGGACCAGGCCGACGAACGAGCCGATCGAGTTGCCGGTGAACCTGCTCCAGTCGCCGATCTCGACCGCCAACCCGAACCCGGTCAGCGTCGAAATGCCTCGCAGGCAGCCAAGCCTGCGCACGACGTCGGTGTATCGACTGTTGGCGGCCAAGGCTGCGATCCGCTGATCGAGACGATCACGGCGGGCCGTGATCGTGATCACAGTGTCGTAGGCCTCATCGAACGCGGCCTGAACCAGGGCTGAGTCGAACCGCTGCCGGCGTCAACTCATCCGGGATCGTCACCGCAGTGAACGCGTCCAACCGAAGCAAGGTCGACAGATGTTCAGCATCGATCGCATCGGTCTTCACCCGGCTACCAGCCGGACGCTGCAGCTTCGACGGCGCTGCGGCAACCGTCCTGGCCGGGTACATCTAGCGGGCTTCACCACAGCCCACGAAAACCGCTGATTGGGCACCCGCCCCCGTCAGGTCAGTTCTGTGCGGTCGACGATTCGGCCCACTGGCGCAGATCGACCGCCACTGCGTCCAGTTCGGCCAACTGTTCGGCGACCCGACTGGGTGCAGTGCCGCCACGACCGTCACGCGCCGCCACCGAACCCTCGATGGTGAGCACCTCCAGCACACCGGAGTCCAACTCGGGCGCGATCTGCTTCAACGCGGACGCGTCCAGTTCTGACAGCTCGAGACCCGCGTGTTCGCAGTATTGAACAGCAGCACCCGCGATGTCGTGGGCACGAGCGAACGGGACACCACGACGCACCAGCCAGTCAGCCATGTCGGTTGCCAGCGAGAAGCCGCGCGGGGCAGCCTGCGCCATCCGCTCGACATCGAATCGCAGGGTGGCGACCATGCCGGCGACCGCCGGCAGCAGGATGTGCAGTTGGTCGACCGAGTCGAAGACCGGCTCCTTGTCCTCCTGCAGATCGCGGTTGTACGCCAGCGGCAAACCCTTGCAGGTGGCCAGCAGCCCGGCAAGGTTGCCGATCAGCCGACCAGCCTTACCGCGGGCCAACTCTGCGACGTCCGGATTCTTCTTCTGCGGCATGATGCTCGAACCGGTTGACCAGGCGTCGTCCAACTTTGCGAAGCCGAACTCCGGCGTCACCCAGATGATGACGTCCTCTGCCAGCCGCGACAGATCGACGCCGATCTGGGCCAGCACATAGCAGGCCTCGGCGACCAGATCGCGGGCTGCGGTGCCGTCGATCGAGTTCGGCACGCTGGACGCGAAACCCAGTTCGGCCGCGACGGCCTGCGGGTCGAGTCCCAGCGAGGTTCCGGCCAGCGCCGCCGAACCGTAGGGGCTGACAGCAGCCCGATCATCCAGGTCGCTGAGGCGATCGATGTCACGGAGCAAGGGCCAGGCGTGGGCCAGCAATTGATGGCTGAGAAGTACCGGCTGGGCGACCTGCAGGTGGGTGCGGCCGGGCATGATCACCCCCAAGTGCCGCTCGGCCTGGTCAATATCTTTATTACGAGTGAAGTGACTAGCGCAATCAAAGCAGCGATCAAGGAAATCGAAGAAAATAATCGTCAAGCACGTGCAGGAGGAT
>WPCI01096069.1_pt1 | contig 12583 bp, 8 predicted proteins | sample 5399871 | NCBI WGS metagenome assembly WPCI01 (sample SAMN12869469, study PRJNA574797) | sludge metagenome | isolation source: wastewater treatment of pH7 | place: China:Beijing | collected 2019-05-20
TTCGGACAGGTCATGATCAGTGAGGGTCATCGGCGTGTTCTCCTTCGTGTACCCGGCTAGGTCACGTCGAAGCATCACGCCGGTGGCCCACCCAACAGGTGGACCCTCTCGCCTACCTACACCACCTCACGGGACGTCAACAACGATTCTGCCGATGAGGACATCGCGCGAGTGCGACGACTTCATGTCGAGCTTGACATCGCCACCTTGGATGCATATGGCTGGTCTGATCTCGCTCCTGAGCACGGATTCCACTCCTTCCGGAGGATGCAGCGCTGGACAGTGAGCCCGGCGGCGCGCGTCGAGATCCTCGATCGCCTCCTCGAGGAGAATCACCGTCGAGCCGAAACCACGCAACCGGGCGGGCCGACGCCGGCGGCGCCGGTAGGACGCTCAGCCGATGAAGGGACGCTGTTCGCTGACTGAACAGGCCTGGCCAGTCAGCTGAAGAGGGTTCCGTCTGCTGCTGCTGAAGACGACTGAGGCGTCGAGGGGAGGCTCCCGCGGTCGCCCTCCGAGCGGCCGTGGTTCTCGAACAGCAGACGGTCCAGTGCTTCCACTCGGGCGGCGGAACAGATGGTCCACCGGTGCACCTGACGGAAGCTGTGGAAACCGTGGTCCAGGGGAATGTCGTCCCAGCCATATGCGGCCGTCGTCGCCTCGTCGATCTCCACGTGGACCGTACGCAGACGGTCGACGTCTTGGTCGCCGTGAACAGCATGATCATTGACGAGGTTGTAGAGCTTCGTCAGGCCGAGGTTCCGGCGGAGCATGACTTCCCGTCGGGCCTCGTCCAGCAAACGACCGGCATCATGGAGACGATCAGTCGCCGGCGGGACTGGGAAGGTTTCGAAGACGTCTGAGGGCGTGTAACGAACCCGTGTCTCCAAGGTTGAGCCGTACGAGATCGCCCACAGCTGGTGCAGGCTTGATGACAAGACTGCCTGGACGCTGTAGCTGCCCGTCGCAAACACGACACACGCTTCGCTCGGCACGGGCCCAGTGGCTACGCGCAGCGGCATCACCGTCTTGCTGACACGAGCGATGAGGCACGTCGGCAGGTCCACCGCCTTACTTGCGTGGCATGAACCACACGAACATGCACCAAGCCCGACGCTGCGCCCTCTACGCGAGGCTCAGCGTCACCAAGGAAGAGTCCGTCTCGATCGCTCGTCAGCTCGAGTCGTGTCGCAGCTACGCCGACGCGCGGGGGTGGGAGGTCGTCGGCGAGTTCGTCGACGACGGCGTGTCGGCCACAGCCAACCGGCCCGAGGATCGCATCGGCTGGGCTGCGCTCCTCGCCGCGAGCGACTTCGACGCCGTGGTGATCTGGAAGGTCGACCGGCTCGCACGCCGCGTCCTGGACTTCCTGCACGCCGACGAGGCACTGCAGCAGAAGGGAGCGGGTCTCGTCGCGGTCGAGGACCCAATCGACATGACCAGTCCCCAAGGACGTGCCTTCGCCGTCATGCTCGCCGTGTTCGGCGAGATGGAGGCTGAGGCGATCCGGGCCCGTGTTCGTGCCGCACGGCTGCAGTTGCTCAAGGACGGCCGGTGGGCAGGAGGCGGAATCCCGTACGGCTATCAGTCGGCCCCGAACCCGAACGGCCCAGGGTGGGTGCTCGTCAAGGATCCGGAGCGCGAGCCGTGGCTCGCCGAGGCGGTTCGAATGGCGCTGGGCGGCACGACCGTCAACGCCATCACGACCTGGTTGACCTCCGAGGGCGCACCCCTTCCCGGTCGTCCGAACGCTCGGCGCAAGTCGGGCAGCCTCGCCTGGAACCGACAGACCGTGGACGGGCTTCTGCGCAACCCGACGCTGGCGGGAATGGTCCCGCACAACCCGGGGCGGGCCAAGAGTGCCAAGCGGGTCGACCCATTCGCTGTGTTCCGAGATGAGAACGGCGCACCGGTCGTCAACGAGCAACTCGCCATCATCTCCACGGACGAGTTCGCTGCGTTGCAAGACATCTTGGACTCACGAGCCACGCCGCAGGCTCGGAAGCGCAGCGAGCGGGAGTCGACGAGCCCGTTCCTGTCTCGGGTCGTTCGCTGCGACGACTGCTCGGTGCTTCTCTGTCGTGGGACGAACCAGAAGCGTCCCGTCCTCTACTGCCCGACGTGCAGGCAGACGATTGGTAGAACGGCGCTCGACCCCTACCTCGTTCGGCGCCTCCTCGACGAGCGTGGGACCGAGCCGCTCAACGGCGCGACGGTGCACGATCACTGGGCAGCGGCGGGCGCAGACGACCTGGTCAGGCGGGAGATTCTCCTCACCCAGCTCGAGAGCCTTCGCGTCCGGCGCGGGGTCGTCGGCCGCTCCTTCGACGAGGAACGTGTGCTGATCGGCTGGCAGACGCCGACGGTCGGTTCGTCTGGGACAGACTGGCGGCTGTGACGAATACAGGTGGGGGCGCCACACGGCCGGAGCCGAGCTACGAGCTGAACTTCGATCTCGACGGGACTTCGTACTCGGTGCGGGAGAACCTCGTGGACATCGTCGAGCGGGAGCTGCTGGGGCCGAAGTTCGGGCCCGACGAGGTCTTGCCACTGAGCCCTCGTGCCCAGTACCTCGTGGGTCACATCGCCCCGGTGAAGCTCCTCGGGAGCAGCAGTTCCCAGGCCGAGGAGAACGTTGATGAGGACGGAGAGCTCATCGAGGTGCGCGACGACGAGGGCGTCGAAGGTCGTGGGGTGCCTGCGTACGCGGCCGATGACAGCGAGGCGGACGATGCCGACGACGATGTCGAGGATCGCGGCGCCCGTCAGGGGTTGATGATTCCGGCCTCGATGGGTCTTCGACTCCAGGTCCCGATCAGCTTGGCGTCGTTCACGGTGACGGCGAGCTGGGGGTCTTACGAGACGGTGACAACCGAGGAGGTCACCGCCGCCGGACGCAAGCGGAGCAACTTCCAGCGCACGCACGTCCAGATCGACCGACAGATCACCCTCGCTGATCTGGTGCCTGGCCGCACCGCCACGGTGCCTCTGCTGGACGCTGTCGTGTTGCGGTTTGACCGCTACGACGACGTCACCGATGGACGCGTGCTGGTGGAGATCGCTCTGTGCAACGACCGGGAGACGCCCACGCCGATCCCGGTGAGCCAGTGGCTGTTCCAGACCAAGCTGCGCGTCGATGCTGGCGGCGCGGAGGTTTTCCTTCCGGTCCGTGACGTCGTAGAGCACGAGTGGCCGGAGCTTGACGACGAGGTGCGGCGCCTTGACCTGCAGTATCGCGATCGCCTGGAGTTCGCCATCGGCCGAACCTGTTCAGCCGACTGGGTGGTGATGGCCGGCTCTCGCCGGGCGACGGAGGTGTCGACCACGTGGTTGCCGGTCGCTGAGACGCCGCAGACGCAGGCTGGATCGGTTTCCGGTGCGGTGTTGTCGATGGCGACGCTCGCCTCAGCTTCGCCCGAGGAGCTCCGTGCCGGCCTCGAACCGTTGGTGAGCGGCTACGCATCGTGGATCGACGCGCAGATCGCAGAGGCGGCCGCCCTCCCGGTCCACCTCCAGGCGGCCGCCGAGCTGCCGCTGATCGAAGCAGGGCAGGTGCGCGACCGGCTCGCCGCCGGGCTCGAACATCTCCTGGCTGACGCCGAGGCGTTGCGGTGCTTCCAGTTCATGAACAGGGTGATGGGGCACCAGCGAGTGGCGTCGCAGGTGGCGGCGGCTCGTGCGTCAGATGCGACGGTCACGATCGAAGCCGCGCAAGCGCAAATAGCGGCGTTGGGCGAGAGGGCGGCGTCGTGGCGTCCGTTCCAGCTCGCCTTCATCCTCATGCAGCTCGGCGCGCTGTCCGACCCGGCGTCACCGGCGCGCAGCGAGGACCACGTCGCCCGCGTGGAGTTGCTGTTCTTCCCCACGGGCGGCGGCAAGACCGAGGCCTACCTCGGACTTGCCGCGTACACCTTCGCCATTCGGCGACGACAAGGGGTGCTGGAGACGAGCTCGGGTCCGCTCGACGGGTGCGATGGCGTGGCGGTGTTGATGCGCTACACGCTGCGACTGCTTACGGCGCAGCAATTCCAGCGCGCGACCGCGCTCGTCTGCGCCGCCGAGCTCGCACGCCGGGAGGACGAGGCGACCTGGGGGGTCGAACCGTTCCGGATCGGGCTCTGGGTCGGTACAGATGTGAGCCCGAAGCGTTTCGAAGAGGCCGACGATCAACTCACCAAGGCCAATGAGCACGGGAGTCGCCGACTGCCGGTGCTGCAGATCAAGCGGTGCCCGTGGTGCGGGACGCCGATCGGCGCCGCCCAGGTGAAGGCCGACAAGACGCTGCGGCGGGTGTTCGTGCACTGCGGCGACGAATTGGCGCGCTGTCCGTTTGCCAAGGGCGGCGCCGTGGCCGAGGGCCTTCCGGTGCTCACCATCGATGAGGAGATCTACCGGCTCACCCCCGCCTTCGTGATCGCCACGGTCGACAAGTTCGCCCGGCTGGCCCGTGAAGGGGACGCCGCGGCCCTGTTCGGATACGTGTCCCGACGATGCGAGCGCCACGGCTACGTGCACGTGGACTACAAGGCGTGCGACGTGAGCACGCAGCACCCGAAGTCGGGTGATCACCCCGCCGCTTCGGTGAAGTCCGTGGGCCGGCTGCGCCCACCCGATCTCATCATCCAGGATGAGCTGCACCTCATCACCGGAGCGCTGGGCACCTCGGTGGGGCTCTTCGAGGTGGCCGTGGAGACATTGGCGTCGTGGGAGAACGCCGAGGGCAAGCCGGTGAGGCCGATGATCGTGGCCTCCACCGCCACGGTGCGCAACGCCAGCCAACAGGTACGAGGGCTCTACGGCCGGCGCGTGGCGATGTTCCCGCCTCAGGTGCTCGACGTGGCCGACACCTACTTCTCCGAGGAGGTGCCGATCAGCCGAGAGAACCCCGGGCGTCGCTACCTCGGCATCAGCGCCCAAGGCGTACGCCTGTCGACCGCCGAGATCCGGGTGGCCGAGGTGGTGCTGCTCGCAGGGCAGTTGCTGCTCGATCGTGAAGGCGCGGCCGCGGACCCGTATATGACGTTGGTGGGCTACTTCAACGCCACCCGTGAGCTGGCTGGCATGGCCCGCTATGTCGCCGACGACGTCACCTCCCGGGTGAGCAACCCACGACGTGAGTCGGGCTTCCCACGTCGTTGGGGCACGTCATTCGGCCACCTCAACACGACGGAGCTGACCTCTCGAGTGAACTCCGACCAGATCGGCACCACCCTCGATCAACTGGCCCTGGAGTTCGACCCCGACATCGACTCGACGGCCGCGATCCAGACTCGAATCGCCGCGGTCAAGGAGGGCAAGAAGCCTCCTTACCGCAAGGCCAACCCCTTCGACGTCGTGCTCGCCACATCAATGCTCCAGGTGGGCGTCGACGTGCAGCGCCTCGGACTCATGCTCGTGGTCGGCCAGCCCAAGAACACCGCCGAATACATCCAGGCTTCCTCGCGAGTGGGCCGTGACGGCGACCGGCCAGGCCTCGTCGTGGCGCTCGGCAACTGGGCCCGCCCGCGCGACCTGGCCCACTTCGAGCAGTTCCGCCACTACCACCAGACCTTCTACGCCCAGGTCGAGGCATTGTCCGTCACGCCCTACTCGCCGACCTCGCTGGATCGAGGCATCGACGGGCTGCTGGTGAGCGTTGCCCGCGTCGAGCAGGCGACGGTCGCCGATGGCCTTTCGCCCGAACGCCACGCGGGGCGGATCGGCGCGCAGCGACCGTCGGTCGAGGCACTCGCCGAACGGCTCAAGGCCCGCATCGCAGCAGCCGCTCAGGACGACGCCCTCGTGACCCGAGCCAGCCAACGGCTCCTGAACCGCATCGATCGTTGGAGCGAACGGGCCAAGAAGGCCGCCGAGCAGCACAAGACCCTCGTCTACGAGCGGACCGGCGACGGAGACGAGTACCTGCCACTCATCATCAGCCCCGAGAACGCAAAGGACGCCGGCCCCGGAGGTGCGCCCTTTACGGTGGCCAATTCGATGCGCGAGGTCCAGCCAGAGATCAACGTGCTGGTGAGCCCCGTGGACGACCGGCTCTACGCCTACAACGGCGATCCCGCATGGACTCTGCCCGCGGAGGACGACGACTGATGGCCGACGTGGCTGTCGATCCCGCGGGAGAGGGGATGCGGTACGACGCCTCCGCCACGCTCGACCCGTTGGGCGACGCTGAAGACGCGAAGGTCAAGAACCGGGCCAAGGTCGGCTCGGCACGGCCGTCGTCGCTCCTCTACACCTACGGTCCAGGAGCGGTCATGGACCTTCCCAACTTCTCGGTGATGCCCGCCGGGCTCGACGATTGGGAAGCCATCTGGAAGCGCCGGGAGTTCATCCCCACGATCCTGGAACCGCGGCTGCTCAACGTGGTCCGCCTCCACCTCGGCCACCAAGCCGAGGCGCTGCGCCCGTTCCCGTGGCAGCCCCGCAAGGGCTTCGGGTCGGTGGAGGGTAACGACCTCGGGATACCTGCCCGGGTGTTCCCCCAGTGGCTCCGGTGCACTGGTTGCGATTACTTGGGCCCTCTGCCCCGCTTCTCCTACACCAACACCAACCCCTACCGGCCCGACCAAGCGCAGTTCACCCACAAGAATTGTCCCGGCCGCGGCGGCCAGCGGTCTGGAGGGTCGGGCCGCAAGCGGGAAAGCCCCGCCGTGCCGGCACAGCACCTGCTCACCTGTTCCAACGGTCACCTCGACGAATTCCCCTACGACCTGTGGGTTCATCGAGGCGGCACCTGCCCGAAGGCGGAGCTGCCGATGTTGAAGATGCGGGACGTGTCGGGGACCATCGGCTCCACGATCAGCTGCGAGGCGTGCGGCGCCCGGCGGGGCACCGCGGAAGCGCAGGGTGCGTCTGGCCGCGACAAGCTGCCCCAGACCTGCCGGGGGCGCCACCCACATCTCAATGGATTCGATCCGTCGTGCAAGGCCCGCCCTGCGCTCATCATGATGGGCGCATCGAACCTCTGGTTCGCGTCGACCCAGTCGATCATCGTGATGCCACGCACGGAGAAGGAAGAGACGGAGGCGCTCTCCGACCGTCTCCGGCTTGCTCTCGGCGTCGACAAGCTCGCTGAGTTCGCATCGCAGCTCAATGTGATTAGAGCACTCGCCGGTGTCGCCGAGGTCGCCCTCGACGAGATCTCCGACGACGACCTCACCTCGGCGGTCGCTGACGCCATCGCGCCGACCGAGACCGAGGAGATCCGCCTGGAGAAGCTCGCTCGCTGGGATCCCGTCGAACTGCTTGTGCCCGACTGGCGGTACCGCCAGAAGCCCTCGCTGTTCCCCCAACAGGAGGACGCCAGCGGGCTGATGGTCACCGAGATCGCCCCTCTCGACCCGGCGACGCCTGCGGGTGTGGCCCGCGTCGTAGCCGTCGACAAGATGAAGAAGGTCAACGCTGTGCTCGGCTTCACCCGCCTCGACGAGATGGACCGGGTCAATGACCTCTCCAGCCGACTGGTGAAGCTCACCCGCGACGGCAGGCCCACCTGGGTGCCGGCGACCGAGGACCGAGGCGAGGGCATCTTCGTCCAGCTCGACCTCGACCTCGTTGCCGCCTGGGAGCAGCAGATCCTAGGGACCGAACTCTGGGAGGCTCACCGCCAGTCGCACCGACGAAACTTCTCCCGGCGGTTCTCCGAAACCGCCAAGGAAGTTGATCCCGACCTGCGTTTGCCTGCTCCTCGCTACTGGCTGCTGCACACGTTCTCGCACGCTCTGATCCGAGAGATGGCGATGTGGTGTGGCTACGGCGCTGCGAGTCTCACCGAACGCATCTACGGCTGGGGCGAAGCGATGGACCGTGAGGCTGCCGCCGGGGTGCTGATCTGCACCACCGCATCGGACAGTGAAGGGACCCTGGGTGGGCTGGTGGCGCTCTCGGAGCCGGCTCGATTCCCTGGGCTCGTGGATTCGGCGCTGCGCCGGTCTGCCCGCTGCTCGTCCGATCCGGTGTGTGCGCAACGGACGCCGGCCGACCCGGAGGACTTCCTCCATGGTGCTGCGTGCCACTGCTGCTCGTTCGCGTCAGAGACGTCTTGTGAGAAGGCCAACCGCTTCCTCGATCGCCGCTTGTTGCTCAACCTGCCCACCGCGACCGGCGACGCCGTGTCCGGGTTCTTCGGCGACATCGATGTCGCCTGACCCCTTCGAGGCACTCGGTGAGTTCCTGACCGCGCGAGAGGCAGCCGGCGTTGCGGCCCTGCTCGCCTCCGGCGCTCACCTCTCCCAGGCGCTCGAGCACATGGCGCCGGCTCGGCGGAGTGAGGTGAAGGCGTTGCTCGTCGCGGCCGCGTTGGGCCAAGACGACGCAGACCGATCGATCGCGGTATTGCGGGCCATCGCTGGGGCGAAGGCGAGCGCCCAGTTGGAACTGACACCGGTGTGGACCATGCCGGGCGACGAAGCAGACATCGGTGGCCTCACGAGCCAGTTCCATCGCGAGGTAAAGGCCGCTCGGGTCTCGGTCACCTGCGCCTCCTACAACTTCACGCCGCTGTCGAAGATGTGGACCGCACTCCTGGAGGCCTCGGAGACTCCCGGGGTCGCCGTGACGGTGTACGTCGACTCCGGAGTGGCAAACGCCAAGCAGGTCAAGTCCCAGATTCCGAGGGCGAACCTGTACCGGTCCGGAACCTTCGACGGCCAGCCTGTGGTGAGCCACGCCAAGTTCGTCGTCGTAGACCACACGCTGGTGCTCCTCACCAGCGCAAACTTCTCAGGCCCGGCCGAGAAGTCGAACGTGGAGCTCGGGCTACGAATCCACGATCCAGGACTCGCCAATACCATCGAGGCGACGATGACGAGCAAGCACGGCACGCTCTATGAGTTGGTCTGAAGCCGGCGCACGATCGGGCCGGACGCGGGTCGGCTTGCAGGACCTACACCCAAGCTGCTGGCTCTCGCGCAAGGGGTGAGACCGCACCGGTCTCCGGCTGGTCGCCTCGTCTCGCTGGGCACAACTTGGGCACAAACGGGACGGTACGGGTGTGCCTCGAGGGGGACAGCCTGGCACTGGACGACATGGCCAGATCGATCCGAGAAACGACGAAACCCCTGGCCAGAGCACTGTTCCGTGCTCTCACCAGGGGTTTCGTCGATGGCAGCCCCAACGGGGTTCGAACCCGTGTCTCCACCTTGAGAGGGTGGTGTCCTAGGCCACTAGACGATGGGGCCTCGTGGCGACAGCCCGGAGAGGCTACCGCCGGCGCTCGGGGGGAAGGACTCGAACCCTCAACGACTGGACCAGAACCAGCTGTGTTGCCAATTACACCACCCCCGATCGGTGGGACCGTCGAGGGTAGCGGCTGGACCGGGCCGGCCGTCAGCCGGTTGGGTTGTTGACCGTGTCGTCCAGGTTCATCAGGCGGCGGTAGCCCAGCACCCGCCCCACCGACACCGCGGCCGTCTCCCGCACCATCGCCCGCAACTCGGCGCCACCGGTCACGGGGCTGTCGGTGGTCGGCGACACGAAGGCCTCGAGGCCGACCTCGCTGGCGATCTCCTCCAGGCGCTTGGAGTGGAAGGGGTCCGACACGATCATCACGTCGTCGATCCCGTCGTCCTCGAGGAAGCGGGCGCTGGCCGCCAGCGACTCCCACGAGTTGCGGCCCTGGACCTCGAGGCGCAGGGCCTCCTCAGGCACACCGTGCTCCTCCAGCCAGAGCGCCCCGGCCTGGGCCTCGCTGAACTCGTCACCCTCCTGACGACCGCCGGTGACGACCACGACGTCGGACAGGCCCTGCTCGTAGAGCTCCCGACCGTGATCGAGGCGGGCCTCGAAGACCGGCGACGGAACGCCGTTGTACTGGGCCGCGCCCATGACCACGATGGCCCCGGCCTCCTGGGCCTGGTCGTCCCGGGAGGCCTGCCAGACCTGGACGAAGGTGCCCCCGACGTAGAGGGCGAGCACGACCAGCACCCCCAGAGCGATCTTCCAGCCGAGCCGGAACCAGCGGGTGCCGAACACGTCAGAGCCTCGCTCGTGCCGCCCGCAGCCGCCTCAGCGTCTCGTCCCGGCCCAGCAGGACCAGCCCCTCGAACAGGGGTGGGCCCACGGTCCGTCCCGTGACCGCCACCCGCACCGGCGCCTGGGCCTTGCCCAGCTTCAGCTCGAACCGCTCCTCGCCCAGGACCCGCAGCGTCTCCTTGAGGGTCTCGGCCTCCCAGTCGGCGCTCTCGTAGGCCTCGATGACGGCGTCGAGCAGGTCCGCGGCGGGGACCTTGCCGGCCATGGCCTTCGCCCAGGACTCGGCGTCCTCGGGGGGCTCGGCCAGGAACAGCCAGTCGATCTGGACCGGGATGTCCGACAGCAGCTTGAGCCGTTCCTGGACCAACGGGGCGACGTCACGCCAGACGGCCCCGTCGAAGCGGTCGGCGGGCCAGGGCACGTCGTCACCGGTGACCCACGGCTCGGCGGCGGCCAGGAACTCGTCGGTCGACAGCCGGCGGATCCACTCGCCGTTGACGTGCTCCAGCTTCTTCAGGTCGAAGAAGGCGGCGCCCTTGACCACGTCCTCCAGGCGGAACAGGTCGACGATCTCGGCCATCGGCCGGACCTCGACGCCGTCGGGCGGGCCCCAGCCGAGCAGAGCGAGGTAGTTGGCCATGGCCTGGGGGAGGTAGCCCCGGTGGACGTAGTCGCCGACGGCGACGTCGTCCTTGCGCTTGGAGAGCTTCTGGCGCTGCTCGTTCACCAGCAGCGGCAGGTGGGCGTAGAGCGGGTCGTAGTCGATGCCGAGGAGCGTGCGGATGAGCATCACCCGTGGGGTCGAGCTGAGCAGGTCCTCGCCCCGCACGATGTGGGTGATCTCCAGATCGGGGTCGTCGACGGCGTTGGCCAGCAGGAAGCCGGGGGTGTCGTTGCTGCCCCGCCAGATGACGAAGTCCTCGATGTCGGCGTAGTCGAAGGTGACCTCGCCCCGGATGACGTCGTGGATGACCGCCGTGCCCTCGGGCACCCGGACCGACACGCCGAGGCCCGGCTGCAGGGACGAGCCCGGCACCTCGTTCTTGTCCTGGTCGATCAGGTAGGCGGAGCCGTCGGCCAGCAGCTTCTCGCAGGCTGTGGTGTAGAGCTCCCGGCGGTCGGACTGGAAGATGGGGCCCTCGTCCCAGTCGATGCCCAGCCAGGTCAGTGACTCGAGGATGGCCTCGATGAGCTCGGGCCGGCTGCGCTCCTGGTCGGTGTCCTCGATGCGCAGGACCACGGTGCCCCCGGCCTGGCGGGCGAAGAGCCAGTTGAACAGCGCCGACCGGGCCCCACCCACGTGCAGGTACCCCGTGGGGGCGGGCGCGAAGCGGACGCGGGGGCCAGAGGTCACCGCGTCGAGGGTACCGGCGCCCTACCGACCCCTCCCCGTCGCCCTCAACCGCGACCTGACGTTCACCGGCGGAGCCCGCCGACGTCTGGCGACCGGAGCTACCAGGGCATGGCGACGCCGCCGTTGGGGCGGAGGATCTGGCCGGTCATGAACTTGCTGGCATCCGAGGCCAGGTAGAGCACGGCGTAGGCGATGTCGTCGGGCTCGCCGACGGTGCGCAGCGGGGTGCCCTTGGACATGCGGCCGGTGAAGGCCTCCTTGATCTCGGGGTCCTCGGTGCCGTCCTCGGCGATCCAGGCCTTGTTGGTCATCGGCGTGACGATGAACCCCGGCGCCACGGCGTTGGCCCGCACCCCGGTCGGCCCGAGCTCGACGGCGAGGACCTTGGTCAGCTGGACCAGGGCGGCCTTGGCCATGCCGTAACAGACGAGGCCGCCGGCGGGCTGGTCGACCGCCGCCGAGGCCATGTTGACGATGCTGCCCGAGCCCTGCTCGGCCATGACCCGGCCGGCGGCCTGGCAGCCGAAGAACACGCCCTTCAGGTTGATGGACAGGAGGCGGTCGAGGTCCTCCTCGGTGGTCTCCAGGACCGTCGACCGGTGCATGATCCCCGCCACGTTGGCCATGACGTCGAGGCGGCCGTACCGGTCGACCGCGACGTGGACGAGGGCCTCGACCTGCTCCCGGTCCGTGACGTCGACGGGCACCACGTCCGCCCGGCCACCGGCCCCGGTGATGTGCTCGGCGGTGATGGTGGCCCCGTCCTCGTCCCGGTCGGCGCAGACCACCACCGCGCCGGCCTCGGCCATCCGCTCGGCGGAGGCCCGGCCGATGCCGCTGGCCGCTCCCGTGACGATGGCGACCCGGTCGGTGAGATCGAAGGCGTTCACATCGCCGGACCGTAGTCACCCCCGCCCGCATCCTCGTTCTGGTACCAGCAACCTCCGCCCCAGTGCAGATAGCTGGGACCAGAACCACACGGCATGGGTGGGTCAGGGGGTCAGGGGAGGAGGCGGGTGAGGGTGGTGAGGGCGTCGTGGACGTCGGTGAAGCGGGTGGTCAAGGGGGAGCACCCGAGGCGGATCAGGTCGGGTTCCCGGAAGTCGGTGATGACGCCCTCGGCCATCAGCTCGTCGACCAGGCGGCGGGCTTCGGGGTGGCGGACCGAGACGTGACCGCCCCGACGATCCGGGTCCCGGGGCGTGGGCGACTCGAGGCCGAACTGGGCGCAGAGGTCGAGGGCGAGGCCGGTCAGGGTGA
>WPCI01035768.1_pt1 | contig 12566 bp, 8 predicted proteins | sample 5399871 | NCBI WGS metagenome assembly WPCI01 (sample SAMN12869469, study PRJNA574797) | sludge metagenome | isolation source: wastewater treatment of pH7 | place: China:Beijing | collected 2019-05-20
ATACTGGCTTGGCGAACCTTTCTGGGGCAGGGGAATAATGAGCGAAGCAATAAAACAGCTCTGTCAGACAGCTTTTGAACAATATGATATTGTACGGATATTTGCAGAGCCTTATGCACATAATTTTGGTTCAAGAAAAGCCCTTGAAAAAGCTGGATTTGTTTTGGAGGGCATAATGAAGAAAGGGATTTATAAAAACGGCAATTACTTTGATTATTGTATGTATGCACTAATTAAATGACTTTTAATTATCCAGAATTCTCTACCTCACTTTCCTTCTTCTCAATGTATTCCAGTACATACCCTGCAAATTCCTCAAAATCGCCCAGTCTTTCGGTCAGGAATTCTTTCATTATTCCCAGGTCTACTTCTTCATACATGTGGACAAGCACATTTCTGAACCCTGCAGCAGGTGCGAGCCTCTCTGCAAAATCTCTCGGCAGGATTGAATTTCTTCCCAGGACAAGGAACACACTTCTGTAGTCAACAGGTCTTTCCAGCCCTTCTTCCGAAATTATTATTTCTCCAATGTCGATAGCACTTTCTATTGCCAGCTGAAAGTTTCTTTCAACCGCACTCCGTTTCTCATAATCAGACTCAAGGTTCACAGTTTCGGGATCTATGGATTTTAGATATTTTACGCACCTGCTCATGAAATCCAATTTTCTGATAATGGTCTCCGAATCGGTCATCTCAGGAAAATCCCCTTTTCTTAAATCTTTTAACAAATTCTCTGTTCAGAAAGTCTTCGTGATGCTTCCGGTCATAATACCTGGACATAATATATACTTCCACTTCTACTCTCAAATCGTGATTTTTTTCAAAAATCAGGCAATTAGGCTCAATAACTTTGAAATTAAGCACAGGGGGAGAATCATTCATAACTACCAGATCCAGATTGCTGGTTTGAAGTAAAGTGCTCAGGACACTTATTAGTTCCAGCCTTTTTTCGAACCTCTCTTTTTTGTCCAGCTTTCTGGAAAGATATACACCTACATCGATATCACTGAGAGGACCTGATTTTCCTTTTGCATGAGAACCAAAAAGGTATGCAAGCTCCACATACTCTTGAGATCTGAAAAACTCTGCAAGTCCGGAGACCAGAGTTTCTTTTTCCAGCTTACAAATCTCAGGGATCATTTCATTGTTCTCTATGTCTTATTCTTTCAAATATATTCTGTCGCATTTTCGGTCATATGTTCAGTCACATAGGACAGACCTTAACACAGGTCTCCTTTCATCTCCATTTAAAATTGGAGTTAAGGTTATCATATCTTCCAGTCTTCAATTTTTAATATAAATTGGTATATAAATAATGAATTTAATCTGTATATTAGTATAAATTATAGCAGTTGCACGCAATTATGGCAGTTGCACGCAGCAACCATCGATCTGGAGTTTTCCGTCCTGAATCGATCGGCTGGAAATTATCTGGGGAGGGGCACTTATGAAAAGTATACTTATCGGAGACTGTATCAGAAAACTAACCAGCTCTTTACTGGTCGTTGCTTTGCTTCTTGTTTCTACAGGCGCTGCGGGTGCAGAAGTCATTTACGTTGAGCCCGGAGCTTCAATTCAGGCTGCAGTAAATAACTCTACAACCGGGGACTTTATTATTGTGAAAGCCGGAGAATACGAAGAAAATATTGTTGTCAATGTTTCAGGGGTAACGGTCAGTTCGGAGCCTGAAAAATCTGGTAGCGTTTTTATCAGAGCAGGGGACAGGAATTCCAGCGTTTTTCAGGTTAAGGCCGACAACGTAACTATCAGCGGCTTTAACATAACAGGGTCAGGAGAGTTTTTCAGCACACATGAGGCTTCCAGCCCCAGAGACTCTTTCCCCAAAGACCCGGATGGACAGGGTGTGTCCGATATACCGGAACTTAGAAAAACTTACAGTCTCGGTTCAGGGGAAGTTTTTATCTCCAGATCAACTGAATTTGACTGCCCTCAGGCAGGGATCTGTCTTGATCAGGTTGAAAACTGCACAATCGAAAGAAATCATATTTTTGAAAACCAGTACGGAGTTTACCTTCAGGGCTCCATGAACAATACCCTCTCGAACAATACCTTTTTCAGAAACGGCATCCTGATTGATGAAGGCTGCAGCAGGAATACGGCAGAAAACAACTCCATTGAAGAGGGAAATTTAATTATCGGAGCACACTGCTGGGACAATATTATATCCCGTAATCGGCTTTCAAACGGAGGAGGAATAGGGATCGCATGCTGCGGAGGAGGAAACCTTGTTTCGAATAATGAGATAATTAATTGCAGTACAGGGGTTGATATGTATGACACACAGGCAAGAACCGTCCTCTGTGGAAACCTGATTACGGACTGCGATTATGGTATTTACCTGATCCTTGTCTATGACTCCAGGGTATACAATAACACAATTTCAAACAGCAGCAGGGGCATTTTTTTGAGAGAAAACAGCCAGAATAATGAACTGTCCGGCAACATAATAAACTCCAGCAATGAATCCGGGATCTATTTACTGGACCATTGTGCTGACAACCGTATCTTTAACAACTACTTTAATAATACTGTAAATGTGAAAGCTGAAAACAGCAAAGGAAACAGCTGGAACATTACAAAAGCTCCCGGAATAAATATCGCGGAAGGACCGTACCTTGGAGGCAATTTCTGGGCTGACCTTAACGGAACAGGATATTCTCAAATTGCTGAAGATTCGGACTCTGATGGCATCTGTGACCTTCCTTACAATGTTAACGGATGTGATTATGACTATCTGCCACTTGCCAGACTTCCTTTTTCACCTTCTTTATCCGGAGGAAACCTGAAGTTATGATGAGTATTTAAAAGTCACTCGCAATATTCCGACAAATTATTCGGGAAGCGGTATGAAAAAGAGAATTCCTATTCTACAGGCTGAAAAAGCCTGAAGATTTACTTTACTGAAGGATTTATTCTGTAAAAATATTTACATTATATAAAGAATTACTTCACTGGATGATTAATTCTGTAAGAATATTTACTTTATATAAAGGTTTACTTTATTAGAAAATTTACTTCATAATATGATCATTATTAACAATTTTGCCCGTAATAATCCTTCTTTCAGCTCTGCCGAGCCTTAAATTGAATTAAATTTTTACAATTTTTTAATTAAGTCTATTTTTTAATCAGGTATTATGATGTCAGTTTAATTTTTATCATAGACCTGATTCCTGTGAAGATATAAATCACGATAGCCCTAATTATATACTATTTCAACAAAACTGGACAAGAAGTTGAATTTGAAGATAAATATATTTAGGAGTGTTTCAGGAATAAAGACACTGCCTGAATGTCTGAATTGTTTTAAGACTGAGATCAACAAATTTAATATACTAATTTGATGAAAATAAGAGTTGCTTGTCTTTTTGTGGGGACAAAATTGGGAGCATTTTTAGAATTTAAATTTCATAAAATTTCAGGATAAAAACAGAATATAGAGGATTCCGAATAGCCAGTAAAAGAAAAATTATTGCCGCTGAGTTTACAATTATTTCACACATTTCTGTGAAATCTTCTTTATCCGGTCATCTTCATAGCACATATGATTACGATAAACAGCTTAATTCGAAAAAACCGATCTCAGCAAATTATCAAATTACCCATTACAATAAACAGGTTATCCGTTATAATAAACCGGTAAAATTGAATTTTTTAGATTCTTAACAAATTTATTAATTCATATATTCAGGGGGGCTAAAATGAAAGTAACGAAATGTAATCAAATATTTGGAAAATGTAATCAAATATTTGGGGGGAAAACCTTCAATAAAATTGTCGGGATAACCGCATTTGTTTTTTTAATGTTGATAGGCACCGCAGGAGCCTCAACTTTTGCGTATATTGCAAATTCAGAGAGTGACAACATCTCTGTAATTGACGTCACTTCAAATAAAGTCACAGCTACGATACCTGTAGGGTCCAATCCTATGGGAGCCGTAATTAGCCCGGATGGAACAAAGGTATACGTGGCAAATGCTCATAGCAACGATGTATCCATAATTGACACGGCAACAAATAATGTTATAGCCACGGTACCCGCAGGAAGTTCTCCGCAGGGTGTTGCCGTAAGCCCCGATGGAAAACAGGTTTATGTAACAAACATGGCAAGCAGCACTCTTTCTGTAATTGATACCACATCAAATACCGTTGCAGGCACCGTGAAAACAGGAAAAAGTCCTCTGGGATTGGCCCTGAGCCCGGATGGAAAAAAGCTATATGTAACAAATAACGGGGAAAAGACAGTCTCTGTAATTGATACTGCCACAAAAGCTGTTATAAGCACGGTATCCGTAGGAAGAAGTCCGAAAGGAATCGCGGTCACACCGGATGGGACAAAGGTGTACGTAGCGAACTTCGACAGCAGGAGCATTTCTGTAATTGACACGGTAACAAACAGCGTCATAGACACGGTAAAGGTAAAGGCGGCCCCTTCTGGAATTGCAGTCAAACCTGAGGGAACAAAGGCATATGTGACAAATGTTGATAAATATTTCAATACTGTTTCCGTAATTGACACCGGAACAAACAAAATTACAGCCAGGATACCTGTAGGGCCCGATCCTGCAGGAATTGCTGTCACACCGGACGGAAAAAAGGTATATGTAGCACTCAGCTTCTGTAACACTGTCTCTGTAATTGACACTGCGACCAATACTGTTACAGCCACAATGAATGTAGGAAAGAACCCTTACGCCTCAGGCCAGTTTATAGGCTCCATTCCGGTACAGCCGGTATATCCTTCTGCGGACTTCAAGAGCAATATTACATCGGGTTATATTTTCCTTTCCGAGCCTGTGCAGTTTACGGATTTATCGAAGGATGCGACTGAATGGAAATGGGACTTCGGAGACGGGTCCAGCTCAAAGAAGCAGAACCCTACTCATGCTTATTCTGAAACAGGGATCTATACTGTCAGGCTGACGGCAAGCAATTCAAACGGCACAGATTCACAGATCTCCACGGTAAATGTTGTATTGAAAGGCTCTCCCACGCCTTCATATGCGTATATTACGGGCCTCAACAGCAACACGGTTTCTGTATTTAACACAGGAAATAATACCCTTGCAAAAACAGTGCCGGTTGGAAACGATCCTATGGGAGTTGCAATCAGCCCGGATGGGACAAGAGTATATGTCACAAATACCAACTACGGCTACCGTGGTAGTGTCTCTGTAATTGATACAGCTCGGGGAGAGGTTATAACCATTGTAGATGTGGGAAACAAATACAGTCCCTGTGGAATTGCAGTCACGCCGGATGGGAAAAAACTGTATGTGTCGGATCGTGATATTAACGGCGTCTCGGTAATCGATACATCTACAAACACAGTTACAGCCACGGTTCCTGCCGGAATTAACCCTCTGGGGGTTGCAATCACGCCTGATGGAAGAAAAGCATATGTTGCGAACCGTTATAGCAATAATGTTTCCGTTATTGACACCGTAACAAACAATGAAATAGCAGCTGTTAAAGTCGGAACCGGTCCCTGTGGAGTTTCATTCAATCAGGACGGAACAAGGCTTTATGTGACGAATTGTGAAAGCAACACTGTTTCTGTAATTGACACGGCGACCAACACGGTTACTGATACATTGGCTGTAGAAAAATGGCCTCTGGGAGTTTCGGTCAGCCCGGATGGAACAAAAATATATGTTGCAAATGAACGCAGTAACAATGTCTCCATAATTGACTCTGAAACAAAAAATGTTACAGCTGCCATAAAAGTCGGCAGAAGCCCTTATGGGATTGCGGTCACGCCGGACGGGACAAAGGTGTATGTAGCGAACTGCGGTAACAATGAGAATCTCGGAAAAACCATTTCCATAATTGATACAGCTACAAACAGGGTTATAGCTACGGAAAAAGCAGGTTTCAGCCCTGTTGCTTTCGGCCAGTTTATGGCCCCTCTCCCGGCACAGCCGTCATTTCCTGCTGCAAACTTCAGCAGCAATCTAACAGCCGGTTATGCTCCCCTTTCAGTCCAGTTTACGGATTTCTCAAGGAATGCGGAAGGGTGGAAATGGGACTTTGGAGACGGGTCGAGTTCAGCACATCAAAATCAGGTATATACCTATTCCAGAGCAGGAAATTATAATGTAACGCTTAAAGTAAACAATAAAAACGGCACTGATTCGAAATTAGCCACGATAATCGTTCTGGCACAGCCGGTATTTTCTGCTTCCCAGGTTTCAGGAAAAACACCTCTCAGCGTTAGTTTTACCGACCAGAGTACAGGATCTCCAGCAGAATGGAACTGGACTTTTGGAGACGGAACTTATTCAACGGAAAAGAATCCGGTTCACATATATAAAAAACCGGGAAGATATCCTGTTACTCTGACATTAAACGAAACAGGGAACAGGACTGCAGTGACGAAATCCGGATATATTATTGTTTCAAATGGTTTTGAAACCCCTGTAGCTGCTTTTTCTGCTTCTCCGTCTTCAGGAAAAGCACCTCTAGCAGTTAAATTTACTGATGAGAGTACAGGAGCTCCAACCTCGAGGAAGTGGAATTTTGGAGACGGTACGCGTTCAACCGCAGAGAATCCCACACATACATACGACAAAGCGGGGTTATACACTGTTACATTGACAGTAAGCAACGAAAAAGGCAGCAATACCCTGACAAAATCCAGTTATATTATTGTTTCAAACGCTCTAAATGGGCCTGTAGCCAGCTTCTCTGCATCTCCAGCTTCAGGAAAAGCTCCACTCAGTGTTAGTTTTACAGGCCAGGGAAAAGGAGCTCCAACTGAATGGAAATGGTCTTTTGGAGACGGGAATACCTCAACAGACAAAAACCCGGTATACACATTCAATAAATCGGGGCTTTACTCCGTTAAATTGACAGCAAGTAATGAAAAAGGCAGCAATACCCTGACAAAATCCAGCTATATCGCTGTCGCAGGCATTTCGAATACTCCCGTAACCAGCTTCTCTGCATCCCCTGTTACAGGAAATGCGCCCCTCAATGTCCGTTTTACCGACAGGAGCACAGGGTCACCAGCTTCATGGAAATGGTATTTTGGAGATGAAACTAACTCAACAGAAAGGAATCCTGTGCACACATACAATGAATCAGGGCTATATTCTGTTACATTAACGGCAGGTGGTGCAGGAGGAACCAATTCTCTGACAAAAACCGGATTCATTGCTGTCTCAGGACCTTTATTTAGCACTCCGGTTACCAGTTTCTCTGCATCCCCTGTTACAGGAAAAGCACCTCTTACGGTCAGTTTCACGGACCAGAGCAAAGGATCTCCGGATACATGGAAATGGTCTTTTGGAGATGGGAACGATTCAACAGAGAAAAATCCTGTACACACATACAATAAAGAGGGGAATTACACTGTTGCTCTGACAACAACCAGTCAGGGAGGCAGCAACAGGGTTCAGATATCCAGATACATAAGTGTAACTTCTGAAAACAGTATTGTGCCACAGAAAACAGTAGATGCTGTCCCTGTCACTGCCTTTTCAGCAACTCCAGCTATAGGAAGTGTGCCTCTTACTGTCAGCTTTAAAGACCAGAGTACAGGGGCGCCGACCGCATGGAAATGGACTTTTGGAGACGGGGGCAATTCAACAGAAAAGAATCCTGTGCATACATATAATAAAGCAGGAAAATACAATGTTACGTTAACAGCAAGCAATGCAAATGGCAACAACGCGCTGACAAAAACTGGATATATTTTAGTCTCAGGCGTTTCAGATGCTCCTCTTTCCAGATTCTCTGCATCTCCTACTTCGGGAAAAGCACCTCTTACGGTCAGCTTTACTGACCAGAGTACAGGGGCTCCGGCTGCATGGAGATGGACTTTCGGGGACGGAAGCGGTTCAAGAGAGAAGAACCCTGTACACACATACAATGAATCAGGGCAATATACTGTCACATTAACAGCAAGTAATGCAAACGGCAGTAACGCATTGACAAAATCCCGATATATTGTGGTCTCGAGCACTCAAAGCGGTCCTGTTGCCAATTTCTCTGCATCGCATGTTACAGGAAAAGCGCCTCTTACTGTAAGTTTTACTGACCAGAGCACAGGGGCTCCGGATTCCTGGAAATGGGCTTTCGGGGATGGAAACAATTCAATAGAAAAGAATCCTGTATATACTTACAATAAAACAGGGCTTTATTCCGTAACATTGGCAGTAAGTAACGAAAACGGCAGTAATTCGTTAACCAGGACAGGATATATTGCTGTCTCAGATGCATTGAATACACCGGTTTCCAGCTTCTCTGCATCTCCATCTTCAGGGAACGTCCCTCTTACTGTCAGTTTTACTGACCAGAGCACAGGGGCGCCAGGCTCATGGAGATGGACTTTTGGGGATGGAAGCAATTCAACAGAAAAGAATCCTGTACATATATACAATAAGTCAGGACTTTATTCTGTTGCATTGACAACAAGTAATGAAAACGGAAGTAATTCATTAACCAGGACAGGATATATTGCTGTTTCAAACTCTCTTACGGCTGCTTTCTCTGCATCTCCAGCCTCAGGGTCTGAACCTCTCACTGTCAGTTTTATTGACAAAAGCACAGGATCGCCAGATGCATGGAGATGGACGTTTGGAGACGGAGGCAGTTCAACAGAGAAAAACCCTGTATATACATACAATAGAACAGGACAATATACTGTTAGTTTAACAGTAAATAATTCGGAAAGCACCAGTTCTGAAACCAGGTCCAGATATATTATAGTCAGCAAGTGAATTCCGGATAGAAAAAAGGCTTTGTAGGAACCTATATACACAATATCAAAGGGGATAAAAAGATAAAAAGCCCTGATATCCAGTTAAATTAATTGAAACTGGCTTTTTTAGAGGTTTCTACAGGCATTTCTTTTTTTATTTTTTTTGGTTTAATCTCATTATATACCTAAATTTACATCTGGAAAACAACTGTATCAAAAAATTCATGTGTAATAAAGTACTTCATTATAAATTATATGAATCATTTATCGGGAATAAATTTAATTCTGGCACTGGGTCTGTTTTTTTGCTTTATTTCGAGTGCTGAAGCCGCAGACCCACTTGCTTTGGATGACGGAGATGTGAATCTTTCGGAACTCAGGGCTTTTGACCTGCTGGGCAGATGTGAAACAGGGTCTATAGTAAATACTGTATCACTTTCTTCTACAGGCAATTATCTTGCAGCCGGAGGGTTTGATCACAAAGTTTATTATTATGATTCCAGGGGGACGCAACTATGGAATTATACTACAGGAGATATTGTTTATACTGTATCGATTTCTTCAGATGGATCTCGAATTGCAGCAGGAAGCAATGATAGAAAAGTGTACTTCTTTAACCGGGAAGGAGAACTCCTGTGGAGCCGAAAAACCGGAGGCAATATTAATAGTGTAGCAGTCTCTTCTGAAGGGCTTTACATTGCAACAGGCGGCGAGGACGGAAAGGTATATTTCCTGGACAAAGATGGTAAACTTTTATGGAGCTTTAATTCAGGAGATGCTGTCCGCAGCGTAGCTATTTCCAGAGACGGGGATTACGTGGCAACAGGAAGCGCTAATAATTATGTTTACCTCCTTGACAGTGAGGGAAAAACCCTCTGGGGGAAAAAAACAGGAAGCCTGATCAACAGTGTAACCATGACCCCTAATGCTTACTATGTGGCTGCAGGAGGGTCCAATTATAACGTTTATCTTTTTGACCGTAAAGGGGAATTTTCATGGATGCATAATCCCGGTTACTGGGTCAGCAGTGTTTCTTTAAGCAGCAATGGATCCCATCTAGCTGCAGGAAGTTTCGACGACAGGATTTACCTCTTCAACCTTACAGGCGCAAAACTATGGGACTACCAGGTAAAAGATGACGTTTATGCTGTGGAGATAGCGCCGGATTCATCTTTCATTGCAGCCGGGAGCTGGGACGATAGCATCTATGCACTTAATATGAGCGGAAAAGAACTCTGGAACTGCAGCTGCGGAGGGAACATCAACAGCCTGGATGTTTCACGCGACAGTTCGACCATTGCTGCAGGGAGTGAAGCAGGAGCAGTATATATATTTAAACGGAACGCAACCGCTTTTGCACTGCTATCCGGGGATGCAAGTTTCCTGCCAGAAGAGCCTGTAAAGACAGAAGATTCCTCTCTTGAAGAAAATATCCAGCCCGTAGAAGAAACCCCCGTAGATACAGGAGGTATTGAAAACCTGGTAGAAGATGCTGCAGCTTCATCAGGTGATAAGAAAGAAAACATAAAAACCGGGGGTAAGCTGGGAATGGAGGAGTTGCCTTCAGAAAAAAGTTCTTCAAGCATTTTTGGGATATTTGATTCAATAAAGTTTCCGCTTGCCCTTCTGATCGGGTCCATGGCAGGTACGGTTTTCTTCTTAAAAAGAAGGCTTACCAAACGTCAGGAGATGGATGAGAATACCGAGGACTTTGAAAACCTTGAAGAGAGTGATACATGAGGGAATGATTGAGAAACACATAGGGATAACTCCGGAAAGGAGTTTCCCAAAAACAGAACATTTTCTGCAATATTTAATTTTGAATGGAATGACGGACCCTGAAATGAACTGCAAAACATGCTGTAAACTTTATTATACTTTTTTATCTTTTCTTACACAGAAAGCCCTGATTTTTAGTTGAAATTTTAATTATTCCCTTATTTCTTGACTTGCAGCCTCCGAGAGTAACCTGATATGGAAATCCGAACCGAGTTCCTCTGAGACCTTTCTGCATTTTTCCACATCAATTTCGGGGATTTTAACAACCGTAACCCTTGTTGAGATTCCTGCTTCTTTTGCTCCTCTTACAAAATCGAGCATAGCTCTGTAAGCGTTTTTATGGACAGGCCTGCAGAGTTTGTTGTATTTTTCCTCGGACTCGGCATTAAGGCTAATTGAAACCGAATCCAGACCAGCTTTTTTCAATTCTGCAATGACGTCCAGTTTAGGGTTAATCAGGGCAGCATGCCCGTTGGTATCAAGTCTTACCCTTAATCCCTGGTTTTTAAGCCAGCGAGTAACTGCCAGCACAACATCTAACCTGAGGGTAGGCTCTCCAAGCCCTGTGAACACGATTTCCCTGTACTTTGAAAGGTCAAGCCCTTCAAGGGCTTCGATGATCTCTTCCGTTGACGGTTCTTTTGAAAGCCTCAGGTTGTACCCATAAACACCGTCTGCAAAGTTACGGATGCAGAAAATACAATCCGCACTGCAGCGGTTTGTGAGGTTCAGGTAAAGATTATTATGGGCTTCATAATAGATTGTGTTCATACAGATCAAAATCCTTACATTCCTTATAATCATGACGCATTTGTTAATTTTCGACTTATGGCGGAAGCTTTTCTTATATATTCCTATTTTTGCCGTCTCGCTCCCGGCATCTGTCTATTATCCTTTTTTTTCAAGCAGAAAGTTTATAGGCTAGTATGTACTTCTAAGGTTCAGTCTGTAGCATATAGCTAGCAGTATCTATGTTTCAACTCATTTACTCTCCGCATTGAATCCCTTCAGGTTCTTTTCTTAGAATTTGAATTTTCGATGTTGACAGATATGTGTTAAAAACCTATGATTGATGAAAAATTGCGAGATCCGCAATTTCGAAGGAGAAACTTAAATGGCACAATTAGCTAAATTCGATGTTCCTGAAGAACTTACAAACAAAGCACTTGAAGCTCTGGAACTTGCCAGAGACACAGGAAAGATTAAAAAGGGCACAAACGAAGCCACAAAAGCAATCGAAAGAGGCAATGCAAAGCTTGTCCTGATTGCCGAAGATATCGAGCCTGCAGAGATTGTCGCTCACATCGGCCCTCTTTCCGAAGAAAAGAAAGCTCCCTATATCTACATCAAGAACCAGAAAGACCTCGGCGCAGCCAGCGGACTTGGAGTCTCCTGTGCAACCGTGGCAATTGTAGATGCAGGCAAGGCAGCTGAAATGATTCAGGACATCGCTCAGAAGCTTGACGCTCTTAAATAACCCTGATAACAGAAGGTGCTGATTATGGCTGAAGAAAGCACAACAGGCGGCTTTGCTGCCGAAGTTATTGACGTTATCGGGAACACAGGTATGCATGGTGAAGCAAGCCAGATCCAGTGCAGGGTTCTGGAAGGCAGAGACAAAGGTCGAGTAATCACAAGAAACTGTGTTGGCCCTGTCCGCATCGGTGATATTCTGATGCTTCTGGAAACGTCAAGAGAAGCAAAGAAACTGACTACCAGGTAAAAATAGTAGGTGAAAATAAATGGAACAGAGGAAATGCTATTTTTGCGGACAGATGCTGGAGCCTGGTACCGGTAAACTCTACATCAAGAAAGACGGCTCCACTTATTTCATGTGCTCTTCCAAGTGCATGAGCAACTTCGCTCTTGGCAGGCTTCCGCGCCGCACCGAGTGGACTGAGAAAGGCAAAATCCAGCTGAAAAAAGCATAAATGCCTGTTAGTTCGAATACAGAAGGTGTGCATATGGAACAGACATACGTGATGGTAAAGCCTGACGGAGTCCAGCGCGGGCTGGTCGGAGAGGTAATTTCCAGGATCGAAAAGAGAGGCTTGAAGATTGT
>WPCI01176260.1_pt1 | contig 12559 bp, 15 predicted proteins | sample 5399871 | NCBI WGS metagenome assembly WPCI01 (sample SAMN12869469, study PRJNA574797) | sludge metagenome | isolation source: wastewater treatment of pH7 | place: China:Beijing | collected 2019-05-20
GCTAAAATCAAAGGTCAACAAAAAGATACTTCACTACTCGATGCATTAATAGAAGGGCGTAAACAATATGAGCAAAACAGCGATTAAGTTTTCTCCTAAACAGTTAGAAGTAATCTATCGACCATACAATTACACTTTCGATGTACTGGAAGGCACTCCGCGTTCAGGTAAAACAACAGCAGGGCACTTTCGCTATGCTGACTATTTGACGTGGGCACGAGATACAAACCATTTGATTGTTGCTTATAACCAAGAGCAAGCGCACCGGCTGTTTATCGATGGCGATGGTACTGGATTGCAAAATATATTTGGTAACTTAGCTGACATTAAACATGATGAGCGTGGTTCGCACTTAGAAATACACACACCGAATGGAATAAAACGTGTCTATTATAAGGGAGCGGGAAAGAGTAACAGTGTCGGCGCTATAACGGGTATGTCGCTTGGAAGTGTAGTGTTTTGTGAGATTAACTTACTCAACATGGGCATGATTCAAGAATGTTTCCGTCGTACTTTTGCAGCACAGGACCGTTACCACTTAGCGGATTTAAACCCGCCTGCTCCTAACCATCCAGTTATTTCAGAAGTGTTTGATGTGCAAAACACACGTTGGACGCATTGGACTCCTGATGATAATCCAATTCTTACTGAGAAGAGGAAGCAGGAAATACACGAGATCCTTTCTAAGAATCCTTACTTACTAGAACGAGATTGGTTCGGTAGAAGGGTTATGCCACAGGGTGTTATCTATTCAATGTTTGATATGAAAAAGAACATACTCCCTGCTATTCGTGGCCAAAGATACGAAATGTATTTTACTGCTGATGGTGGTCAATCCGATGCGACTTCATGTAGCTGCAATATTGTTGTGAGGTATGAAGACAAATTCAGACTGCTGCGAGTAGCTAATTACTATCATAGCGGTAAGGACACGGGGCAAGTTAAAGCGATGTCCACTTATGCAAAAGAAATTAAGAAATTTATGGAGTGGTGCGTTAAGAAGTTTGAAATGCACTATACAGAAGTATTCGTGGACCCTGCGTGTAAATCTTTAAGAGAAGAGTTGCACCTAATTGGCATTCAAACCAGAACAGCAGACAATAATGCTCATGATGTGAAAGGATCAAGTAAAGGGAAAGAAGTTGGCATAGAGCGACTTCAAAACTCTATTACTAACGAGCAATTTATGCTTATTGAGTGTGATGAATATGATCATTACAATTTCTTAAAAGAGATTGGTATGTATGTACGTTTGGACAATGGTGAGCCGATAGACGCTTACAACCACGCATTAGATGAATGTAGATATGCAAACAACTACTTCTATAAACGATATGTAAAATAAGGCGGTGAGAGTGTGTTTGGAAACATCGTTGCAAAAGTAAGGGGGTGGCTATATAAATTGGGACTAATCAAAGGTATTAAAAAGATATCTGATAAAAAAGATATACCTGTAAATGAAGAATCTTACAAAAATATTGATATGTGGAAAGCTTTGTACAGAGGTCATTATGATGATTGGCACAATGTTAAGTATCATACAATCGATGGACAAAAGAGCAGGACAATGGCATCTCTTAATATGGCAAAGGTCATATCACAGGAAATGGCTGCTCTTATTTTTAACGAGAAATGTTCTATTAACATATCAGACAAGGAGCTATCCAATGATATCAAAAATGTTCTTGATGAAAATAACTTCATTAAAGAGTTTCAAAGGTATCTAGAATACAACTTCGCGTTAGGTGGAATGGTCATTAAAGTGTATTGGGATAACGGGATTAAACTTTCCTATGTCACAGCAGACTGCTTCATTCCTATTGCATGGGATAACAAGCATATTACTGAAGGTGTATTTGTTAATGAAATCTCTAAGGGTGATAAGAAGTACACGTTACTTGAGTGGCATTTAGTTGAAGGTGAAGAATATGTCATCAAAAACGAGCTGTATGAGAGCAAAAACCAAGGAGATTTAGGTGTTAAAGTGTCTTTATCGACTCTGTATCCTGACTTAGAAGAAGAAGTACGCATCAAGGACCTGTCTAAACCAATGTTTGTATACTTTAAACCGAATACAGCAAACAACCTTGATATGAACTCGCCGCTTGGCATTTCTATTTACGCAAATGCATTAGGGACGCTTAAATCACTAGATATTGCATTTGATAGTTTCCAACGTGAATTCGTTTTAGGAAAGAAACGAATTATTGTTCCTGATATGGCAATCAAGACAATCGCGGACCCGCTAACTGGAACAATGTTGCGATATTTTGATGCAAATGATGAAGTGTACCAGGCATTTCAGTTAGGTGATAACACAAATCAGATACAAGACATTTCAGTTGAGTTGCGAGTAGAAGAACATGCAGCTGCTATTAATGCATTATTAAACTACCTGTCCTCCCAAGTCGGGCTTTCAGCAGGAACATTTAGCTTTGATGGACAAGGAGTTAAGACTGCTACTGAAGTTGTCAGTGAAAACTCTAAGACATTCAGAACTAAGCAGTCGCACGAAACTGTTATAGAAGATGGTATTCGTGATTTAGTAGATATCATTATCGAAATCGCCGCTCTATATGATGAATTCGAGAGTACAGATAAATATGAGGTTACTGTTACCTTCGACGATTCTATAGCAGAAGATCAGACAGCAGAAATCAATAAGCAAGTTACGCTTGTTATGAATGGTTTAACAACTAAGAAGTTAGCCATTATGAAGATTCATGGTGTTTCTGAAGAAGAAGCAGAGAGAATCGTAGAAGAAATACAAAACGAAAATAAAATGGTTATGCCTGAAGGAGTGGATTTCTTCGGTATGAACAATAAAAAACAGAATAATAGTCCAGGAGATGAAGGGTAATGGCACTCCCTCCTGAGAAATTGCAGCAACTTTCCATGTTTGTAGTAGATATCTACAACGCTATTGAAGAAGAGTTGCTTTTAAACATGGCCAGAATGCTCAAGTATGATAGGGAATTGCTACTTACTGCTGAGAACTTCGAACAATACCAACATTGGCGCATAGTTCAGTTAAATAAGTTAGGTAAGTTGAATCAACAACAAATGAATACAATCTCCCGTCATAGCGGTAAAACGGCTGAAGAAGTACGGAAGATGCTAGAAGGCGCTGGATTTACGGCAGCGGAACAACATGAACCGTTATATCAGGAAGCAGTACAAGCAGGGAGTTTAGCTGCTGCTCCTGCAATTCATACGAGTGCCGCACTAATTGGCATTCTTGACTCTTATGAGCAACAGGCACTAGATACACTTAATCTTGTAAATACAACAATGTTGAAGCAGTCGCAACAGGTTTATCTGGATGTTTTAAACAAGACAGTAGGTAAACTACTGGGCGGTGTCATAACGCCACAACAAGCGCTTAGACAGACTGTTTCTGAGTGGGCGCAACGTGGAATCCCTGCTTTGATTGATAAGGCTGGTAAACGTTGGAGTACTGAAGCGTACGTGAACATGATTACTCGTTCTGTAAGTCAGAATGTAGCGAATGAAATGCAAATGACCCGCATGGATGAGTATGATGTGGATTTAATCGAAACAAGCTCACATCTTGGGGCAAGACCACGCTGTGCTCCATATCAAGGGCGTATCTACTCTAAAAGTGGAAAAAGCAAGCGATACCCTCCGTTCTCCAGTACATCGTATGGTGAAGCGGCAGGGTTATTAGGCGTTAACTGTCGTCACATTATCTATCCTTATATACAAGGGAAATCAACGAAGCGTTATGAACCGTATGACACTGATGAGAACTCTAAAGCATATAAGGAAAGTCAGCGACAAAGAAGCTTAGAGCGACAAATACGAAAAGCGAAGAAAGAAGTAAAGGTTATGGAAGCGTTAGGCGATGCAGAGGGTGTGAAGGAAGCGAAAAATAAGGTTTCGCAACGCCAAGCTAATATGAGAGAGTTCGTCAATCAGACGAAGCGCAAGCGCCAATATAATCGAGAACAAATTGTATAAAGAGGAGGATGGATATATTGCACGCTGTAAAATGTGATAACTGCGGTGAGGAAATGACGGAATTAAAGGATTTCTTTGAATTAAAGCTGACAGCATTAAATTTCTTTACAATATACGCCCAACATAATATAAGAAATCCTAATTACGTTAAGCATTTTTGTAACGGTACAAAGTGTATATCTGAATGGGCGAGTAAACAGAAATTTTAGGAGGAATCATGATGCAAAAATCATATAGATTACGATTAAATGAAATGCAATTCTTCTCTGAAGGGGGAGACAATACACCAGTTGCACCGGAAGGAGGTGATCCAAATGTAGCGACACCAGAAACTACACCGCCAGCGAATCCAGAACCACCTGTTACCTTTACGCAAGAACAGATGGATGAAGCGAAACAACAGCAAGAAGCGGCATTATTGAAGAAGTTAGGTGTAGAGAACTTAGATCAGCTCAAGCAATCGTTAAAAGGTTGGAATGAGCACCAAGACTCTCTTAAAACAGAGCAAGAAAAGACGAATGAAAAGTTAACAGCCTTTGAGACTCAGTTGCAAGAAAAGAACGAGTCTCTTTTTAATTTGCAAGCAGAAAACGCTGCGATTAAGTCAGGTATCACAGAAGAAAAGAACTTAAATGCAGTTATTACTCTAGCAAAAACAAAGGTTAGTGATGATGTAGATATTACGAAAGCTATCGAAATGGTAGTGGCAGAGTTTCCTCACTTTAAAGGTGTAGTGGAAGAACCACCTGCTAATCCAGTTAAAAAACCCACATTTTCTAATGGCCAACATCAACAAAAAACAATGACTGAAGATGATAAATGGAATACAGCATTCGGAATTAAACAGCAATAAGTTTTAACGAGTCATCTTTATAGATGGCTATTTGTTTTGCCAAAAATCATTTAAAACAAGGAGAGATTTATTAATGGCTAACTTAAATTACGCTTCACAGTATCAAAAAGTACTTGTTCAAAAATTCGCGCAAGGTTTATCTTTCGGAGCGCTATACAACACTCCTAATAACGCGATTGTAAAATGGACTGGAGCAAAAACAATCCAAATCCCACGTATTAAAGTAGGTGGCTACACTGACGTTAACCGTGATGTTGTTGGTAACACTACTCGTCGTGTCGATAACTCATTCGAACCAAAAACTTTAGGTCATGACCGCGAATTCCGTACTTTAGTTGATCCGGTTGATGTTGACGAAACGAACATGGCTTTAACGATTGCTAACATTACACGCGTCTTCAACGACGAAGAAGCAACACCGGAGCATGACAAGTATATGGCTTCTAAATTATATGCCGAATTCACTGGAGCGGGCAAAACAGCTGATGTAACCGTCCTTGACCCTACAAGTTTCCTTGGTGTATTCGACCAGATGATGTTAGAAATGGATGAAGCAGAAGTTCCACAAACTGGACGTATTCTTTATATTACGCCAGCAGTTAAAAAGATTGTTAAAGCTGCTAAAGATTTACAACGTCAACTTGATGTTTCTGGAACGGGAGAAAAAGCAATTAATCGTGGCGTGTACTCTTTAGATGATGTTGAAATCGTGACTGTTCCATCTACACGCATGAAAACTGCTTATAACTTTACAAATGGAGCTGTACCTGATGCAACTGCAAAACAAATCAATATGATCTTAATTCATCCGCTTTCTATGGTATCTCCACAACAATATGAATTTGTAAGCTTAGATCAACCAAGCGCGACAACAGGTGGAAAATACCTTTACTACGAGCGCAAGTACTGGGATGTATTTATCTTAGGTGCTAAAGTAGACGGCGTTAAATTCAATATCACTTCTGCATAAGAGGGGCTTTTAAAGCCTCTCTTTTTATTAGGAAAGGAATGGTGTTTACATGAGTAACACAGTAAAAGTAAAACGATCGAATAAAGTCCTTAATATCGAAAAAGATTTTTTAGCAACCTATCTTAATGACGGTTACGACCAAATTAATGATGAAGGTAAAATTATCAAACGCGCTACTGGGGGACGTAACATTTCTGTAGCAGAGCACAACAAAGCGCTCGACAAAATCGAAGAACTAGAGGCAGAATTAGCTGATTTAAAAGCACCGAAAAAGTCTGCTGCTAAGTAGGTGATCGTATGGCATATATAGATGCTGATTACTACAATAACGAATATAAAGGCACTCCAGTATCAGATGCATTGCTATTAGATAGGTTGATAAATCGCGCTAGTGACCAAATTGACCACGTTATAAATTACAAATTGGAAGTCGTTGACTTTGATAAGTTGACACCTTTTATTAAGAAACAGGTCAAGAAAGCTACGGCTGCTCAAGTTGAGTTTTTAGCAATCAATGGTGAAACTTCTGCAACAGTTAGTGAAGGTAGTGGTGGTTTTGATGTTGGTTCTTATTCTGAGAATGGAATGAGCGCAGGAGCAGACGATGCGCCTAGTTTCTATGCTCAGTATGCAATTTCAGTCCCTAAATTCTTAAGTCCTACTGGATTGTTGTATTCAGGGTTGTGCGTACATGGCTAAACCAATCAGACGTTCATTGTTAATCCATACAATTCAGTATTTCGAGTATAAAGGTGAAGACGACACTTGGGGTGGTAGTGATAACTACAAACCTGCTGTAACGATTGAAAGGGTTCGGATTGAACCTAAGAAAACAGTTGTGTTGAATGGAAATGGTGACAGTACAGTTATGCAAACACTGTTATTTCATGATGCAGTACATTCAACACCAGTAACTTTTAAAGAGAAATCTAAAGTTATATTCAACGGTAAAGAAATGGACGTTAGCAAAGTCAGTGACTTTTACGATAGAAGCAGTCTTCATCATGTGGAGGTGCTTTTAATATGATTCGAGTGAACATTCGAGTTGATGCGCCTTCTATTGAAGGGAAAGTGACGGAAGCCACTCAGAAAGCGCAATTCGCATTAGATCAACAGGTGCTCAAAGATAGCAACTTCTACATCCCGAAAGATACAGGTGAGGTAGAGAGGTCGGGCATTAGATTCAGTAGACCAGGAGATGGACATATTGAATGGAACACTCCTTATGCTCGGAGAATCTACTATAATCCTCAATATAATTTCTCTACAGATGTCAATCCTAATGCCAGAGGTTTATGGTTCGAGGAAGCAAAAGCTAGACATGTTATGGATTGGGCGAGAATCGTAGAAAACGAGATTAAACGAAATTTATAGGAGGACAAATATGATATGGCTAATCGAATCGGTTAAGAAGCATTTAATCGCTACTTTGCCAACAGGTATCCTATTTGCTCCTATAAAAGCTGATTTATTGGATATAGGGGTAAATGATGCGCCACGAAAAAGTATTGCTATCCGAATGGTTCCATCAGCACCAGGTGAGCAATATTACGATGGTGAAATTATCAATAAGCAAATTCAAATACTTGCCAAAAGCAGCAACCAACTGGAAGCGAACAATACAATAGAATTTATCACAAGAGAACTAAATAACGTTCATAGGCGTGTTTTTAACGCTTTAGATGGCTCCTATACACTAAGAAGATTAAATGTGTATGTGGAGCCTAATTTTGTTGAGAAGACAGCAGCAAATGAATGGATATATACTGCACTATTTAGTGTGGAATTAGAATTAGGAGGTAATTAATATATGTCATTCTTACTTAACTATGGTTATAAATTTGAAATCGACATAACGCCAGGCGGGCAAACACCGACAAAGGCTGTCATAGCAAAAGGTATCACATCAGTTGATCCAGATAATAACGAAGAAACAGAAGAGACGTACTACTATGATGGTGGCGGTTCTGCTGAACGAGATGTAACTGGCGGTATGCTTGGATATGGATTTGAAGGGCATCGTTTTTATGGAGATGCAGCACAAGATTATATCTTTAGTCTAATGAACAAATTCGGACCTGCACGTAAGACAACGTTCACAGTAACAGAACCGAATGGTGACAAATGGGAAGGCAAAGCAACAATTTCTGAAATTAAAGCACCAGGTGGCGATGCGAATAGTAAGGGTGAGATTGAATTCACTATCTCATTCGATGGGAAGCCAACATTCACAGAAGCGCCTGTAACACCTTAAGAAAGAGTCGTTAATACGGCTCTTTTTCTATTACCAATAAAGGAGAAATGAACATGACACAACAATTTAAGTTTGAATTTGAAAAGACGTATAAAGAGGTAGATATCGCAGGAGAACTTCATAGAGTAGATTTTAATGATGATTCAATATTGAAATACGGAAAAGCTTTCAAAAGGTTTGATGAGGATTCCAAAAAGATTACAGGATTAATTCAAAACTTTGAAACTGCTACAGATGAAGAAATTGAACAACTGTCAGTTCAACAGAAAGAATTAGTAAAAGTGATTGTTGAGACTTTCTTAGGCGAAGGGACTTTTTCCTCTCTTTATGAAAAAGCTGGCAGATCTTCTGCAAATTTAATGGGGATAGTTCATTATTTAAATGAAATTTATCTAGAAGAAAGTCAGAAGAAAACAGATGAAACTCGTAATAAGTATCTAAGTAACGTGAAGAAATAATGTTTAAATTAACCGAACGTGAATATGACTTTTATACATGGAATGGCGTTCGTTTAGAGTTGAACTTAGCCTTTGATAACATTCTTTTGCTATTCGATTTATTTGAAGATGAAAGCATTAATGAGTATCTAAAAACGGACATTGCATTGAATATGCTAGTTGTAGATAAGGTGGACATAAATCAGTTGGATGTAGAACGTAAATCAATGTTGTTGCTAGACATCTTAAAAGATAGGTTAGATATCGATTTGCGATCATTAATGAAAAAGAAAATAGAAGAGAAAGAAGAGGAAAAGGCGCCGACCATCCCCACTGTAGATTTTGTAGTGGATGCAGAACGGATTTTTTCCTCTTTTTTGTTCGACTACAATGTTGATCTAATTGAACAGCAAGGAAAAATGCAATGGAATAAGTTCATGGCTCTCTTCCGTAACCTTTCTAGCAAATCCCCAATGGGACAAGCGCTTCATTATCGAACATGTGATATTCCGCCAAAAGATAAAACTAATGCTGAGGAACGGAAGCGTATTAAGAAAATGAAAGAACTATACGAGCTTCCGAAAGCAAAAGCTATTAGAGAACAACAGGAATTCATTGCATTCCAGAAAAGAATGGATGCGCAAAAAGATAAGGTGAAAGGTAGGTGAGATAATTGGCAGATGGTCGCGTTGAGATAGATACCAGGTTAGAGACAGGTAATATACGTCGTGATGTACAACGGGTAAATGATGAACTAAGTCATATTGGTGATGGAGTTGCAGATGCAGCTCGTGGGTTAACTGATGAAGTGGGTGCTCGTTACGATAGCTTAGGGCGTCGTATTCGTTACGCTTATAGAGGTACATCTGAAGAAGCAAGACGAATGTACAGTGAAATGAGAAGTGCTCACTACCAGCAAGCAATCGCTATGCGTGGGGTAAAAGACCAAATGATCGGTGCTCAATACCAATATTTTAAGTTGGCGCAAGCATCCAAGAATTATACAGGAACAACTAGAGAGTTCATGTCAGAGGTCCAGAAAGTAGGAAAAGTTCAAAAATCAGCAGCAGACGCAGCTATAAATGCAAATAGGTTGGCTATGATGGGGATGTTGCAGACAATCGGTTATATGCAGAATATGACTACTCAAGCAACACGTATACGTGAAAATTACGCAAGGATGGCAAATCCTCTATATACAATAAATAGTGCTGGGTTACGTGCTGCGGATGCTTTGAACAGAATGGCTAACGCTGGTAACGCTTCAGTATTGGCGTTGAAAATGTTAGGTCCAACTGCGAGTATGAAGGACCTAAAAAACATGACCATGATGATTACGCAAGGTTTAATGAGATTCCAAATGGTAGCATTAGCAGCTGCAGCTACAAGTGCCATTTTATATACTGCATTATTTAAAGCAGCAAAAGGACCTGATCCATCTGAGATATATAAACAACAGACGGAAGCATTGACTGCTTATAGAGATGCAGTACAACAAAGAACAACAGAAATTATGAATGCTTGGAATTTGTTTGAAGAAGTACAAATGAAAAAGACAAGCGGAAAGAAACTAATGCAGAACCTTGAGGAACAGGTAGGCATATTAGGCAGATGGAAAGACAATCTTGCTAATATAGCGCAAAGGGCAGGTTCAGAATTCGCCAATTATCTTGCGCAAATGGGACCTCAATCAGCTGAAGAAGTAAAAGCTATATCTAAAATGACTGATCCGGAGTTACAAAAGTATGTTGGACTATGGCGAGAAAAGATGAGATTAGCTAAAGAACAAGCGACTACGGAATTACAAGGGTTAAAAGAAGAAACTGACAAGAAAATAAAACAACTCCAAGATTCATTAACTCCCCTTGGATTAGCTTGGGAGAGAATGAAAGGCGCCTTCGTTACAGCGATTCAGCCTATGGTCGATGCTTTCGGCATGCTAATGACTCCTATAGTTAATTTTGCGACTAAATTTTTCGAATTAGTGACTGCATTTAACCAAGCCCACCCGACAATTGCATTGATAATTCAAGCAATAATGATGCTTGTGCCTGCTTTAACTTTATTGTTATCTCCCTTAGCCATAGGTATAGGGTTATTTAACGGAATGCTTGCAGCATGGAATTCTATTTGGATGTTAATTGGTCCATTAATTACTGGTTTAGCCGCAATGAGCGCCACTGTATGGGTGGTAGCGGCGGCAATCGTCGGTCTAGTTGCAGGGATTACTTATTTATGGAATACAAGTGAAGGTTTTAGGAATGCTGTTATTACTGGGTGGCAGATGATACAAGCTACCGCTATGACGGTATGGAATTTTATCCTTAATGGCATCCTCATTCCGGTTTGGACTGCCATGACTACGTATTTTCAACAAATTTTATTGCAAATCCAAACTTGGTGGACTGAAAACGGAACGATGATCATGCAAGCGGCACAAAACGTGTGGAATTTTGTACTTTCCGTAATACAAACAGTGATGCCGATTATAGTTTCGATAATGCAAGTGTTATGGCCGATTATAAAAGAAATAGTGATTGGAACCTGGGAAGCTATTAAAAATGTGATAAACGGAGCGTTAAATATTATTCTAGGAATCATAAATTTCTTCGCTGCTTTGTTTACTGGAAATTGGTCGAAAATGTGGGATGCGGTAAAACAAATTTGGAACGGAGCGCTTGAGTTGCTTTGGGGATGGCTGCAACTTTGGGGAGCAGGACGAATCCTCAAATGGCTTGGTAAATTCGCCGGAGATATAGTAAAGCCCTTCGTAAAATTCTGGGGGGATATTAAAAAAGTTTGGAATGATGCCTTAGCGGAACTGTATGTGTTTTTTGGTTCAAAACTAGAAGCGGTAAGTTCCTATATTAGTAGTTGGGGCGGTATGGCTAAAAATACATTTAATGAGATTTGGAGTTCGATAGTTAACGGTGTATCCTCTAAGCTAGAAGGAGTCGTTACAGGGGTAGAAATGATTTTAAATAAAGTGGTCAGCTTTATAACGGGATTAGGCGACACATTCTTCAATGCAGGTCGTGGATTAATAGAAATGATGGCAAAAGGTATAAAAAGTGCAGCAAGTTGGGTAACTGATGAGGTTAGTAAACTAGCACAAAAAGCACGTGACTTCCTGCCGTTCTCTCCTGCGAAAACTGGTCCTTTAAGTGATTTAGATCATCTTGATTTTGGCGGTCCAATCTCTGACAGTATTAAACTAGCATTTCCGCAAGTAAAAGGACTATTAGGTAATTTACTTACTACACCTGATATCCAAACGCAATCAGTCGAAACAATGTTAGGTAAAATCGTTAACACCCCTTCAAATGGTGGAGGGAACACGTATAACTTCGACCGCATGTTTGAAGGTGCTACATTTAGCGTTAGGGAAGAAGCCGATATTCAAAAATTAGCAGTAGAATTAGGTAAATACGTGAAGGCATCAAGCAGAAGGGTGGGGGAATTGTGAGTTTAACAATAGACGGGAAACATATTAGTGAACTAAACTTACAGCTTTTAAGAGATCACCAGAACCCTGCTGCTCCATCTACCAGAGATAACGTCATGACGATACCAGGAATACATGGAGCTTACGATTTTGGAGCTTCATTAGGGGTAAGAGAATTTCGCTTACCTGTTCATTTAAAGTTAAAGGATGAATACGAAACATTATCTTCAGCCGTCAGAAAAGTGATGGCTGTTTTTGTTGATCCGTACGGTAAACCGAAGACAGTAAAGTTGATATTTGATTATGAACCGGATAAATACTACATGGTTCGGTATAGCGGTAATATACCGATTAATCGACTCTTTAGTATGGGTAAGTTTGAATTACCTTTAACAGCTTACGATCCACACGCTTACTCAGTTTTAGAGAGTACTAATGACATAAGATGGCAAGATATGATTCCTTGGATGTCTGATATCCCTATGAGTTATAAAAAGGCATCTTATACAGTTAATAACGCTCAAACTTTGACTTTAGATAATTATGGTCTTCAAATTGTACGCCCTGTTATAGAGATTAGTGGTAGTGCTAATGATTTAACGTTCACCTTAAATGGTGA
>WPCI01485740.1_pt1 | contig 12538 bp, 7 predicted proteins | sample 5399871 | NCBI WGS metagenome assembly WPCI01 (sample SAMN12869469, study PRJNA574797) | sludge metagenome | isolation source: wastewater treatment of pH7 | place: China:Beijing | collected 2019-05-20
CGGCGCCGAGCTGACTCAGCGCCCGGGCCAGCGACTCGCCCAGTCGTTCGGGCGAACTGGTGAGCAGCCGCGGCGCCACCCCGGTGTGACGCACCGCACGCGGCAGGTCTGCGTCCGGGTAGACCGCCGTGATCACCTCGCCGGCCAACTCCATCACTTCAGCGGGGGAGCGGTAGTTCGTCGACAACTTGAAATAGCGGGACGCGCCCCGGCCGATCAGGTCGCGCAGGGCCCGGCGGGTCTCGTCGTCGTTCGGATAGGAGCTCTGCGCCGTGTCGCCCACCAGCGTCCAGGACGCCTGCGGCCCACGTCGGCGCAGCATGCGCCACTGCATCGGAGTGATGTCCTGGGTCTCGTCCACCAGCACGTGGGCGTGCGTGACCGCCAAATCATCGTCCGGGTCTACCTCGTGACGCGTGGTCAGCCGGTCAGCCAGAGTGACCAACTCGGAGACGTCCGAGCCGTCGGCCAGGAAGATGGTCGGATCGGCCTCCACCTCGACCGGCGGTGGCCCGATCATCGCGGCAAGCTCGTCCAGCAGTGCGATGTCGCTGACCGACCAGGTGGGACGAGGATGCTCGCTGTCGGGGACGAAGCCGCGGGCGTGCTGGAGGCTGTCCGAGAGCGCCTGCCGTTCGGCGTCGCTGAGCACGTCGTGGGCGACCTTGTGCAGGAACGCCGGGTCGGCCAGCCTGGCCAGCACCATCTCGGGGTTCAGCCGCGGCCACCAGGCGTTCAGGAACATCACGTAGCTGGCCTGCGAGGTGACGATCTCGTCGAAGATCTCGCGTGGCAGGTCGAGCAGTGCGGCGATGTCGGTGGGGAGCTTGCGCCAAAGCGCGTCGAGCAGCGCCTTCTCCACCGCCCGGCGTGCACGATTCGCCTTGTGGGAGGCCAGTATGTCACGTCGGATCGTCGTAAGTTCCGCTGCGTCAAGGGTGAGGATCTCGCCCTTGACGCTCACTCGCAGCCGGGTCTTCTCCGCCACCAGCGGTTCCTGCACAGCCCGGCGTAGCGCCTGGACCATCCGCAGGCTGCCCTTCACCAGTGCGGCGTCGCCCTCGTCCACACGCTGGCTGCCGAAGCCGAGCACGTCGGTGGCGAGGTCGCCGACCGACTTGAGCGTCACGGAGTCTTCACCCAAACCGGGCAGGACCCGCTCTATGTAGCGCATGAACAGATCGGTGGGGCCGACCACCAGCACACCGCCCTGCTCGAGACGCTTGCGATAGGTGTAAAGCAGGAACGCCGCCCGGTGCAGCGCGACCACCGTCTTGCCGGTGCCGGGGCCGCCCGAGATGATCGTCACGCCTTGGTGGGGCGCACGGATCGCCTCGTCCTGCTCGGCCTGGATGGTGGCGACGATGTCGCGCATCCGGGGCCCACGGGCCCGCTTCAGCGACGCCATCAAGGCGCCCTCGCCGATCACCACCAGGTCTGTCTGGGTGGTGTCGTCCAGCAGGTCGTCCTCGATGCCAGTCACCTTGTCGTCGCGACAACGCAGGACGCGGCGGCGGACGACGCCCATCGGGTCGGCGGCGGTGGCGCGGTAGAACGGTTCGGCTGCCGGGGCGCGCCAGTCGATCACCAGCGGTTCGTAGTCGTCGTCGCGCACGCCGATGCGGCCGACGTAGCGCGTCTCTGCGGGGTTGAAGTCGAGTCGTCCGAAGACCAGGCCCTCATGCTCGGCGTCCAGGATCGCCAGCCGTTTGGCGGCCTGGAAGGCGAAAGCGTCCCGCTCGAACAGAGCGGTGCCATCCTCCTCACGCATCCAATCGGCACGGTCGGTCTGGAACTTGGCTCGGCTTTCGGCCTCGACGTTGCGTGCCGAGGCCGTTGCCGTCTCGAGGTGGTCGTACACCTTGTCGACGTGCGCTTGTTCGATGGCCAACTCATTGGCCAGGATCTCGGACGCGTTTGGGGTGTCTGTTTCGGTCAACTTGATCCATCCTCAGAAAAAGACCTGAGGGTCCATGCTACTCCTCGAATCCAAGAGCTCTTCTAGTTGCGGAGTTGAGCACCCGTCCCGTCGCTGTAGAAGATGGCTCCACCCTGGAAGCGTTGGATGACGCCATCGGCGTAGGGGACCTCACCGGAGGTTGGTGCACCCAGTCGGCTGCGCACGTCCGGGTCCAGACGATAGTGGTCCCAGATGGCTCCACTCACGGCGTAGGCGCCAGACTGTGACGTCCAGATGATGACGCCGGTGTCGAATGAGACCAGACGGGAACCGGAGACCGGGCCATCTGATTCGATACCCACTGCGGTGCCGAGGTGGCCATTGATGCCGCCCGTCGACTCATAGACGTCACCGATCGCATTCACCACCGGCACCGTACCGGCCATTTCGCCCCGGTCGAAGCGCTCCAGGTCGTTGTACTCGATCAGGTCGATCAACTTGTTCGCGTACTGCGGGTCGGTGGCATAACCGGCCGCGTGGATCGCGCGGGCGAAGCTCTGCGGACTGGTGGTGTTGAACGCGGAGGCGTAACGGCTGTTGTTGCGCAGGAAGTGACCATGGTCGAGGATCGAATCGGTCAGTGACTGGTATGAGCGGAAGTACGCCATCACGGTGACGTTCTGGCCGTTGATCACCTCCCAGGTGGGCAACTTCACGCAATTGGTCGCATAGGGGCCGGTGTCAGAACTGCATTTGACGCCGAAGTAGGCCTGGCCGTAGCGCGACAGTGTGCTGCCGCCCCACCCGGACTCCAGGATCGCCTGGGCCAGTGTCACCGAGGCCGGGACGCCATAGATGCGCTGGGACTCCTGCGCCATCGGGGCAACCGCATTGATGAAGGTCGCAACCTTGGTGTAAGAGACCACTTCGGAGCTGCGTCCGTTGTTGGGCGGGGCGCTGGGGCTCGGTTCGGGTGTCGGTGTTGGGGTGGCCGTCGGGGTCGGCGTCGGTGTCTCCATTGGGGTGGGTGTTTCCGTTGGTGTTGGTGTTGGGGTGGGTGTTTCCGTTTCCGTTGGTGTTGGGGTGGCCGTCGGGGTCGGGGTGGGTGTTTGCGTCGGGGTCGGTGTTGGAGTTGGCGTTTCCGTGGGGGTTGGCGTCGGCGTTTCCGTGGGGGTTGGGGTCGGCGTTTCCGTGGGGGTTGGCGTCGCAGACTCGGTGCTGGGTGCCGACATCGGGGATCGTGCGCCTTCTGCTTCGTCTTCCACTGCTGCGTCGGTCGCTGTCGTCGGGGTCTGGACGGGCGGGGCAGGAGAGTCCGGATCGGTGTAGTAGTTCACCGGCTCAACCTGTTCAACCCATCCGGGCACTGTGACAGGGGTGGGGCGCGGCGAGAAGGAGACCTCCGCGACTGGGGCCGCCGGCGTGCTGCTGGGAGTCGTACTGGGAGTCGTACTGGGGGACGCTGGTGTCGCGCTCGGGGAGGCAGCGCTCGGAGGGGTGATCGATGGGGCGACGAAGGCGGGTGCCTGGGCCGCCTGATCCACCGTGAAGAAGGACTCGAGCAGCCGAGTGAGGCCGAACCATGTTCCGAGCCCGAGCAGCGGGACCAGCAGAAGGACGAGCAGACGACGCAGGAGCATCTTTGTTCCCCTTGGGGTTGCCGACGATTCGAATTCGCCGATGAACGGTCCAATCCCGACGCAGTATTGAGTGCTTTCAAGGGTCTTGCCAAGGCTGGCAAGCTCGAGTAGAGGTAGAGGGTTTCCGAACATGACCAAGATCTGGGCCCATCGTGGCGCCTGCGCCGACGCGCCAGAGAACACCCTGCCGGCCTTCCGGCTCGCCTTCGATCAGGGCGCAGATGGTGTCGAACTGGATGTGCAGCGCACCCGCGACGGCGTCCTGGTGGTCTGCCACGACGAGACGATCGACCGCACCAGCGACGGCTCGGGTGCGATCTCCGAGTTGACTTTCGACCAGCTTCGCCGCCTCGACTTCAGCAATGGACGCAACGGGTATGCCCGAGTCCCGATCCCGACGCTGGCCGAGGTGCTCGACCTGGTGCGCGGTACCGACAAGGTGGTCGACATCGAACTGAAGAACTCGGTGGTGCGCTATCCGGGCATGGAGGAGCAGGTCGACGCGCTGGTGGCGGGGTTCGGGCTGACCGACCAGGTCTGGTACTCGTCGTTCAACCATCTCAGTCTGCTGCACCTGGCGGAACTCGGATCGCCGGTCGCGCGTGGCGTGCTCTACGTCGAGCAGTTGGTCCGGCCTTGGGAGTATGCCGCCGGTTTCGGGGTGGACGCCCTGCATCCACTGGCCACTACGGTCGATGCCGGCCTGGTCGAGGCCGCGCACGCAGCTGGCATCCGCGTCCACCCCTGGACTGTGGACGATCCGCGGGCCATCGTGGCGCTGGCCGCCGCCGGCGTAGACGCGATCATCACCAACGTGCCACGGGTAGCGCGCGAGGCGGTCTGATTCGTCCAGCGGTCTTGACGACCCCTCCCCGGTGAGGCATAGTTGAAGTCCTTTCGAACGTGTATTCGAATGAATTTCCGGGGGGTGTGCCATGCGGGTCAGCAACGAACCGGTCGCCGTGCGGTTGTCGTCGGACGCTGCGCCGGCCCAATTCGTCTGGCGTCGGCGCCTGTGGCGGGTGCTGGCGGTGCAACGAAGTTGGGTAGAGGCAGTGCCATGGTGGGACGACCCGCGGGTGCGGCGGGCCCGCGGGCAAGACGCGCCGACCAGGTGGTCGAACGAATTGGACGGGCCAAAACCACCCCCCGAAGCCACGTCGCCCGATGGCGACCTGCTCGGTGACCGAACGATTTGGCGGGTGGAGGCGTCGTCCGGCGCCAGTGCGCAGACCGGGGTTTACGAGCTGGCCTGCCGGGGGTCCGAGTGGCGGTTGCGGACGATCGTCGATTGAAGGCCGAACGAGGGAAGAACGAGGGAAGAACGAGGGAAGAAGGTGGAACAGATGGGGACGCGGGTGCAGGCCTGCCTGTTGGCCGCCAGGCACGGTGCTGATGCGCTGCTGGCGGGTCACCGGGCCGTCCGTCCGGTCGCCGAGCCCACAGAACTGTGGACGAGGCTGGCCGCAGAGCTGCCGTCGTTCGCGGAGTGGGCGTCCTACTTCGCGGTACTCGAGGGCCGGCATCGATTGAGTGACCGGCAAGCCGACGACCTGCTACGTGACCTCGGTGTCTTCCTCGACCTGGTCGACCAACAGTTGAGTCGCCGCAGCCTGGTGGGCCATGGCTGACGAATTCGTCCATCTGAGAGTCGCGTCAGGTTACTCGATGCAGTACGGCGCTTCACATCCCAGCGACCTGGTGGCTCGGGCGGCCGGGTACGGCATGACACGGCTGGGGCTGACCGACCGGGACGGCATGTATGGGTCGGTGCGGTTCGCCAAGGCCTGCCTGGCCGCCGGGATCACGCCGATCATCGGGGCTGACGTGGCGACCGGATTCAGTCCGCGGCACCCGGCGTCCCGGCTGGGACGCCCACCCAGCGCTGCCAAGGGCGGGTCGAGCAACGAGCTGTGGCGGGCCAACCAGGTCGGTGCCGACCGGGCGTTCGGGCTACCGCGGGTGGTGGTGCTGGCCCGCAGTCGCACCGGCTGGTCACGGCTTTGCCGACTGGTCAGCGCAACCCACCTGGCCGGGCAGCGCGGGGCGCCGGTGGCAGGCGCCGAGTTGATCGGCCGATACTGTGCCGATGGTGAGCTGACGGTACTGCTGGGCGCCGACTCCGAACTGGGTATGGCCGTGGTCGCCGACGACCGGTCCGCAGCCGAGGCTGAACTGGTGCGCTGGCAAGGTCTGATACCCCGCGGACGGCTGGTGGTCGCGGTCACCGACCAACTTGTCGGCGGCCAGCAGGCCGCCTCGCTGAGGCAGGCGTCCCGGCTGCTGCGGTTGGCCGACGAGCAGGGGCTGGCTGCAGTACTGACCAACCAGGTACGGATGGCCGAACGACGTCAGGCGATGACCTGCGACGTGCTCGACTCCGCGCGGCGGCTGATGGCCCTAGACTCGCGGGCCATCGACCGGCGCAACGCCGAGGGCTGTCTGAAACCGGGGGAGTTGATGCATCCCATCGCCGAAGCCGTCTCGCGGGCATCCGGACGAACCGACGACGGGCGGCAGCTGTGGGCGCAAACCATCGAGCTGGCCGCCGAATGTGGCCTCGACCCGGTCGCCGACATCGGGCTGGGCGAGGTGCACCTGCCCGAGTTCGAGCAACTCGGCACCACCTTGGCGCAGGCGCCGCGGGTGCTGCGGGCCCGTTGCGAGGCCGGTATCGCAGCCCGCTACCCGGTGGTCGACGAGCAACTGTTGCGCCGGTTGGACGACGAGTTGGACGTGATCTCCCAACTCGGCTACGAGTCCTACTTCCTGACCGTCGCCGAGGTGGTCGCCATGATCGGCGAGATGGGCATCCGATGTGCGGCGCGCGGATCGGGTGCCGGCAGCCTGGTCAACTACCTGCTCGGTATCTCCGGGGTCGACCCGATCGCCCACCGGCTGATCATGGAACGGTTCTGTTCGCCGCTTCGCCAAGGCCTGCCCGACATCGACCTCGACGTCGAATCCGAACGACGCACCGAGATCTACGCCAAGGTGTTGGAAACCTTCGGCGGCGATCGGGTGAGTTGCGTGGCGATGCTGGAGAGCTACCGCGTCCGGCATGCGGTGCGCGATGTCGGCCGGGCGCTGTCATTGCCGCCCGCCGAGGTGGACGCGATCGCCAAGTCGTTCCCGCACATCCGCGCCCGGGACGCCCGGGCCGCGCTGCGTGACCTGCCCGAGCTGCGGGCCGTCGGGCTCGCCGAAGAACGACTTGAGGTGCTGTTCGAGCTGGTCGAATCGCTCGACGGGCTGCCCCGCCACGTCGCGCTGCACCCATGCGGGGTGATTTTGTCGGACGCCGGCCTCGGCGACCGCACCCCGGTCGAGGCCAGCTTCGGTGGCTTCCCGATGAGCCAGTTCGACAAGGACGACGTCGAAGACATGGGCCTGCTCAAGCTCGACATCCTCGGTATCCGCATGCAGTCGTCAATCGCCTACTGTCTGGCCGAGATCGAACGCACCTGCGGGCCCGAACAAGTACCCGACGTAGACGCGCTGGCCCCCTTCGGCGACCCGGGGGTCTACGACATGGTTGCCCACGCCCAGACCCTTGGCTGCTTCCAGATCGAGTCGCCCGGCCAGCGTGAGCTGATCGGCAAGTTCGGGCCCGAGAACTTCGACGACATCATCATCGACATCTCGCTGTTCCGGCCCGGCCCGGTGAAGTCCGACATGGTGGTGCCCTTCCTGAACGCCCGGCAGGGTTGGGCGACCCCGCGTTACCTGCATCCGAGCCTGGCGCCGGTACTGGAGGCGACCTACGGGGTGGTGGTCTTCCATGAGCAGATCATCGAGATCATCTCGGTGGTCACCGGCTGCAGCCTGGCCAAGGGGGACGAGGTCCGCCGCGCGCTGGGCGACTTCGAGGGCCAACAGCAGGCCCGCAACTGGTTCCTGCCCCGGGCCATCCTGCGTGGCTACCCAGAACCGGTGGCCGAACGCATCTGGCAGGTGCTGGCCTCGTTCGCGTCCTTCGGGTTCTGCAAGGCCCACGCTGCCGCATTCGCGCTGCCCACCTACCAGTCCGCCTGGCTGAAGCGGTACTGGCCGGCCCACTTCATCGCCGGCATTCTCACCCACGACCCGGGCATGTACCCCAAACGGCTGCTGGTCGCCGAGGCCCGCCGGATGGGCGTGCAGATCCTCGGCATGGACGTCAACGCCTCCGGGGGAGGCTACCGGGTGGAACCAGTGCGCGCCACCGAGCCGACCGAGCCGGGTCCGGGGGAGAGGTTCCAGCCGCCGCCCGGCCTGCCCGACGGTTCCGACTGGGGCATCCGGCTGTCGTTGGCAGACGTGAAGGGCATCGAGACCGCCCAAGTGCTGCGCATCGAGGCCGGTCAGCCGTACGCCTGCCTGTCCGACTTCTGGGCCCGCGCCCAGATCGGCGCACCGGTGGTCGAGAACCTGATCGGGGTGGGTGCCTTCGACGCGCTCTACGGCATCGACCTCGGCTGCCCGGTCCGAGGCGGTGACCAGGTGACCCGACGCGACCTGCTGCTGCGGCTGGCCGACCTGAAACGCCTGGGGCAGGTCGAGGCGCGCACCACCCGGGCGGCCAAGGGGCTACAGCCGGTGACCGACCGCTCACCGTTGGCCGGTGTGCTGACCGCCGCCGACCCGGCCCAGCTGGCGGCCCGGCAAGCCGCCGGCCAGGTGGTGTCCAGCCGGGTGCGCGGCGGCTTCGACGGCATCCAACTGGCCCTTGACCTCGACCAACCCGATGATGACGAACCAGCCGGCTGGCCCGGCGACGTGGTCGCGTCCGGGTTGCCCGAGATGAATCGGGCCGACCAATTGGCCATCGAACTCGACGTGCTCGGGCTGGACGCCAGCCAGCACGTCATCGAGTGCTACCGCGAGTTCCTCGACGCCTGCCGGGTGACCCGCTCGTCCGAACTGCTCGGCAGACGCAACAACAGCGAACTACTGGTCGCCGGGGTCAAGGTCGCCACCCAAACCCCGCCGGTCCGTTCCGGGCGCCGGGTGGTCTTCCTCACCCTCGACGATGGTGTCGGCCCGGTCGACGCCACCTTCTTCGAGGACGCCCAAGGCCCCTATGCGGCGACCGTCTTCTCGTCCTGGCTGTTGGTGGTGCGCGGCAACCTGCGGCGCACCGGCCCACGCGGGGTCTCGTTGCTGGCCACCGGCGCCTGGGACCTGACGGGGCTGGCCGACCAGTGGGGCAAGCTGAGGGAAACCGGGCTGGACGCCCAGCAAGCGGCCGCCACGTTGCTCGCGCAACTGCCCCCGCCGCTGGCCCGTGCCCGTCCGGCACGTCAGCCGTTGCCGGACGACCCCCAAACCGCCGACCTGCGTCCCGCCGACGAACCGGCAGCCGAACCCGACCCGAACCGCCATGCCCGGGCCGGTGGCATGGGACGCCGCAGGGTCTTCCTGCATGCCAGCGGCTTCAAGCAGTCGCCGTACGCCGACACCCAGCCGTCCGGCCTGCCCACCGCACAGGTGCCCCGCAAGCTGTGGCACTCCAGCCCGGGGAGCTCGGGACAATGAGCCGCACCCAGGTGATCCTGCATGTCGACATGGACGCCTTCTACGCCTCGGTAGAGATGGCCCGGCGGCCCGAGTTGCGTGACGTGCCGATGTACGTCGGCGGCGCCGAACGTGGCGTGGTGCTCAGCGCCAATTATCCGGCCCGGGCGTACGGTATCGAGGGTGGCATGCCGGCGACCCGGGCTCGTCGGCTCTGCCCGCAGGCGGTCGCGGTGCCGCCCGACTACGACACTTACACCGACGTCTCGGCCGGCGTGATCCAACTGCTGCGCAGCTTCACCAACAAGGTCGAGGTGGCCAGCATCGACGAGGCCTTCTGCGACATCACCGGCGCGATCTGCCGGCTGGGCGAACCCCGGACGATCGGCGAGCTGCTGCGCGCCCGGGTCGCCGACGAACAACGCATCCCATGCTCGGTGGGCATCGGGCCGAGCAAGTTCATCGCCAAGCTGGCCAGCAAGCAGGCCAAACCGGACGGCCTGGTCGAGGTGCCGTCCGACCGGATCACCGCCTTCCTGCACCCGCTGCCGGTGGAGGCAATTTGGGGGGTGGGGCCGGCCACTGCGTCCCGGCTGCACAAGTTGGGCTTGACCAGCATCGACGATGTCGCGCACACACCGAAACCCACCCTGCAGCGTGCCTTCGGCGCTGGTCAGGGTGCGCTGCTGCACGACCTGGCCTGGGGACGCGACAGCCGGTCCATCCAGGTCACTGAGCCGGAGCACTCGATCGGCGCCCAAACCACCTTCGGACGCGACACCGACGATCCCCGGGCGGTGCACGGCGAACTGCTGCGGATGGCGGCCCGAGCCTCTTCCCGCATGCGGGAAGCCGGCATGTGCGGACGCGCGGTGAGCATCTCGGTGCGTTTCTCCGACTTCACCACCATCACCCGGACCGCCCAACTGCCCAGTCCCACCGATGTCACCGACGAGATCTACGCCCAGGCGTTGCGGCTCTACGAGGGCTTGCACCTGCAACGGGCCCGGATCCGGCGAGTCGGGGTGCGGATCGAGAAGCTGGTACCTGCCGCGGAGGCCTACCAGCAGCCCACCCTTGATGCGCCAGAACGCGGAATGCGCGAGGTGGAACTGGCCGCCGACGCCCTCATCCGCCGGTTCGGTCCAAACGCCGTGGGCCGTGCGACTCTGGCCGGGTCAACCTGAACGCGGTATACTCCGCTGGTCGCCGCACGATAACGATTAGGATTCGCGGCTTCGGACACCTTCGAGTGACGTTTACACTGGGGTAACAGTCAATGGCAGGAGGGGAGGGAAATGGCGCTCTCGGAAGAAGAACAGAGGCTACTGGCCCAATTGGAGGCCTCGTTGGCCGCAGAAGACCCGAAGCTCGCCCAGACGCTAGGTTCCCACAACACGCCACGCCAGATACATGGTCGTCGCGCCGCGTTGGCCGGCGTACTCTTCGTCATCGGTCTGGTGCTATTGGTAGTCGGTCTACAGACCATCTGGCCGCTCAGCGTGGTTGGTTTCATTGCCATGTTCGCGGCCACCATCGTGGCGCTGGGCTCTTGGCACAAGGCCACCGATCCCGCCGCCCAGCCGCGCCCACCACACAAGTCGACCTCCGAACCCTTCATGGGGCGGATGGAGGACCGTTGGCGTCGTCGTCAGGACGGCGACCTCTAAGCTCATCCACCGATTCCCCGGCTGCGCTTCTCCAGCCCGGCGGTCGGCTTGGTTGTCGTCAGAACTCGACGACGATGCGATCGCGGACGCCGCCCGCCGCAAGTGCGTGCCCGCCATCTGGCACCGACGTGGCTAGTCTGCGCGCCAGACCAGTGACCGTGGCACGACTCGGGCCTGCAGCCGTGTCCAGCCCGACTGGCCTGCCCGCAACTGCCGCGTGACCAATTCCACATCCGACCTGACAGTCGCATCCTCCGGCAGCCCGGTGGCGTAGTAGAGCCGTTCGACCAGCAGAGCGATACGCCCCAGCGCGGCTCGGCCCTCGGCGTCCAACCCGCCCCATCCGGTGGCGGCCACCTGGCGAGGGGTCCCGGCCGGCCAATCAAGGCCTAGGTCGATGACGGTCGCCCCCAGTTCCCGCCAGGCCGCACCGACCATCTGACGGGCGCTGCCCGCACCCAGCCGGGAGCGGCGTTGCAGCAGCCGCACCACTGCAGGGGCCGCCAGCAGCAGGATCGCCCCCAGCGTCCCCAGCGCCCACCGCGGGTCGATCGCCAGTGCGCCCGCGCCGGGGCTGGTCTGTTCGTCGAGTGGGACGCCCGGGTCCTGGGTCGGTGTCGACGGGGCAGGTTCGAACGTGGGAGTCGGTTCGGATTCCTGGACGGGCGTGTCGACCGGCGGCGGCTCGGTCCAGCTCGGCTCCGTCCCGATCGCGACTGTTGGTTCGAAGCGCACCCAGCCCAATCCCGCGAAGTACAGCTCGGGCCAGGCATGCATGTTGTGCGAGGTGACCAGCCACGAGCCGTCGCCTTGTTGGGTGCCCGGGGTGAACCCGACCGCCACCCGTGACGGGATACCGACCACCCGCGCCATCAGCGACATGGCAGCCGAGTAGTGGACGCAGTAGCCCGCGAAGTCCTTGGTCAAGAAGTTGACCAGCGATTGGTAGCCGGTGCCGGTGGGCGCGTCGAGGGTGTAGGTGAACCGTGCCGGGTCGCGCAGCCAATCCTGCAGGGCGATGGCTCGCCGCCCGTCGGTGTCAGCCCCGGCGGTGATCTCCAGCGCCAGTCTCCGAATCTCCGGTGGCACGTCTGGCGGCACCTCTACGGCGACCTGGCCCTCCGGTGGGATTCCGGCGATGGCAGTGACCAGCTGGTCGGCGGTCGGCTCAGCGTTACGACTTTCGACCGTGAATGTCAGGTTGCGTAGCCCCTCCGGACCGACGTTGGGGTCCACGTTCAGCACGGTCAGGGACGCCGGGTCGAAGTTCCAGTCACCCTCGACTTCCCAACGCACCGGGGCGTAAGGGGCCGGCAAGTAGTTGGACTCGAACTCGCCGACCATCACCTGCGTGGTGTCCGTCGGCTGGACCCCCACCACCCCGGGCACTCGGGCAGGGAAGCCCCGCTGCAGCGACATGTCGACCTGGTGCCAGCCGTTCTCGTCCACGCCGGTCAGCGCGCTGCTGCGTAGCATCACCCCGCCCGGGGCAGTGGTGGTGTACCGCAGCAGCGGCTGGTCGTCGGGCCGCCGCAGGTTCTCGTTCAGCTGGACGCTGGGGTCGGACAATTGCACTGTGCCCGTGCCGGTGCCGTCGGGCCACAGGTCCCGTTGGGTCGGCGGGATCAGCAAGCCGGCCACCAGGGACGCCACGATCGCTGTGACACCGACCGCGAGGGCCAAGGTGACGAAGCTGCGCGCGTTCAGTCGGGCGCCGATCTGCCGGGTGAGTCCGCGCGGCCAGCGGTCTTCGTGGTCAACCGTCCGTGACCCCAGCAGCACCAGCCAGCCCACACCGACCGCCACCAGGGACGTCGGGTGCAGCGGCCCAG
>WPCI01251576.1_pt1 | contig 12523 bp, 10 predicted proteins | sample 5399871 | NCBI WGS metagenome assembly WPCI01 (sample SAMN12869469, study PRJNA574797) | sludge metagenome | isolation source: wastewater treatment of pH7 | place: China:Beijing | collected 2019-05-20
GTGACAATTTCCTGGAAGAATGTAAATGCAGGGTATAGTGGTCCAAGTGGAAGATGTGATCCTGGTGCGAGTCCTTTCCAAACGAAGTCAATTGCTCCAAATTGGACAAGAATAAATCCGTAAAAGAACATAACGTGAATGATGCCGCTTTTCTTATCTTTCAGCAGCTTTTTTTGACCGAAAACATTGACCTTAAGGAGATCCCAACGCTCTTTAAAACGACGGTCAAATTCAATTTTTTTTCCTAATTGTATGTAGGCCATTCTCGTCCGTATAAGATATACAAACAAATATCCTGCATAAGCAATAACAGCAATGGCAGCCAGCCAATTAATGATCAGTAAGCTATTCATTTTTATGCTACCCCTCTCTTTGTAAGCCCTCTTTCTTTTTTGAATCTTCAAAAATATATAATTTTCTGAATTATATCCCCTATCCCCATTATATAATGAGTGAGCATTCAGTCAACAGTTTTTTGTTATAGAACAACACATTTTTTCATAAAGCTGTTTATTTCGGTGAAACTATAAAGTGAAACTTTAATCAGCAGGGGTGGTTCATCCCCCGCTGATTATTAGTTGAACCAATCGGGCTTTTACGGGCAGTTGATTTCCAAACTAGCTTCTGCTTATTCATCAATTTTTGAAATAGGAAGCTTACTGCCCGTTAAAACGGGATAAAGTGAAACTTTAACCAGTACAAGATCTATCCTCTAAAGAAATTTATAATAACAGCCGTGCTACCCGTATCATTTGTAACACACTGAAGGTGAAAAGAATGCGAAGGAGGGAATTCACTAATGCTCTACTTATCTCTTTTGTTAATATCCGTTGCTCTTTGGATTACAATTGACCTTTCATACGGGAGACTTCTTCATTTAAAACGAGTAAGCTCTCGCACTTTCCCTTTACGTCAAAGTGATTTTCACCTTTATACATACGGGAAAGATTTGTATGACGCTTTATTTACTGATATAAAACAAGCACAGCATCACATTCATATTTTATTCTTCATTGTAAAAAACGATAAAATCAGTCGTGAATTTTTAAAATTGCTGATTGATAAGGCTCAGGAAGGAATTGAAGTACGACTTTTACTTGATCGATTTGGCAGCCATTCTTTATCAAACGAAGCTATTCGCTCCCTGCAAAAACATGGTGTATCTTTTTCATTTTGTCATAAGGTAAAATTTCCTCTGCCTTTCTTTTCTGCCAATCAACGAAATCATAGGAAAATTACAGTGATTGATGGGAAAACCGGCTATATCGGGGGATTTAATATCGGTGAAGAGTATCTAGGGCATAATGAATATTTAGGATTATGGCGAGACTACCATTTACGTCTTACAGGAGAAGGGGTTCAAGATTTACAAAAGCAATTTTTGCATGACTGGTTTGATGATACGAAACAAAATTTATTAGATGCTTCTCTTTATTTTCCAAAACAAAACCCAGGTACCATCCTGCATCAATTTATTCCGACTGATGGGGCTTATTTACAGCATACTTTTTTACATTTAATTAACGCGGCAAAAAAAGAAATCTGTATCGGTACACCATATTTCATTCCTGGAAAAAAAATTATGAATGCCTTATTAAAAGCAAGAGAAAGAGGGGTTCAAATCACAATTCTTGTTCCAGAAAAAGCTGATCACCCTCTTGTTCGAGAAGCCAAATTTCCGTACTGCCGAAAATTAATACAGGCTGGTTGCAATATTTATGCATTTCAACAAGGTTTTTTTCACGCCAAAATTATTATAGTAGACGATGATATTTGCGATATCGGAACAGCAAACTTTGATATGAGAAGTTTATATATTAACCATGAAATAAACTGCCTGTTATATAATAAACATTTCATTCAAACAGTAAAAAAGAAATTCCATGAAGATCTAGAGAATGCATCTGTACTTTCCTATAGCGATGTAAACCCGCCTTCTCTTATCGATAGAGGAAAGGAATGGATTGGAACAATGTTTGCTTTCTTTTTATAGGAAAGACAATGAATAAAAGAGGTGTATCTCATATGCTTATACGGTTTGGATATGTCTCACATGCAATGGCACTCTGGGACTGTTCTCCTGCCAAAACAATGACGTTTACAAGCTTTAAGAAACTCAGCAAGCAAGAGCGAGAAGACAAACTGTACCATGTTATAAGGCAAAATTTAGAGCACACAATACGTATCCTTCATTACAATATAGCGCATGAAATCCCACTATATCGCCTATCGTCTTCCATCGTCCCACTTGCAACACATCCCGAAGTCGAGTTTGACTATATTGGGGTATTCACACCACTTTGGCGTAAAATAGGGGCTTTAATTAAAGAACACAATTTACGAATAAGTTTTCATCCAAATCAATTTACGCTATTTACAAGCGACAAGCCACATATTACTACTAACGCTATTACGGATATGACTTATCATTATAAAATATTGGATGCTATAGGCATTGCAGATTCTTCTTACATTAATATTCATGTAGGTGGAGCCTATGGAAATAAAGAAAAGGCAATTGAGCGCTTCCATGAAAACATAAAAAAACTTCCTACACATATAAAAAAACAAATGACTCTTGAAAATGATGATAAAACCTATACAACCGCTGAAACTTTATCAATTTGCCAAAAAGAAAATATTCCATTTGTATTTGATTATCATCATCATATGGCCAATCTTTGCGAGGAACCACTAGAAGAGTTGCTTCCTGCAATTTTTGAAACTTGGTCACATACAAATATTTCTCCTAAAGTTCACATTTCCTCCCCGAGATCGGAAAAAGAATTTAGGGCTCATGCTGAATATATCGATTTAGAGTTTATTAAGCCTTTCTTACACATTGCAAAAAAACACAATCATAATTTCGATATTATGATTGAAAGTAAACAAAAAGACTTAGCATTATTCCAATTAATAGATGAACTTTCTGCTATAAGAGGAATTAAAAGAATAGGTGGTGCAATGTTACAGTGGTAAATTGTAACTTTGCACCATTTTTTCAAAAAAGTAATTTTTATAGTAAAAAACATCCTATTTTATATGCTATTATTTAAATTAGCATTCCCTCGAGATTCAACTTTATTGAAACGGAGTCATAATATGATTAATCAAAAAAAATATGTACAATTTGTCATAATATACATATCTATATTTGCTCTTTGGATACTCTTTATTCCAAATGAGTCGCATATAAAGGAGATTGGAATTCTTTTCTTATTCTGTTTCGCTGCACTTTTTTCTTGTCACTGTTTATATAAAGCTATTAAGAGAATGAAACGCAGTGATAAACTATTTTGGATTTTATTACTATGTACTTGCCTATGTGGGTTAGTTATGGAGATAACCCTATTTCTTAGTTCACTTTCTATACATGATCAATCTATATTTTCATATAAAGCATTACCTTTTTTTATCATACAATATATTTTGCTCTTTGTTGGATTTGCTATAAAGTTTATAAAAAATTATTCTATTAAGGGGCTTTCTCAATTTTCATTCGATAGCATCTTTATTATTATTATGAACATTTATTTCACCTTAACTTTTATCTTAGACCTTTCAAGCTTCCGCATGTTAACAACGGATACTTGGATTTTAATTGGGTATTTCATTGCACAATCATTAGTAATTTACGCCGTTATTAGCCTATATAGAAGAGAACAATATTCTTCTAGTAGAATTGCATTAATTATCGGTTTCACTATTATACTCGTATACGGTTATATTCATCTGTTTCAATTGAATTTTGGAATGAAAACTTCTGCTGAAATTAATTATTTAATACACACTGCTTCTATTTTATTAATTGGACTTTCTTCCATACTATATATTTTAGATAAACCAATGCAGCATGAAACGAAAACAAAATATTATCGATTCGATTATGTACGTTTTATACTACCTTATTTTAGTATAATTATTACTTTTTCCTTTATTATCATTCAACCTTGGGATGATAAATTCATGTTAATCGGTCTCGTATTATCACTTATTTTGTTATTCTTGCGGCAACTTTACATGTGGAAAGATAATCAAGCACTAATTCATACATATGAACAGTTGACTACACAACTAGAGGACGAAGTTGAAGAAGGTGCATTTGCATTATCAAAAAGTGAACAACGTTATAAATCTTTATTCGAGGACCATCCCGATGCCGTTTTCTCTTTAAATATGAATGGCATTTTTCAACAATCTAATAAGGCGTGCGAAAGCTTATTTACTGCCTATTATTGCGAAGTGGCAAGCTATTCTCTGGTACACTTCATTGATTCAAAAGACCACGAACTACTAAAGAAGGCTTTACAAATTACAAAGGAAGGTAGGCCACAAACGTTAGAAGTTCGTACAAAAGAACAAGAAGGCTATTATTATTATCTCCATATTACACTTATCCCTACTTTTATAAACAAAGAAGTGGTCGGAATGTTTGGGATAGCACGTGATATTACCACCTTATATGAAAAACAAAAACAAGTAGAACATTTAGCCTTTCACGATGCACTTACTGGATTACCAAATCGTCGAAAGTTCGAAAAAGATTTAAAAGCCATTTTAAATACAGCCCAAACTAACGCAAATGATGTCGCCGTCATATTCCTTGATTTAGATCGATTTAAAAAAATTAACGATAGACTTGGCCATGACGTTGGAGATTTATTATTAATTGAAGTAGCAAAAAGATTACGCGGTTGCTTGCGTTCAAAAGATATCGTCGCTCGCCAAGGTGGAGATGAGTTTACAATTCTATTACCAGAAATGTACTCAGAAAAAAGTGCAATTTTTATAGCTGAACAGATTTTAACTATTTTAAACAAACCATTCTTCATTCAAGGCGAAGAACTTTCTATTACACCAAGTATCGGAATTGCGATGTACCCTGATTATGGAACTGATGTAAATGAGTTAATGAAAAATGCTGATATGGCTATGTATCGTGCGAAAGCAAATGGAAAAAACAGATTTGTTTTCTTCTCAAAAGAAATGAGTATCGCTCAAAATGAAATTCAATTCTTAGAAGGTGAACTTTCAAAAGCATTACAACAAAATGAATTTTTCCTTGAATACCAGCCACAAGTAAGCACAAAAACAAAACAAATTATCGGTTTTGAAGCATTAATACGTTGGAAGCATCCAAAACTCGGTATCGTATCTCCTGCCCAATTTATCCCTCTAGCAGAGGAAACTGGTTTTATTATTGAACTTGGCAATTGGATTTTACGTACTGCTTGTTTAGAGGCAAAAAGATGGCATAATCAAGGTTTCTCTCATTTAAAAGTTGGTGTAAATTTATCTGTTGTTCAATTTAACCATGCAGATTTAATCCCAACTATTTCAAAGGTATTGGAAGAAACAGAACTGAAACCAGAAGCACTAGATATTGAAATTACGGAAAGCATCGCAATTAATCAAAATCAATCTGTAGTTGCAAAACTAGAACAACTTCAAAATCTCGGTATTCAAATTTCAATCGACGACTTTGGAACTGGTTATAGTTCTTTAGCTTATTTAACAAAATATCCAATCAACACATTAAAAATCGCTCGAGAGTTTATTTGTGGAATTACAACTAGCCCTTTAGAAGAAGCAATTGTCTCTTCCATTATTACACTATCAAAACAACTAAATTTAGAAGTGATTGCAGAAGGTGTAGAAACGGAAGAAGAATGGGAATTTTTACATAAACAAAATTGTGATCACATTCAAGGATTCTTTATTAGCAAACCTGTTTCTAGTAAAGACGTTTGGATGTTACTCCATAAAAAAACAACCGCCTAAGTAAGACGGTTGTTTTTTAATATTCAAAAGGTAAATCTTTAGCTAATTGTACCTCTTGATCGTTATGAGAAATTATATGGCTTTTCTCTAATGCCGTATCGCCTAATGAAATACCCCATGCCATCGCTAACGTTAATAAACTACCAATAAGTAATTTCTTCATATTCCATCACCCACATTTTTTATTTTAATATATCATGAAAATTTATATCTATTATATGCAATTATGCATACCCATTTTTTAGGATATTTATCTGCTGATCTTATTTACGAGCGCTTCTTTATATGCATGCATTTCTAATATATCAAAAAAGAAACTTGCCTTTTTATATGCATCTTCAACCTCTGCCCCATCGTACTCCAACTTCCCTAGGCATTCACCTTTTTGATAATATAGCTGTCCAATTAATGCCATACTATTAATTCGGCATGATATTTCAATCGCTTTATTTACTTGATAAAGTGACTCTTCATATTGATTATCTAAATATAATGCTTTCGCATGATTATATCTTACCTTCACTTCAAATTCTTCATTATCATGCAATACCTCTAATTGTTTTAATATATCTTCAAATAACTCAATACTCTTCTTAAAATAGCTATTTTCAGCATAAATATTTGCAATCGCATTTTCTATATAAAGATTTTGGTATACGTCTATTCCAGCTAACTGTTGATTTAACAATTTTTTTAATTCTAAAATACAATATTCGTAATCGATTTTCTTTAATATGTAAGCTGCTACATGATATTGCCATTGAAGAAATTGCTGGAATTCAGGATGATATTCTTCCTTTTTCAGCTCATTCCATACTTTATTATAAATTTCTTTATATCTTTTTTGCTTACAAAGCATAATGATTTGATCTTTAAACTGTTTTTTTCTTTCAATATCGGAATAAATGAGTACCTCATAAAAATGAATAATAGGAACTTGTAATTTTGCTGCGATACCTTGCAATATATCCATACTTGGGTATACCGCACCCGATTCAATTCTACTCACTTCCGATTGATGACATATATTATCGGATAACTGTTTCTGTGTTAATCCTCTCATCACCCTAATTTTCTTAATTTCACTTCCTAATTTTTCTGCGTGCATACTTACTCACCATCCCATTAGAACAATCTAATTTTTTGAGTTGTCATACCACTACAATAATGTGAATTCGACAATTTTTGATATGAAATAATGCATAATATATATAAAATTCGGCAAATTTTTCATACAATTCATCTCACATACAATAATAGATTAGGAGTGTTATAGATGAATTATAGAAAACTTGCTAGTGCTTTCGTTACATTCGGTCTTCTTTGCCCTTTATCAACAGAAGCTATTCATGCTCAAGAATTAGACAAAAGTGCAGTCAAAGTTGAAATTGCTCAGCCTGGTTTAACAATCGGGAAATTAACACAACCTCAAAATGATACGAAAGAAAATATTGCTAAAAAGTATTTAAAAGGTGAGGTAAATGGGGCGAAAGCTCAACAAGAACAAGTCACTACTGAAAAAAATGTAGATTTCCAACCTACAAATAAAGAAACCAAAGAAAATCAAACCGAAGTTCGCCTTGCACAAACATATAAAAACTATAAAGTATATGGCCAAGATCTCATTGTAAAAGTAGATAAAAATGGAGTGATCACAACTGTTAGTGGTAAAGTTGTTCAAAATTTAAATCAACAACCTAATCTTACTATAACAAATTTTTTGTCGAAAAATGAAGTAAAATCTAAATTACGCGATATAGTTCAAATTCCAAGCGATGCAGTTGAGACAGAATTCTCTAGCGAAACCGTTGTTTATAAGAAAAAAGATGGCTATTATACATTCGCAACTGTTATTACATTTACTTATGAAAACAATGAACAAATTATAAACGGCAATGCTATCGTTGATTTAAAAACTGGAGAAGTACTTTTCCAAGAAAAGTTCATTAAAAACAAAGAGAATAAGACTATAAATCAAGTAACATCACCTAGATTATCCCCTGCAAGTGAGCAAGGAACTGGGAAAAATGCACTTCAAGAAAACATCTCTTTCAAAATTGCCAAAGGAACTGATGGAAAATTTTATTTAGCGGATTTATCACGCGGAAATGGTATTTATATTTATAATGCAAACTACGCCGATTCCCTTGGAGGATATAGTCAAGCTGGTTATCCAGGGACACTAATTTCAAGTAGTACTCCTAATTTTGCAGATAAAGAAGCCGCGGGCGCTATGAAGAACATGAGTGATATTTACGATTACTTTAAGAAAGAACATAATCTAAAAAGTTACGACAATAAAGATTCAAAAGTTGTTGCTAGTGTACACGGTTTTGATTCTACTGAAGTTAGTGATGGTGTAAAAGAAGACTATGTAAATGCATTTTGGCATCCCGCTTGGAACCAAATGGTATTTGGTGATGGTTTAGACGGAAAACTAACATCCGCTCTTGATGTAACAGCTCATGAATTTGGACATGCTGTATTCAGTGGCACGACGAAAAATAAAGTCGTGAGATATCCAAGCGCTGAAACATCTGCACTAAACGAGGGATTAGCGGATTTCTGGGGTACACAAATCGAATATTACGTAAAGAAAGATAAAGGAAACTGGATTATGGGCGATACATTAGGTGGCCTAACAATTCGTGATATCCCAAGGGAAATTGGTGACGGCGGTCATAAACTATATACAAATTTACAAGATTTCTATAACGATGGTAATAATCAAGAATCACACGTGAATTCTGGTATTATCAGTCACGTATTATATCAATTAGCTGAAGGTAAAACATATAACGGTGTTGCTGTTCAAAAACAAGGAAATGAAAAAGTAAGTAAAGTTGTTATGCGTGCATTGCAAAATTATGCAACTTCCGCTGAAGACTTTGAATCACTTCAATCTCATATCGTACAAGCTGCAAAAGATTTATATGGCACTGCCGTATCAAATGAATTTGCAAAGGCATTTGAAGCACACGGTTACAAACCGTTACAAAAAGTAAATCAAGTAATAGAAGTACAATAATTATAAAAAGAAGGTTACCTCTCATAGGTAACCTTCTTTTTATATCCAACCCTTTTCTTCCGCAATTGTAATTGCCTCAATTCTATTTTTCGCATCAAGCTTCGCTAATACTTCAGAAATATAATTACGTACTGTACCCGGCGAAAGGTAAAGTGCCTTCGCAATTTCGTTTGCCGTCTTTCCTTCTTTCGCAAGCAACAGTACTTCCTTTTCGCGATCTGACAACGGATTTTGCTCCTGCCATAAGCCAAACATTAAATCTTGGGAGACCTCTCGTTTCCCCTTCATTACATTACGAATTGCTGCCGCTAAATCTTCACTTGGGCTATCCTTTAATAAATAGCCGTGCACACCAGCTTTCATTGCTCTTTCAAAATATCCCGGCCGTGCAAATGTTGTTAAAATCATTACTTTGCATGATGATTTTTCTTTCTTTAAAGTCTCAGCGACATCCAATCCACTTTGAATCGGCATTTCAATATCCATAATACTTACATCTGGCTTTAACGATTCAATTAATTCTAACGCCTCTTCCCCGTTCGCAGCTTGCCCAATTACTTCGATATCATCTTCTAGATCAAGCAGGGCCCCTAATGCACCACGAAGCATCCGCTGGTCTTCTGCAATAATAATTCGAATCATGCCCTCACCTCATCTTTTCCTGTTCTAATAACAACTGGAACTTTTACCGTTAATAACGTCCCTGGATTGATTGTACCTAGTTCAACAAATCCATCAATAAGAGCAATTCGTTCTTTCATGCCGCGAATACCATTTCCATCATGATTTTGATCTGTTAAACCGATTCCGTTATCTTCTACTTTCAAAATCAGTTCACCTTGTGATTCTAATACAGAAACTGCGCACCGCGTTGCCTTACTATGTTTTACAACATTTGTAACGGCCTCACGTAAACACATCCCGACAATATTTTGTTCAATTGGTGATAACGAGCTCGATCTTGCTTCTTGCCTCACTTCTAATTCAATATTAGCTGCTTGTAAGATCGCTTTTATTTGCTCTAGCTCTTCTTCTACCGTAATCATACGCATATCAGAAATTAATTCTCTCAGCTGTTTTAAGGCTGTACGAGACGTTTGTGTAATTTCCTTCGCTTCCGCACTTGCACGCTCTGGATTTTTCACAATTAACTTCTCTACAAGCTGGCTTTTCAAAGTAATAAGAGATAACGTATGCCCTAATGTGTCATGAAGATCTCTTGCAATCCGCTGCCGTTCTTCACGTTTTACTAAGTCTTTAATTTGCTCGTTCGCCTGATCCAATTGATTTCTTAACATCTTTTTCTGATTAAAATTGCGCATACCAAATGGCGTAAGAAGCATTAAAATAAACATTGGAACGATATTTACTAAACTTGTAGTTGTTAGTTGATTCATATTTACAAATAAAAATGCTCCAAGCATGATAACTAACGAACATAACAGCACTCGAAATACTTTCTTATTTGGCGCAAATCCCATCGCACTTGCTGTGAAAAAGCCAAAAAATATCATAAAAGGATTATAAAATAAAGCAAATAAAAAGATGAGTACCATTTGAATACACGCCCAAAAAACAAACGTCCTCTGAACAAAATAAAGCTGACGGTATGTGACGATAAAAATTATCAACATACCGCTTCCTATTACAAGCTTCCATCCTGATGCCTGCGCTAAGTGATAAATTGGAAATAATAGATAAACAAACCACATATACGGGAAGAATCCCATATGTTTCGGAAAAATCTCAATCCTCTTCTTCTCTATCATTTATACCGCTTCCTGTCTTTTTCTTATATATATTGATACTACAACAAATATAAGGAAATAACCTCCTAATACCGCGATATTTTCCCATCCAATTGATTTTCCAGCTACAATATCCCACGCACCACTTCCGAAATGGTATGTCGGTGTCCATTCACCAATCGTTCTTAATATTTTGGGGAATACTTCAATCGGCATCCATAACCCGCCAACTATAGCTAAACTCATATTTAAAATATTTGCTAAGCCAGCAGCTGCGTCCGCCTTCTTAATGGAACCTATTACTGTTCCTAACGCTAAAAATGGTGTTACCCCTAACAATAACCATAATCCCGCACCAATCCATTGCCCTATCGTTAACTCAACATGATTAATTAGTATCCCTGCAATAAAGATAACTAATATTGAAAAAGCATTTACTACTGTTTGAGCGATAATTTTTGCTGTTAAATATGCTCCCTCTGGAAGCGGTGTAATTTTTAGAAGATGTGTCCATCCTTGCCCTCTTTCCTGAGAAAGTCTCACACCGAAACTAAAGAGTGCAGTCCCTACAATACTGAAAGTTGCCATCGAAATTAAATAATGTGCTTTCCACGCATCTCCGTTTTGTGGTACTTGAACAACATTTGTGAAAATGTAGTAAAACATAACAGGCATTAATAATGAGAAAAAGATAAATAATTTATTGCGGAATGTACGTAAAATTTCTATTTTGCATTGCATCCATAATGCTCTCATGCGATTTCCTCCTTCTGATTTGCGACAAACTGTTCGAATGCTTCATCAAGACTTCCACGTTCAACTGAAACATCTGTTACAGGTAAACTCTTTTGATAAATGGCTTTTAAAGTTGCATCCGTATCCTCCGTTGTTAAAATGAAGCGTCCTTCGCTTGACTTTACTTCTGTTACATTTGGTAATTCCTTTAGTAATTTTGTAGGAATGCTTTCCTTCGAGTAAAATGTGATTGTTTTTCGCGAAATCGTCGCTTTCATTTCGTCTGGTGTACCATCTGCGATAATCTTTCCGTTCGCAAATAATAAGATACGATTTGCTAAAGCATCTGCTTCTTCTAAATAATGCGTCGTTAAAATAATTGTTTTCCCTTCACTTGCTAACTTTCGAATCGTTTCCCAAAACATTCTTCGAGACGTAATATCCATTCCGACTGTCGGCTCATCTAAAAATAACAAATCTGGATTTCCCGCAAGTGCAAGCGCAAAATTCAACCTTCTTTTTTGCCCACCTGATAACTTCTCACATCTTTGCTTTCGCTCTGATTCTAAATTTGATAACTGCAGTAACGTTTCTTTCGCTATAGGATTCGTATAATAACTACGGAATAACTCGATTGCCTCTTCCACCGTAATACTATCAATGACACTTACTTCTTGCAGCATCGCACCGAGGCTATTACGAACATCTCTATGCTTTGGACTCTTTCCAAATATAAAGACCTTACCTTCTGTCGGGTCCTTTAATCCAAGCATCATCGACATCGTCGTTGTTTTCCCCGCACCATTCGGACCAAGTAACGCTACTATTTCCCCTTTATTTACATGAAATGAAACATTATTTACTGCGTTTTTATGTTTAAATGTTTTAGAAACACCATTTACCTCAATAATCTTTTCCATCTCTCCACCCCCGCTGTTTCTTATATTTACATTGTATTACTTGGAAAACTTAGGAAACAGTATGATGCGTCATGACATCGATATGACAATTGTCATGTATTCTTTATGAGAGGAATCAACCCGCATACCGCAAGCGAGTAGCAGGACGAAAATAAACATGATACAATCGGATAAGATATATATTCGAGGAAGGACAGTGGTTTTCATGATTATTCGTAATGAACAAGATTTAGAAGGCTTACGAAAAATCGGCCGCATCGTTGCGCTTGCACGTGAAGAAATGAAAAAAGAAGCGAAGCCAGGTATGACAA
>WPCI01367921.1_pt1 | contig 12522 bp, 5 predicted proteins | sample 5399871 | NCBI WGS metagenome assembly WPCI01 (sample SAMN12869469, study PRJNA574797) | sludge metagenome | isolation source: wastewater treatment of pH7 | place: China:Beijing | collected 2019-05-20
GGTCCGGTTCGAGCATTTCAAAATTCGTAATGGGACCTCGGGAGCTGGATTCGGCAACGATATCGCCCCAATCAGGACGCGTGCCGGATGTCAGGGTTTTAAGGATCGTGACTGTCATTGGGCTGCCCGCGACAGCTTCCATCAACAAGCCATCTTCGAGGGAGATCATGGCACCAGGCATATTGACGAGACCTGTTTCAGTGCCCATGATGATCGGTGCGCCAGCGGCATTGTTGTAAACCAACCCAAAGACCGCGCCAGCGTCAAACATGTTTTGGAGTTTATCCTTGAAGGAGCAGGTGCCGCGCTTCACGATAGCAACTTTTCCTGTCAGTGAACCTGCGGTCCAGGCTGAGCAGCCTTCGAGGTTGCCAACGCTGCCGCCCCAAACGAGTTGAACGTTATTCAGATTGGCACCGAGAGTGGGGGCGAGGTCTGAGCTTGCCAGGAGAGCAATGGAGTTAAGGTTATCGCTGCCCGGATTAATGGTTACGGGATAGCCAAAAATTCGCCCGTGCTGGGTGTTACCTGTTACCAACGCCCACGGTGGGAGTTTATAAATGGTCGAATCGCCTGCTCCAGAGTTGCCGGCAGAGGTGGCTGTGGAGATGCCCACCTTGAAGGCTTCGAGGAACGCAACTTCGGTAGAGTCCGCCCAAGGGCTGCGGGCTGGTCCGCTGTTGGGACCGATTGAGAAGTTCAGGGAGTCAACGCCGTCAGCAATTGCCTGGTTGACCGCTGCGGTCGAGGCATTGGTGGGGCAGCCTGATGCGGAACAAACTTTGTAAGATATGATTTGGGCATTCGGCGCCATTCCGGAAATGACCACCGACGCGCCGCCATAATTCACGGTGATTCTATTGCCGGCAGACGTGCTGGCAGTATGTGAGCCGTGGTCTTCGGTATCGTGGCCATTCCCACCGCTGACATAGTCCCATACACCGAGAAGTTTCTTGTTGCAGACGTGCCCGGCAGGGTCTGTGGCACAAAGACCTTTATAGACGCCGTTGCCATATGGGTTTGTATAAACGTACGGATCCAACGGGGTGGTTTCCGCAAAGCTGGGGTGGCTTAGGTTAATACCGGTATCAATGATACCGACGATCGTGCCCGCGCCTTTAGCGCCGGTTCCGGAGGGGGAAGCGCTGCCTGACCAAACCTGGTCAATCCCGATAAAACCAGGGCTGACGTCTGTGTCGGGGTAGTCGATGCTGTCAACATACACTTCTTTTACATCAGGATGTTGGCGGAGAAGTGCTGCTTCTTCGAGACTCATGCGTGCTGAAAAACCGTTGATTACGTAATCATAACGGAACAAAACATCAAGTTTACGTTCCAGAAGGGATTCAGCTTTTGCGATGAACGCATCAAGCTCCACGTTCAAATGCTGCAGATAGGCGGTTGCCTGGGGTGAGTTCACGTCGAGCTTGCCGGAACTCGTCTGAGGCACAGCGGCAAAAAGCGCGTTACCGCCCTCATAAGTCGCCAAGGAGGGTTCAACCAATTGGACAGTGAAGCTTTCGGCTTTGGCAGCAGCATCCCACCACGCCTGCTCTTCTTCTGTCACGACTGGGGTGTCAGCGGAAGGCAGTGCCAGATCGGGAACGGCAGCAGCCACCGGGCTCACCACAAACGCGGCGAGCAGAAGAAAACTTACGACTTTTGTGACAACTTTCAACATATTTAAATCTCCTTTATGGGTTTTGGATTGAAGAGTTGTTAATTTACTATCCAGCAAAAAAGCAATTGAGAAAACCCCGAGCGGTCAGGGCACAAGCAAACCAAAAGACTTAGACGTCATTAGAATTAACTATAACACAAGCGCCAGTAAATCAACAAATTTTTAAGATTTTTGAGGGGTTCAATGTGTATAGTAATAGTCGTCTACTAAAATAATCCTCAACCGTTCCACGTTAATCAATAGCGCACGCAGTCCCTCTTCCGTAGGGCTGGGGCTTGCTCCAGCCGTTTTATTTGAGACAAACAACCGCAGAGGATAAAACCGTTTTCGAACGAAGACCCTCTTCCGTAGGGCTGGGGCTTGCTCCAGCCGCCTACTCTGCCAAGTCAAACCGCTGCGGAGGGGGCTTGCTCCAGCCGTACGAAAGCCTCAAACCTAATCCTCGTGCTCTGATGCAAACAACCGCAACGAACAAAATCGCATTCACACGAAGACCCTCTTCCGTAGGGCTGGAGCAAGCCCCAGCCGTACGAAAACCTCAAGCAAAACCTCTTGCCCAATAACAAACAACCGCAGAGGAAAAAACCTTTTCCGAAAGAAGACCCTCTTCCGTAGGGCTGGGGCTTGCTCCAGCCGTCTACTCCGCCAAGGCAAACCGTTGCGGAGGGAGCAAGCCCCCTCCGTACGAAAGATACTCAGTCCAGCCGCTTTATTTGGGACAAACAACCGCAATGAACAAAATCGCATTCGCACGAAGTCCCTCTTCCGTAGGGCTGGGGCTTGCTCCAGCCGTTTACTCTGCCAAGGCAAACCGCTGCGAAGGGGGCTTGCTCCAGCCGTCTACTCTGCCAAGGCAAACCGTTGCGGAGGGAGCAAGCCCCCTCCGTACGAAAGATCCTCAGTCCATCCGCACACTTGGTAAAAGCAAGTGATCACAGATAGAACAAAAAAACCTCATAATGCGATTGTCCATTAGTCGAGATGCTATTAGTTCTTTTGTATGCGATAAGATCCAACGAATACACAAGAGAGATAGTAAAATTGCTTGGATGGACAAACCGGTTCGCAAATCTCCCAGGCTAAAAAAATACGATTACTCCTTGTGTGGAACATACTCTTTAACAATTTGTGCTCACCACCATCACCATCTTTTTGGAAGAGTTGAATTTGAGTATGAAAATAATTCCATAATCCTGTCTGATATTGGCTTGGCTGTCAAAATAATTCTGGAAAACCTCACAGAGCGTTTCCCAGAATTTGAAATTATCAAGTATTCAATTATGCCAAATCACCTTCATATACTGGTGTTAAAGAGTGAATCAATTTTACCCACACGGCATACTGTATCTGATTTTGTCTGTGTGCTAAAGTCTTTGGTTACACGAGAGACACGATTGAAACATCCCGGGATGAAAATTTGGCAAGAGTCGTTTCATGATCACATAATCAGAGATGAAAAGGATTTTTCCAAGCATTGGGACTATATTGACCAAAATGTTAATAACTGGAAGAAAGATAAGTTCTTCAGCTGAAAGTAGAATTACTCCAGATTAATTAAACCAATCCTCTGTAGGGCTGGGGCTTGCTCCAGCCGTCTACTCTGCCAAGGCAAACCGTTGCGTAGGGGGCTTGCTCCAGCCGCTTCCTCTGCCAAGGCAAACCGTTACGGCTGGAGCAAGCCCCCTCCGTACGAAAACTTCAAACCTAAACCTTTTGCCCTATAACTAACAACCGCAATGAACAAAATCGCAATCGCACGAAGTCTCTCTTCCGTAGGGCTGGGGCTTGCTCCAGCCGCTTACTCTGCCAAGGTCAACCGCTTCGGAGGGGGCTTGCTCCAGCCGTCTACTCTGCCAAGGCAAGCCGCTGCGGAGGGAGCGAGCCCCCTCCGTACGAAGACCCTCTGTCCAACCGCTTTGCTGGATAATTCTCTCGGAAGAAGCCAACATGATCATCATAGAGACAGCACCCGTAAAAGGAGGCTTCGCTCTACTGTATCTCTACCCGTACGTTGCCAAATGGATCACCGTCAATACGATAATTTGATCACGTCATCCCCTTAAACCAAAACAAGTTGAAATGCGAGAAACAAAAAGAGGTTGGAACTTAGTGATATCCAACCTCTTTTCTGCTTCCTCCCGGTCTTCAGGCGACCAGGAGGAAAATTCTGCCTGTCTTAGATCAAGACTATCTCAAAATCATCGGCAGGTAATAATATTTGAGGGTGTTGATGATCATCACCGATGCAACGGCGCTTTCTTCAACCGTACCAAGCTGGTTGTTGCTGTGCAACACGGTGTTGGTCAGCAGACCAGCAGGCGCATTCGAATCAACCGTGACCTGGAAGGTAATGACCACTGGCGGTGCAGGCAGCAGCGCCCAGTCGAAGCAGATGGCGGAGCCATTTGCGATTTGGAGGGCTGTGTCATTGTAGCTGAAGAGTGTGCCAACCGTGCCATCTCCGTTTTCCACGCCGATCGTAGCGGACGAAGCCGCGAAGAAGCCGGGTGTGATGTTATCGAAGGCGTAGGTGATTTCATACGCGCCTGGAGTATCATCTGGCTGGAGGAAGTAACCAATTTCCATATCCATGGTTTTAGAGGTATCCGCTTTCAGCTGAACGTCGTCGTATTCGATGGTTGCAAAAGTGGATCCATCGCCAACCAAGGTTACACCATAGTTGTTCGCCAGGTTATATTGAACCACCAAGTCGTCCCAGAAGAGTGCCATGACGTTATTCGGGTCGGCAGGATTCGGGAGGCTGGTGTTGTTCGCGCTGATATTATCTGGCCAACCAATCAGACCATCAGCAGTGAAGTCCATCCCAGAGTTATTTACGCCGTAGTAATTGAAGGGGCTATAGGTACTGAAAGTACCATACCAGAAGGTGTCACCGGTGATGCCTGAGTTCGCCTTGAAATTGTTTGTGGTGGTATACCAGTCCAGGTACGCGTCATTTGGGTTAGCATCCGGGAAGAAGCCAAGAGTACAGTTGGGATCCTGCGCGCTGGTTGTTACCGTGTAATTCCGGTAGCTGGCGTCCACGATACCGCTCCAGGTGATGGCATTGTTTACTGAATCGTAAACCGCGCCGCCGGTCACAGAGTCGGGAACGTAGGTCGTGCCTGCAGGGATCAAGTCATTGAGTTCATACTCAATTGGTTCGGTGGTGTAGTTGGTGACCTCAATCGTGTAGGTGATGGTGTCTCCAGATCCAGCCTCACTGACATCCGCGGTCTTGACCACATCATCCGCGCGGCGCACTACATCCAACTGCGAAACGCCGACACCGGTGACAAAACCTGCATCAGCATAAACATCGATCAAACCGTACAGACGGTCGCCTGGTTCGGTGTCAATATCATGCCAGAGAATATCCATCGAGAATGGTTCGCCAGCGGGATTCGTTGCGGGACCGGTCACGGTCATATTTTCGGGATCCACAACCTCATAAGGCACATAGCCGATCGAGATAGTAACATCATCTGCTGCCGCGCCGGAACCCTGCCAGTTTTGGACCATAATCCAGACATCGTAAAATGGAACGGGGAAGCCCCATTCGGTCAGGTACTCAAACGCGGTTGCGGTTGCACTGTTGCCATATTCCTCACCTGACTGTGGTTTGCCGTCACCATTGACGTCGAAACCCCAGTAAAGGTCAAGGTCAACCGCGGTGGTGGCAGTAATCTCCGCCACAAGTCGGGCTGCGCCTGCATCCATCGGGATCACGGTGTACCAAACCTGGTCAGTATTATCGTATGGGGAACTGTTGGTGGGGTCCTGCGCGAGTTGGAATTCGGTTTTCTCGCCTTTAACCCAGCCGTATTTATCCACTGTCAGATCGGAAATTTCAACAGCCACCAGATCGGAAAGGGTAGCGCCGCCGGAATCGCGGTGGGTTTCAAATTTGGCGAGTTCAGGCAAATTACCAGCCGCCGGCAAGACCGCAAACGGAATGGCAACATCCGAAATCGGTTTTCCTGCAGGTACCTCGAACAAAGTAACATCATCAATGTTCCAACCATCAGCGTCATTGCCTTGATAGTTGAATGCAACACAGATTGTCTGACCAGCATATCCACCCAGGCTGTAAGTTCGCGAAGCCCAATCTGAGGTAATCTGTCCAAGCTCATCAAGTTCAATGAAATCTCCATCGGCTGGGTTGCAGCTGTCGGTTGAGATCATCAGACCATGATATGCATAATAAGTTGGATATATGGCTCTTTCCCAGAAGGTTAAGAATTGACCCGATACCGCCGTAAAGGCATGAGAAACCAACCAACCATCTTGATCACCAGCTGCGCTGTAATCATGAAAAGCAGAAGCAGCGCCAGTGTGTTTGTAGGTCGTAGTGCGTGCCCACTGAGAACCAGCACCGTCAACATTATATGAAGCCCAACCAGCGGGTGGGAAAGTTGCGCTTTCAAACCCTTCAGACCATCGAATCACAGGGTCGCCTTCACCGGCAAAAGTGCTATCGGTCAGGAACTCAATACTGCCAAAAATCCACTCTTCCGTCGCAGAGGCAGAAACATCAGCCGTAATCGTAATGACCTGCTTTGCTCCGGGGCCGATTGTGAAGGTTGAAGGAGTAACAGTAATAAACGAGGGAGCGCTGACTGTATAGGTCGCGGGCAGGTCAGAAACGCTTTTGAAAGTGCGCGTCCAACTGCATTCACCCACGCAAACACTGTTGTAAAGGCTGGCAGTGTTGAGCGTGCGAACATCGCCGCCCTCGTCCGGGTCAGCGGCTAAGTAGTTATCGATGGTTTCATTCATCACCAGCCCGGTCAGACCAGCCAACTCGAGCCGAACACGACCCGCACCGATGTCGAAGGGATCAGCAGCAGTGGCTCCGTCTTCCTTGAGCAAATCGGTGTTGGCAGTGAGCATCAGAGCAGATTTAATCTCCGCAGGGGTCCATGTGGGATGCAGCGCGACCAACAACGCGGCAGCGCCAGCGTCATGCGGGCTTGCCATTGATGTACCCTGATAGAGGTCAATCTCGGTGGTGCCATCAGGAGCAATTTCACCATCGGCAACCGCGGCTAAAATTGCAACGCCGGGAGCGGCAATGTCAGGCTTGAGCACGTCAAAAGTGGTGTTCGGACCGCGTGAGCTGAAATCGCCCATGATATCAGCGAAATCTGAATCCACCACGCCACCAAAAGCAGAAATGCTCACGGTATCGTCTGTTGCGCTAGTAACCCAGGCGGCAATTGCATCACCTGTAGTGCCTGAGATGTCGAGCATAACGTTAGGGATGGAGGTGCCTTCAACGCTCATAGCGCCTGGTGCACGGTCGTCAGTGAAGATTAAAACGCCAGTAGCGCCAGCGTCCTCAGCGTTTAAGACTTTTACGCTGAAGTTACAAGTGCCGCGTTTAATCAAAGCGATGCTATTGGTGAAGAATCCAGCAGGGAAAGCGTTACAACCAAGCTGATTGCCCGCGTCTTCGCCAGCAAATTTAATCGGGCTATTCACAACTGCCGTGGTGAAAGGAATTTCACCGGCAAGCGTAGTGATGTCTTGGTAGAGGGGATTTGAAAAGTCCACATCATGGGTGAACTTGCGGTTATGGGTGGTTGCGGCAGTGCTCAATAGCCAAGGCGAGCGGTGCGCAACGGTCTCAGCGTCAGGACCACTGTTGCCAGCAGAAGCAGAGACCACAATCCCGGCAGCAGTAGCTTCAAGGAAAGCCAATTCGACTGGATCCTGATATGGGTACTCACCACCAGAAATGGAGTAGTTGAGCACATCCACGCCGTCCACAATGGCTTGCTGGATTGCAGCAACAGAGTCCTCACCAGCACAAGAGCCGCCTGAAGGGGTGGGGTAGCAAACATCATAGGCAACAATCTGCGCGTGCGGCGCAACACCAGAGATGGTGACATCATTGCCGAAAAAGTCTGTGGTAACAAAATTGCCGGCAACCGTGCTAGCAGTATGCGAGCCGTGACCTTCCATATCTTCTGGAGTTTCGACGTCTGAAGGAGCATCGTAGGTGTAGCTCCAGGCGCCGACCAGCTTATCGTTACAGGCAGTTGCGTATTCAGGATCGCCGCTCGGGGCACAAACGCCCAGATAGTTTCCGGTCCATGAATAAACATAGCCATCTGCTGGAGTGTCGCTGAAAGAAGGATGGTCAAAGTTGATGCCGGTATCGATGATGCCAACCAATACGCCCTCACCGTAGTTACCAGCACCACCCAGAACAGCATCGCCATCCCAGATTTCACCCGCGCCAATCCACTCAGGGCCAGCGTCGGTGGTCAGTGTGTGATCCTGGTCTTTCAGAACTTTGGAGATGCCGGGCATGCCCATCAGGGCTTCCGCTTCCAGCACGCTCAGTTCGACAGACACACCGTTGAGGATCACGTCGTAAACATAGCGGACATCAATGGAACGACCTAAAAGATTCTCAGCACTCGACAGGGTTGTCTGGCGATTAATCGCGAGCGTGTTCAGGTAGTTTTGCCCTTCAATGCTGTTGACATTCGCGCCGCCTTGCGCGCGAGTGAGCGAAGGACCATCAAAAAACACGATGTAGCGCGAGACCGCGTTCTTATCAACCAGGTCTGCAGTGTCAACTGTGCGATACTTATCGACAGGGGTGTGCCCGGTGGGGACCAGATCGCCCCGACCAGATATACCGCCATTGGCGCTGACTGGCTTCACAGTCAGGCTGCTGACCGGGGCGGCAATCATTGCAAGTACCATGAAGATTGCGATTATACGGGTTACTGCTACTTTCATTCTTTTGCTCCATTCTTTCTTTTAATCAGTTTTTTTTGCAAGGGAAACGCCTTGCGCGGAGTTGCAAAGTCTGAAAACTATTCAAAAAAATGGCGTGAACTCACTGTCACATTTAACTTCCCTTATACCTAACCTTCTTGCCAAGACTCACTTCCAAAAAAAAAGATGGGATTTGGATTCAAAAATAAACACAATCTCCCCAACCCCAATAAAGGATTATGAAAATTATAGCCACGCATTCCCAACGCGTCAAGAAGTAAACACAATAGCTAAAGTGCAAAAATGTGCAATGTATACGCCAAAATGGCGCTGTTTTGGTTGTAATTCAAGCGAAAATGATCGGAATTGGCGGAAACCGACACGATCCGTTGGGGTTAGGCTGCATTCCATCCTCTCCGGGCGCGACAGTGGTTCTTCCTGATCATGGGATGCCAAGTGCCTTGGTCCCTCAGTTTTCCGCCCGAAAATGGGTGTCCGAACCTGCCAATCAGCTGTTTTTTTGCTCCGGACATCCGCAATCGGACTTCCTGGGTAAAATCCTCGACGCGGCGCATGTGTCCGCGTATCCGCAGCTCGCGCAGCCTCCCTGCTTTGATTTGGCATTGCAAATCATTCGATAAATGATCAATCCCACAACTGCCGCAAGAACAGCACTGATAATGATAGTTGGAATCATTCTAACTCCTCGCACCGGCACGCGCGTGCTTCATCCTGCCGGTTGTGGATGGAGATGGCTTGAAGAGAAGCCACAGTAACACGCCCAATAGAACCAAGGCGATCCCTGTCCCTGGTGTAAACACGTCAGTCATCAGCCAGGTTCCGATCTGGAAGACCATCAGGGCAACCAGATAACCAAAGGTTGTCATATATCCAACGGCGAAGATCGTCCACCTGGCATCGTTCATTTCACGCCGAATTGCCCCAATCGCCGCGAAACAAGGGGCGGAAAGGAGCACAAAAATCAAAAACGAGGTAGCGGAAAGAGGGGTAAAAGCCGCCCTCAAACTCGCCCAGATCTCCTGACCGCTTTCAGCGACTTCGGCGAAGCCGTAGAATATGCCAAAGCTGCCAACCACAGTCTCTTTCGCGATCAACCCGGAGATTGCCGCAACGACAGGGCGCCACTCCCCCCACCCCAGGGGTTTAAAAATCCAGGCAATCGTGTTTCCAATCGCGGCAATGATGCTGTTATCAATCTGATCATACGCCAACATCTGGAACTTACCGTCAAACCAACCAAAATAGGTGACAAACCAGATCAGAATCGTAGCGAGAAGAATCACTGTGGCTGCTTTTTTCACGAAAGCGGCAACACGATCTCTGGTGGTGACTACAAGGCTTTTAAAGGAAGGCAAACGGTAAGCCGGCAGTTCCATCACAAACGGAGATGTTTCGCCCTGGAACATGGGGGTCTTTTTCAGGATGATCCCCGAAACAACCACCGCCGCAATCCCCATGAAGTAAGCCGCAAACGCCACCCATCCTTTTCCGCCAAAGAAGGCTCCCGCGATCATCGCGATCACAGGCAATTTTGCGCCGCATGGGATAAACGAGGTGGTGATGACCGTCATACGCCGGTCTTTTTCATTTTCAATCGTTCTTGCAGCCATAATCGCCGGAACGCTGCAACCGCTGCCGATCAGCATCGGAATGAAACTTTTCCCCGAAAGCCCAAACCTGCGGAACATGCGGTCCATAATAAATGCCACCCTTGCCATATACCCACTCAATTCAAGCAAGCCCAAAAAGAGGAATAGGACAATCATTTGGGGCAAAAAGCCCAATACCGCGCCTACGCCCGCCAGGATGCCGTCCACCAGTAGCCCTTCCAGCCAGGCAGCCACACCCCACCCCCCCAGCCAACCCTGGACTGTTGGGAGGATAATTTCGCCGAACAGGACATCGTTGGTCCAATCCGTCAGGAAGGCGCCGATTGTGCTGACAGAGATGTAGTAAACAGCAAACATAATCAGGGCAAAGATCGGCAGTGCCAGCCAGCGGTTGGTCACGACCCTGTCGATTCGATCCGATGCTGAGAGGTCACCGGCTTTCTTTAGCTTGGTGACTTTCGCGAGAACCTTTTCAACGAAATCATAGCGTTCGGCAGCAATGATGCCATCCGAATCGTCATCATACTCCAGTTCACACTGGCGAATATCCTGTTCGATATGCGCCTTGAGCTCCTTCGAAATCCCCAGCTCTGCTTCCACAAGCTCATTCCGTTCAAAGAGCTTGACGGCATACCAGCGTTGGCGGTATTCCGGCTGGTCGTGCAAGGCTACCTCTTCGATGTGACCCAACGCGTGTTCCACACCGCCGCTAAACCGGTGCACCGGCATCATATGCCCTTTTCTTCGGGCGGTAGCCTCGGCGACGTTTGCCAGCTCATCAATCTGGGTTTCACGAAGGGCAGAAATTTTCACCACCTGAATGCCAAAAGCCTTGCCGAGCTCGTCGCTGTCGATCGTTTCTCCGCTTTTTTCGACTTCATCCATCATGTTGATTGCCAACACCACCGGAATGCCCAGCTCCGCAAGCTGCGTGGTCAGGTAGAGGCTTCGCTCCAGGCTCGTGCCGTCGACGATGTTGATAATCGCGTCCGGGTTAGCCGTGAGAAGGTAATCCCTGGCTAATTCTTCTTCCAGGGAGTTGGTTGAGAGCGAGTAAATTCCCGGCAGGTCGACTAAAACAACGTCTGGGTGACCGGTGAGCACGCCTTCTTTTTTCTCAACAGTAACTCCGGGCCAATTCCCAACATATTGGTTTGAACCGGTGAGTGCATTAAACAGGGTGGTCTTTCCGGAGTTGGGATTTCCAGCGACGGCAATGGTAGTAGTCATAGGGGTGTATCTTTCAAAATGAAGGTTAAAAAACTTCGACGATTTCAGCATCATCCTTGCGCAGGCTCAGCTCGTAACCGCGCAGGTTGACTTCGATCGGATCGCCCAGTGGAGCAACTTTTCGCACAAAGATTTCAACGTTTTTCGTGATGCCCATATCCATCACACGACGGCGAATATTGCCCTGCCCATGCACTTTAACCACCCTGGCTGATTCCCCAATCCGAACGTCTCTCAAAGTCTTCATTTTACCTTCCTGAATCCATGGATGTTTTTCATTATTTGTTGTATAGTTAGTCTTACCTAACCACTTAATCATGTTAGTCCAACCTAACTATTCTGTCAAGGTTATTTGGTGCTAAAATCGAGCCAGGAGTTTCAATAATCAAAAGCGAGTATGGTCATGAACATCCAGGAATCCGCAGAGATGTACCTCGAAACAATTCTCATCCTTAGCAAGGAAAATGAGCATGTCCGTGCCATCGACATTGCCAATCATATGCACTTCTCCCGACCAACCGTAAGCCAACAGATCAGGCGCCTTGCTGATTCTGGCTATCTGGAGTTGGACGCCAATAAGCATATCTTCCTCACCCGCAAAGGGCGTGAAATCGCGGAAGAAACGTATGACCGTCATAACAGCCTGGCGGAAATTTTTATCTGGATGGGAGTCAGTGAGCAGATCGCCTTTGAAGATGCTTGTCGGATCGAACACTACATCAGCGCCCAAACCTTCAATTGCCTGCGCAGACATTATGAGAACGAACGACAAACGCCTGATTAACCAACCTGGCTGATCTACAGCAAAACATCCTGTATTAAAGGAAACGACTCTTCTATGACCTATAAGCCTGATCTCGATATCGCCTCTCTTTACGCCAGTTTCGCCGCGCCAATTGCCGACGTTGACTGCGGAATACTATGCGCAACTCACAACCCTTCAGGCAAGCCTTTCTGCTGCGATATTTGCGTCGCTGTGCCTGTCGCGTTCAAAGAGGAATGGGCTTATCTAAAACCCAACACCCGGCTTTGGCACCGCCTCCGGGGTGACGAATGTCCAGCCGACCCGATTGACGTGCCCAGGATGAAAGAGGAAACGCCCTCGTACATGCACCTGATGGCATGCCGCGGTCCTGAATTCTGCGAGCGCGAGTTCCGCACCTTGAGCTGCCGCCAGTTTCCGTTCTCCCCCTACATCACCGCGGATGACCGCTTTCTTGGTCTGACCTACAATTGGGATTTCGA
>WPCI01142860.1_pt1 | contig 12498 bp, 8 predicted proteins | sample 5399871 | NCBI WGS metagenome assembly WPCI01 (sample SAMN12869469, study PRJNA574797) | sludge metagenome | isolation source: wastewater treatment of pH7 | place: China:Beijing | collected 2019-05-20
GCATTGGCAAGGTTGTTGGCATCACCGAACTTGCCGACGTTGTACCCGTGCTGGCGATACCAGGCGATAGCAAACCGAGTAGTAGAATCGAAATCTCCCTCTTGCTCGTTGAGAACCTCATCCAAGATCTCATTTATTCGAGCGAGCGCTGAGCGCACTGTCATCGGCGAACCATCGGCTTCGATCACCTTGGTGTATTTTGAGAAGACGGCCATGCCCGGACCGATCGCGGCCTGGGGAAGATCGACAGGCGCGATGTGACCCTGCTCGAGGTTTCGTAATGCATCCGGCAACTCTGCCTTGAGCGCGGAGAGGAAACCGCGGCGATCAGTAGTCTGAGCATTTCCGGGACGTGGACGCAGGGAAAGAACGATCGACGAGGCGAGAGCATTTGTTCCGACACTGATCATGCGACCACCGCGCTCACTTCTCATCGGCCAAGTCGCGGTTATTTCCCAGCCAGCCCGAATCATTCCGTCTAGCAGCGTCTCCCAACCCGTGGAAGCTTCACCTTCGGCGTCTGTATCGGACTGTTTGAACGCGTAGTAGACGGTGATTGGGTATTCCTCGGAGGCGCCGTCGCGCGCTCTAGCGAAGACCTCGTAGAAACCCTTCTCGAAGAAATCTTTGGCACCTTCTTTGCCGTCATGACGATAAGGATTGGCGACTAACTCTTCGGCTTTGGGAACCAGCAAAGTTCCAAGGACGTCGGGGTGAATCTCTCTCAGAGATCGCCGAAGCCAGACGTAGAAAAAATCAGATAGATCCGAGTAGCCGATGTTGTCGTAGTAGGGCGGATCAGTGGAAACAGCGAAAGCTGAAAGGGGAGCTCGTTCGGCGGAGTTCTGTCTTACCTCTCCGATGTTCTCAGCTGGCAAGAAATCGAGAACCCTTGCCACAGCATCTCGCATCTTGTCGAGCGATCCGGAACTCGAAGCAAATGGATTTCCTTCCGCGAAATCCCACGCCATCGGAATGGCTTGCCTCGCGAACACATTTCGCAGAATCTCCATCTGAGGATTGCTAGCCCAGGTTGTAACTGACGATTGGTAGTCGGTTAGCCGTGATACGACAAATCCCAGGTAAGTAGCCACCGCATCGGCATATGCTTCGGCTTGACTCCCTTCGCTTGCGAGACGAGTTCCGGCAGGAAGATCGGTGGCGAGAGCATCTGCGAGAACCTTCTTTCGTGCCTCTCCCACTAGATCGCTGAACGTCGTAAGCGCCGTTAGCTGGCGATTGGTGAAGAGGTCCGACCATTTGGTCAGGCCGTATCGGTACACATTGATGCGACCGGGCCAATCAAAGAGTTCGCCTTCCGGAATCGAATCAGGTTGGCCAATGTTTGCCGCTGATCGATGTACTTCAGAGGGCTCCAGGTAAACGCGACGGCGGTCGCCCTCGGCGACCACAGACATCAGATCACTGCCCAGACCGATTTCTCGACTGTACTGCCGTATGTCCGCCAGAGAGACTGCCGATCTACAAGCGACGCACGTCGCTCCGTAGCGCCCCACGGTGCCGTCGTTGTCCTTGCTCGGAGCGTAAGCAAGGTCGTGGCCGATTCGGTATTCGACTTTCTTGCCGCTGGGATGGATTGAATCGGCCACTACATCGGGATTCACATAGGCCTCTTTGCCCTTCTTCTTGCCGAGCCACCACGACCTGACCAGTGGCATTTCGATTCCACAGGCAGGGTTTGGGCAGGTCACGGTCCGTGCCCAGATCCAGGCGATCACATTCGCCTCATCCCCGTTCGAGAGGATTGCTTTGGGGTAGTGACGGCCGATCCGCTTCTCGGCCTCGTCACGCATCCACTCGCCATATGCCCTCACGTCGGCCGCAAGTCCCTCGGCATCGGCCCAGCTGTTGCGAGTCTCGGCCAGACCGGAGAAAACCGGAGCTTGCCCAGCGAACTTCGGTGGAATCTCGATCAGAGCTTTGTTGATCAGCACCGCGACTGGGTTCAAGTCTGAGGCGTGCGCTTCCAGGCCGAGACGCTGCGCTTCTAGCGGGATCGTCCCTCCACCTGCGAAGGGATCAAGGATTGGAGGTGGGTTGCCGTCGGTGGACTTGAGGATTTCCTCGCGAGCCTCATTCAGCAGAGATCGATCACGGATGTTCTCCCAGACGACAAGCCGCTCAATTAGGTCATGCAGGCGTTTTCTCTCCTCAGCCTGGTCTTCCTCGGTCGGGAACTGGTCTGGATGCGAAGAAGGGTCGTCTACCAGTTGAGCAAAGAGAATGGCTCGGGCAGCGGCAAGCGGGCGTCGCGCCCACCAGAGATGAAGAGTTGAGGGGTGGCCGTGACGGATCGACTTCTCTCGAGCTGCTTCTGCGTTGATCTTCTCCAACGGCAGCGCAACTTCGATCAGTTTGCGCTTCTGATCTCCCTCGCTCACTTATTCACCCTCACTGGTTCTAACATCAGAATGGCGGTTTGCCTTCAGCCCAGGTTTTCTCCCAGTCACCCACCGTCGCGGTGGTGGCAAAGCCGCCTGAACTGTACCCGCCGAAGGGATTGTCGAGATAACGGATCTCGTCATGTTCCGGACCCTCGGGACTGACCTTGATCATCGCCAGTCGATACCGGGGGCTGGCGTTCAGTCCGGTCATCACCTCGTTGTGGGTCACGTAGAAGTCCTTTGCTCCCTCTATCCGTGCTTTCACCTCGATCCGGATCGGGAGATCGCCTTTAACCCGAGAGAGGATGTCGAAGCCGGGATTATTGAACGGCTGCTCCTCCGGCATCCGGCCCAGCCTCTTCTCGGAGGCAAGGGCCAGGTCCACCCCACGTCTCTCAACTGCCTTCGTGTCCTTAGCTCGAAGCGGGGCAATCTCGGCAGTCTCGTCCGCCTCCGTAATCAACTCGACGGGCAGCACCATCGCGGCCGAGATGATTCTCGGAGGCTTCGCTGACATCTGCTCCTGGTGGGCGATCAGCTCGAGCCGTCGTTCCATGCGCTGGCTCATCTCTGCCGCCTTGCTCATCAGGCTGGCCTCCGATTCTCTGACCTTGTTGCCCTGACGTTCATTCTCGGCGGAAACCGCCGCCTCATTCACCAGCCGGTTCTGTTCCAGTAGGAGTCTCGCCTTCACCTGTTCTCTGGTGCGTTCCAGTTCGGCCAGCCGCCTGGTCTTTGTCTCGTCCAAGAACTCACCAACTCGGTTTGCGATCAGCCAGCTCATTGCCTCGTCCTCGGCCTCGAGCAGCCAGTCGGCACCCCGGACCGCCTCGACAACCCCCGCTTCAGGAGCGGCTACACAGTCCAGATACGGAGCGGGGCCGGCGTCTGCCACCTCGCCACCTTCACCTACAAACGCGTAGCTAAACCGCCTAGCAACCACCTCTCCAGTTCCATCCGCCACCTCTTCCAGCAGACCGACAAGCAGCGTTGGCGCCTCAACTTTGTCAGAGACCAGCACTGTGCCGCGTTCGAGGATGCCACCGGCCTTCTCGATGGCCAGATCCAGCACCGTGTCGTGAAGTGGATTGCCGGGGGCGATCAATTCGGCTCGTTCGTCGCCTGTTTCCAGCTCGAACGTGACTCGTTCGTACTTGGTGGCGACCGGGTAGCGTGAGGCTTTCCGCACCTCCACCGGCACGTTCTTTATCTCGAAAGTCGCCTTCTGTCTCGGTGCCATGCGGCCTCCGAGTCGTTTGAACGACTCTCGGAAGGCACGCTCGATGTAGTGCGGCTGAAGCCGGCGGGCGCGAGCTTCATCCATCTGGTCCCGCAAGGCCTCAAGCTCCGTGGAGCTAACTGTTTCCGCCGCGAGTGCCTGTTCCTCCAGCAGTTCCCTGATGCCTTCCGAGACCCGCTCGTCAATGGTCTGCTCCATCCGAGCTTTAACTTCGGGCTGCTCTCCGTAAAGGATCGCGTCCATCAAGAGGTCCCGCAAAGGCTTGTCGGCGAAAGCTCCGCCAAGGACGTCGAAGACCTTGCCGCCGAAAGCGCGGCGTTGCTCTTCGAGTTTGGTGAGGAGCTGAAGGAAAACCTGGCCCTCACGAGTGTCGATGGCGACCAGATTCCATAGCCAGCAGACTTCCTGCTGGCCGATCCGGTGGATACGGCCGAAGCGCTGTTCGATGCGATTCGGATTCCAAGGCAGGTCGTAGTTGACCATCAAGTGTGCGACTTGGAGGTTCAGACCCTCCCCAGCCGCATCCGTTGCCAGCAGAATGCGGCATTCGGGGTTATGCGTGAACTCCTCGGTGATCTGCCGCCGATCGCTTCGGCGCACACCCCCGTGAATGGTGGCAACGGCATCGTGGCGACCAATCATGGTTCGGATACGCCTCGCGAGATAGTCGAGGGTGTCGCGATGTTCGGTGAAAATGATCAGCTTGCGCGGGTCATTCGCGCTTCCGGTCAAGGCCTCTTCTTCGATGATCGTGCGAAGCTCCGACCATTTCCGGTCGGTCTCCAGTGCTCGAACTCGACGGGCTTGCTCAGCGAGCCGTGCGAGATCAGCTAGTTCTACGTCGAGTTCCTCAATGGTGCGGGCTGCGGTCGCGGCGTCCACGAGTTCTTCTTCGAGGTTCTCGATCTCGGTCGCGTTGAAGTCTTCGCCGTCGTAGATCTCTGGATCGAAGTCGAGCTCATCCGTGGGGTCGATCACTCCCTCGCCGCTCTCCAGGCGCTTCTTCCAATTCTCAAGGCGTTCGGATCGACGAACGAGGGAGCGGTAGATCGCTTCCGGACTGGAGGCAAGGCGGCGCTGCAGGACGGTCAACGCGAAGCCGACCGTATTGCGACGCTTTCCGTCGAGATTCTTGGCTCGATCCATTCCCTCCCTGACGTACGCGGTCACCTCCTCGTAAAGCTCCCGTTCGGGCTCGCTCAGCTCATAAGGAATGGTTTGCGCACGACGGTCGGGGAAGAGGGGCTTGCCCTCAAAGGTAAGGAGATCCTCCTTGATCATGCGCCGCATGATTCCTTCTGTGTCGGTCTTATGCGGAGCCTTGGACGAACGGCCCTCGTAACGATCTCGATCGAGCAGGGTGAGGAAAAGTTGGAAGTCGTCCTCCTTGCCGGAATGCGGAGTCGCGGTCATCAGCAGTAGATGACGTGTGATCAGCCCAAGGACTTCCCCAAGCTGAAAGCGCTTCGTCTTCTCCAGCTTGCCGGAAAAAAAATGGGCGCCCATGCGGTGCGCCTCATCGACCACGACCAGATCCCATTCGGACCGAGTCAGTTCATTGAGCAGTTCTTCGTTTCTCGCCAGCTGATCCATGCGGGCGATCAATAGAGGTGTGTCCTCGAACGAGGATCCCGTGAAGACAGTCTCGGTCTGGGCTGCGTTGAAGATCTCGAAGCGGAGACCGAACTTGAGGAAGAGCTCATCCTGCCACTGGTCCACCAGTCCGCCAGGAGCAACGATCAGGCAGCGATGAACGTCTTCGCGGAGCATCAACTCCTTGATGTAAAGGCCAGCCATGATCGTCTTGCCGGCCCCAGGGTCATCCGCCAAGAGGAAACGCAGTGGAGTTCGAGGAAGAAGTTCCTGGTAGACGGCTTTGAGCTGGTGTGGCAGCGGCTGGATCTCGCTCGTTGTGACTGCCAGCATCGGGTCGTAGAGCCCTGCCATTCTGATCCGCTGGGCCTCGGCCGCCAGCTTGAACTCGATCGCGTCACCATCAAAGCGACGGGCGACGGGACCGAGCACGGTCAGATTCGGTTCGTCCTCTCGTGTGAGTACACGCTCATCGAAGCCACCATCAGTGGTGCGAAAGACGACCGCTAGGGCGTCGTCTCCATGCATCGCCGCGGAAACGATTTCTACCGCGGTTCCCGGCACTACCCCCTCTACATGCTGGCCTTTAGATATTTGGACGAGCTGAGCCATTGGCAGACGAACTTATCGCAGCCATCTTTGGCGTTCTGATCTGCCCCAGCATGACCTCATCAGTCCAGAGAGAGTCTCGCCCGTTCTGGACTTTCTGACAGTCAACCCATCGGGAACAAATCGGGAACATCCCGGCGATCGTTTCTGCCAGCTTCAGTTCTCACTAGGCCGGTCTCAGAACGGGTTCAAGCCCATCCTTTGCGAAATAGAGCGGTCTCCCGAATCAGTCACCGATCATCGCTGATCACTGCCGAACTCACTCGTAATGAAGGGGTCAGCGGTTCGATTCCGCTCGTCGGCTTCAGGCGCAGAGCCATCGGGGGCGGTAGCCAATCCTCAGATTGGTCAAAGTCGGGACATCGGTGGGGGTCATGCCGGGTTCCACGGGAACTCAGTGGGACCTGGTCTCGCCCTATCCGTGGGACCTGGTCTCGCTCGATGCCTATTCCCCGGCGTCGGTGATCCGTTCGCCGGGCGGGCGGTGCGAAGCTTCTTGTGCCGCGTATCGGATCAGCGCGAGCCGGTCCAGATCGATGTCAGGTGAAATCGTGCAATCGGCGCCCAGAATCAGCCGGTCAGTCCCGGATTCTTCAACCAGGCGGCGCGCAAATTCGATCACCTCAACGGAGGTGCCGACATCTATCAGCGACCCGGCGTTGTTGTCGAAACCCCCGAGGACAACGCCATCGAAGAGCTCCTTGCCCTGGGCCATAGTCACTCCCTCGGTGTGTACCGCCCAGTTGTAAACGCTGGCCGGATATTGCGAGTAGTAGCCGAGATCATTCCTGTAGTTCTCGTAGCCGCAGATGTGCAGAATGTTGTGCTCCCAGAGCTCGTTGATCCGGTCGAGCACCCGCATGTCGGTCGGCTTGATGTACTCGTCGTGATGCTGACGGTCGCACCCCCGTCGCTGCGCGGACTGGACCGAGTAAAACACCCCGTCGAGACCGGTCTCGGCGCTAAGCGCCTCCAGCAACAGGATGGTGTCGTCGGCGACGATCTCGGCGGCCCGCGCGACATCCTCCCTGCTTTCGAGGAGCATGTCCTGGAAGCCTTCGACGTCCTTGACGATGTACTCGGCAAAGAACCGGAACTGCTGAACTGGCGCGAAGATGCTGTAGAACACCATCACTTCACCGTCGTAAAACTCGACCAGTTCCTTGACGAACTGGACCTGACGTCGGATCCAGGGGTGATCGGGACCGACCGGCGCGACCAGGCGCAACCCTGCAGCGGTCGAGACCTTGTTCTCAAGGATTGACGGGTGGCTGAAGAAGCCGTCCGACATGATCTTGACGAAATCCGGACGAAGCGCCAGGTAGTCGCGCTTGTGTCCAGCCAGACTGGATTTGAGCAGACCGTCGGTCAGGTAAGCCCGGAACGGGTTTTTCGGCACGATCCTCCAGAGAACCTCCGGTGGAACCCTGGACGGACCCTTTATCCGGTCCTGGACCAGCCGGAGTGCGCCGGGGACCGAGTAGTAATGCCACCAGAACCCGACAGGAATCCTGTGGACCGGCTTGCCTTCAAGGACGTCCAGCATCAACTGACGCCGGTCTTCCATCGGGTCGGCACCATGGCTGCTTCCAGGCGAGGGGTCCATGCCACACAGGCTATGGGGCTTCGATGGCGAGTGGACCCTCTTTGTTGCCGGAGGATTCCAGACTTGCGCCTCGACCCCTTCGGGGAAGATCAGCTCAGGCTCTCAAAGTCAAGTGATCGAATCGAAGTGAGATTTCGGGTGTTCGGGACATGATCGAAGCGGGCCCGTTTGTGGATCTGGTTCCGGGATCGAACATCAACTCCGAAGATCCGAAGCTCGAGGCACTTGCTGATAACGGTGGTCTGAATGGATGAGATCCGTTTCACTCTTATGCGAGCGTCGCGAGGCGAATAGGGTGGACTAATGAGGGGGAAACTGACTTACTCGAATGTGGTGGCGAGCCTGGCACTTTTTGTCGCGCTGACGACCGGAGGTGCCTGGGCTGCCAACAAGCTGATCCATGGCAACCAGATCAAGCCCCACACAATTACGGGCAAGCAGATCAAGAAGCGTTCTCTGCCGCTCAAGGTTCTGCGGGGCAAACTGCCCCGGGGACCGCACGGGCCGACCGGACCGCAGGGACTTGCCGGGCTGCCTGGCGGGATCGGGGAGCCCGGCGCGGCGGGCGCGACGGGAGCAACCGGTCTGCCAGGGGAGATCGGACCGACCGGGGCGACAGGCAACAGTGGCCCGACCGGTGAGACCGGTCCTACCGGTCCGACAGGGGCCAGCGCAAGCACGCTGTTCGCCACAGTCAATGCGAACGGCACCTTCGAGGCCAACGGGGACGGAAGCAAAGGGGTCGTCAGCGTCTCCCAGGGGCAGGCCGGACTTTATGTCGTGAACTTCAACCAGAATCTGGATGGGTGCGTTGCCCACGCCACCCCGAGCGATGTCCTGATCATTCCGATGATCTCCCCTGACAAGCTCACTCAGGATTACCTGTTCGTCTACACGGTGAGCACCGTCAATAGCCTCATGCAGAGTTCAAGCTTCTACCTTTCAGTCCTCTGCTGAACCGAAGCGGAACCTCCGGGGTCCGAGAGCATGATCGAACGGGTGTTGGCCACTCCCCCAGCAGGTAGTCCCCTGGTCAGTTTCGGACAGATGAATCAAGGTAGGCGGTCCAGCTGACCCGACTCGTGCCGCGTCGGCATCGCACCATCAGCCCCTCGGAACCAGCGGTCAGGTTCGAGTTGCACCGAAAGCCCCGAGCAAGGTGGCTGAAGCCGCCCGAGTTTGATTGCTTCGTGTGGAACTTTCTGACAACCAGCCTGGCGGTCCGGCAGCTGGTGTTGCTGGCCCGGAGGCTGTAGATCCCGTTGGTACCCGGAACGGTGCCCTTATTCCCGACGCACATCTGGCGCAATTCGGCCGACGGCTTGGCCGAAGCAGCGGCCGGGCCGGATACGCCAATCACGAGAAAGACCAGCGCTGCAATTGTCGCCGGAACATTCCTTTTTCCCATTCTGCACACCTCGATTCGGCTTATACGCAAGACCTGGTCAGGCTAAGGGATCACGGAAACCAGATCAACCCGATCTCGATCCAACTGGCAACGGGTGCTTGCGGGACGCCTCATCGAATCTGCTTCGGGCGGACTTCGTAGGTCCAGTTGGTTCCGGTCCAATAGCGCTCCCGGGACGGGTCGATCTGATCCGGGTACCAGCCGGCTGGCGGGGCCGGAGGTGAAGTGGGCAGGGGACCGTCGCCTGCCCCGGGAATCGGAGCCGTGCCGGACGGAGTCGGTGCGACTGGTGACAGCTTGACCTTGCCGGCCTGCTGCCCGGCCTCCCAGGCTTCCGGATTCTTCGGGCGTCTGATCTCCGACCAGTACTTGCCGCGCCAATAACGCTCGAATTCCGGGTTCTTGGGGTCGTCCTTCCAGCCTTCGGTTCGATCCGCGGGCTTCCTCGCCATGGATGATGGAGTTCAGGCTTCCTGGGAAAGCCGGTACTCGATCTCGATTTCGTTTCGGATCTCCTTGCGGAGGCGATCCTCCAGTTCCGCTTTCAGCTCTTCGCGAATCTGATCCTCCAGCTCCGCCCGCGCCTCCGGGCTGAGGTCACTGAGTTCCGCCATTTCAGCTCTCCAATCTGGTTCAGGTTGCCAAAGGTTACCCGGCACCCGCCGGAATCGGAACCGGCCCGGCCGGCTTCCACCAACCGATGTTGAACGTGGCAAACGTCGAGCCGGCTTGAAAGCAGCTACAGGACACCGGCAAGTAGTGCCTTCCTCCAGCCGGTACTCAAGGGTTCATCGCGAGTCAATATCTGTCCTGTCCGGAAAGCATCGACAATGTCCGCAAACAACGCAAACCACCGAATCTCTCCATGAAACATGAAGGCAACCGCGGCTCGGGAACGGTTCGAGCGTGATTCAGGCGTCGAGCAGGGCGGCAACCGCCAGGGCGACCTGCCGGCCCCGGTCGGTCAATGCATACTCGGTGTGCGGTGGCCGGCCGGGGACCGTGCGACGCTCGACGATCCCGGCCGTCTCAAGCTGTTCGAGCCGGTCGGAAAGGGTGGTCGGCGAGACACCCGGCAGTGACTGCCGGAACTCGTTGAAGCGGGTGGCGCCGCTGGAACAGGCGTAAATGGTAGCCATGGTCCAGCGGCGCTCAAGCACCACCGCCGTTTCCCGGAACTCGACCGGTACCGGCTGGCAGCTGTTACATCGATGCGACATCCGCGATGCTCCCGGCCGGCTCAAGGGCCAGGTCGATCACTTCCTCGATGCTCGATACCGGATGGAAGGTCATCACTTCGCGGACCTCTTCCGGCACGTCATCAAGGTCGGCCTTGTTACGGAACGGCAGCAATACCTCGGTCAGGCCCGCCGCATGGGCCGCAAGCACCTTCTGCTTGAGTCCGCCGATCGGCAGGACGCGACCCTGGAGAGTGACCTCGCCAGTCATCCCGACCGTGTGTTTTACCGGCCGGCCGGTAAGCAGCGATACAAGCGCGGTGGTCATCGCGGTGCCGGCGCTCGGACCGTCCTTGGGGATCGCCCCGGCCGGCACGTGAAGGTGGAACTCCCTTTCGAACGCGCCTGCGTCAATTCCGAGGGACTCCCGATGCGAGCGCACGTAGGAGAGGGCGATCCGGGCTGACTCCTTCATGACGTCGCCGAGCTGGCCGGTCAGGACCATGCCTTTCTCACCATCCATCGCGGTTGCTTCGATGAACAGAACATCACCACCGGTTCCGGTCACGGCCAGGCCGGTCGAAACACCGGGTATCGCGGTCCGTTCAACCGATTCCTGCCAGAACTTCTGCTTGCCGAGAGCTTCCCGCAGGAATGGCTCATCGACCTTGACAGGGGTCACGGAATCATCCGACGCGATCCGGGTCGCTGCCTGACGCATCAGCTTGCCGATTTCCCGTTCCAGCTGGCGCACACCGGCTTCACGGGTGTACTCGGCAATCAGATCAGCGAGAACAGCATCATCGACATCGACTTCATCCTCGGTGAGACCGTTTCGCTTGATCTGCCTCGGCAGAAGGTAGTCGGCGGCAATTGCCCGCTTCTCCTCGACCGTGTAGCCGTCGAAGGCGATGATCTCCATGCGGTCCAGGAGCGGGGCCGGGATCGTGTCGAGCATGTTCGCGGTGGCAAGGAAGACGACCTGGGACAGATCGACTTCGACGTCAAGATAGTGGTCCCGGAAATTGTGGTTCTGGGCCGGGTCGAGCACCTCGAGCAACGCCGCCGACGGGTCTCCACGCCAGTCCGAGCCGACTTTGTCGACCTCGTCCAGCAGAATCACCGGGTTCATCGTTTCCGCGTCCCGCAGGGCCCGCACGATCCGGCCCGGCATCGCTCCGATGTAGGTGCGCCGGTGGCCACGTATTTCGGCCTCGTCATGGACGCCGCCGAGCGAAATTCGCACGAACTCCCGGCCAAGGGCCCGGGCGACCGACTCACCGATGGAGGTCTTGCCGGTGCCGGGTGGCCCGACCAAAGTCAGGATCGCACCGTCGGCGCGGCTATCGGCCTCAGCCTCCCGTTCCTGCCGGAGTTTGCGAACCGCGACGAACTCGGTGATCCGCCGTTTGACGTCATCCAGCCCCGCGTGATCCGTGTCAAGCACCTCACGAGTGTGGGCGGGATCAAGCCTTTCTTCAGAGCGTTTGCTCCACGGCACCGCGATGAGCCAGTCAAGGTAGGAGCGGATCATCGAACTTTCGCCCGATTGCTCGCCCTGGCGCTCCAGCCGGCGCAGTTCCTTGACGGCTTGTTCTTCCACCGCCGCCGGCATTTCCGCATCGGCGATCTTCTGTTCGTATTCCTCGATCAGACTGGCGTCGTCATCGCCGAGTTCCTTGCGGATCGACTTCATCTGCTCGCGCAGGAAATACTCGCGCTGCTGCTGCTGGGCGCCGGATTCCACGTCATCGCGGATCTTGCTGCGGACCTGAAGCTCGGTTAGCCGTTCCCGCTGGAACTCGACCGCCTTTTCAAGGCGTGCGGTTACGTTGAGGGTGTCGAGCAGCTCGAACTTCTGGTCGAAGCTGAGGTCCGGACTCAGTCCGGATGTGTCCGCCAGCTCGCCCGGTTCACTCACGTTGCGAAGGAAGCTGACGATGCGGCTATCGGCGTTTCGCAGCTCGAGGATCTCTTCGACGATCGCCCGGTACTCGCGGACCAGCTCTTTGGTGTGTTCGTCTTCGGGATGCCCATCATGGATTTCCTGAACTTCGATCCGGAGGGCTTCCGGATCGAGTTCGTCGGGGTGAGCGATTCCGGCGAGGCCGCGGCGGAGGCCGACCACGGTTGCGACGGTTTCGCCACGTGGTGAGCTTCCTCGCTCAACCACATCGGCGATCACGCCCACGCGTGCGAATTCACCTTCGCGGCGGGACAGCAGGAAAACCTGCTCCTCTTCACCGACATCGATCTGAAGCGTCGCAGTGACCGAGGGGAAAACTATTGCGTCATCGAGTGGAACGAGCAGAAGATCCATTAGTAAGTCCAGTTTCTGTAGTTAGTCCTGCTGACAGGTTAGCGCATCTGGTTGCGCTGTCAACCAAACCGCCCCTAAATCGCCAACGCGCGAAACCGGCCGGGCCCGTCCGGGCCGGGATTCTCCTCAAATCGCCGTG
>WPCI01041093.1_pt1 | contig 12439 bp, 12 predicted proteins | sample 5399871 | NCBI WGS metagenome assembly WPCI01 (sample SAMN12869469, study PRJNA574797) | sludge metagenome | isolation source: wastewater treatment of pH7 | place: China:Beijing | collected 2019-05-20
GGTTGTCCCATTTATTTCCACTTCCTTTGTTTAATATATTAATATAATTTATTTAGAAGTGAAAGTTTTATTTCTATGAATTTCCAAAAATGTGATATGAAAGGAATAGTGGTAATCACAAGAATTACTGCAAAACTATAATGTAACTAAAAGTATTATTACGAGATCAGTAAAGTAGTAAAAAAGGTCGCCATTCAAGGCGACCTTCTTTACTATGCGTTATACCCAAATAATTTTAAATCTTCTCCTGAATCTGAAATGATTTTCTCAAATCGTAATCCTACTTTTTCTAAAAGCTTTCCTGAGGCAATGTTATCTATAGAAGTAATTGCTACAATTCGTTTCATGCCGAGCTTTTGTACACCGTATTCGATTATCGCAGAAGCTGACTCGTAGCCATATCCTTTTGAACGGAATGTTTCTAAAAAGGCAAATCCGATATCAACGTCTTCTAATGAATCTCTTTTAATAAGGCCACACATACCAAGTGGAGTGAGATCTTCTTTTCGTTCTACTAAGTAAAGGCCAAATCCGAGTTTGTTATACATATCGATGGGACCGTTTACAATATAATTTTTTGCATCTTCTAAGTTTCTAACCCCTTTGTCACCGATAAACTGAATCCATGCAGGATCGTTTACTAACTCAAGAATAAAAGAAGCGTCTTTTATATCAAACCAACGAAGATTTAGACGTTCGGTTTCAAGAACTATCAATTATTACACCACCTTTAAAAAGTTATAACAATTAGTATGGATTGTGTAAAACAAAAGTGCAACATATTTTAATGGGGGTGTTTGTTCACATAAAATTCGTTTGTTTTGTATAGAGAGATATTTTATAATTAGGATTGATTGTAAAGAGTGAGATACTTATACAATGACTCCTAGGTGACTAGGAGTTTTTACTATATAACTATCATTATTACTAAATATGACACACTACACATTCTACTCAAGGAGGTACATAATGAAGAAATTATATAATGCATCGTTTACGTATTTGATTATCGGTTTATTATCAGGGATTTTCGCTAGGGAGTATGGTAAGTATAAAGGGATTTTAGGATCTACTTTGTTAAATCTTTTGCATACACATACACTTGTACTTGGCTTTTTCTTCTTTTTAATTGCTTTAGGATTAGCAAAAGTATTCGCGTTTCATGAAGTGAAAGGGTTTAATAAGTGGTTTGTTTTACATAACATTGCATTAACATTAATGTTAGGTTCGCTAGCAGCGAGAGGGCTTCTTCAGTTAAATGGAGCTGACTTTAAAGGGTTAACTTATATTGTAGGGTTTTCTCATTCGTTGATGGCAGTTACTTTAATTTGGTTTATGTTGTTAGTAAAGAAATCGTTTAAAATGTAGTGAAAAAGAACTTGTAGCGTGTGCTGCAGGTTCTTTTTTGTATGTTTAGGTTTAAAAAACTCATTTTTCTAATTATTTTGTATAAAGATGGTATACTTGTTTTAAATTTAAAAAGGAGAGTTGATTATGGAAATAACAATTGAACATGTAGTAAATGAATTAAAAGGCATACTTCCTGAAGATCGAGTAGTAATAAATATGACAGTACGAGAGTTACATAGTAAAGATGAATCTTACCATGTTAGTAGTTTACCTGATGTAGTTGTTTTTCCAAAAACGACCGAAGAAGTTAGCGCGATAATGAAAATAGCGAGTCAGCACGGAACAGCTGTCGTTCCATTTGGAGTAGGGTCCAGTTTAGAGGGACATGTAATTCCTTACGAAAAAGGAATTACAATGGACTTTTCTCTTATGAACAAAATACTTGAAATAAGAGAAAAGGATTTTCTTGTGAGAGTACAGCCAGGGGTGACGCGCTCTCAACTTAATAAAGAATTGAAAAAGTATGGATTATTTTTTAGTGTAGACCCAGGAGCTGATGCAACGTTAGGAGGAATGGCTGCTACAAATGCGAGCGGAACGACAGCGGTAAAGTATGGGGTAATGCGTGATCAAGTCCGAGATTTAGAAGTCGTTCTTGCTGATGGAGTAGTAATACATACCGGGAATTTAGCGGCAAAGTCATCATCAGGTTATCATTTAAATGGTATTTTCGTAGGCTCAGAAGGAACACTTGGATGTTTCACGGAGTTAACTTTAAAAGTATACGGTATACCAGAACATGTTATGGCTGCGAGGGCATCGTTTCCAACTATAAATGATGCAGTAGAAGCTGTAATTAACATATTACAGGCAGGTATTCCAATCGCGAGAATTGAACTCGTTGATGAATTATCTATGAAACAAGTAAATCATTACAATGAAACAAGTTACAGAGAAGAACCGACACTGTTTTTAGAGTTTCACGGCAATGAAGCAGGGTTAAAGCAAGATATTGAATTTACGAAAGAAATCGTTCTTGATCATAAATGTATAGAAATTGCGTTTGAGATGGAAACAGCAGCGAGAAATAAACTGTGGGATGCAAGACATAACTTAGCGTACTCTTACGTGCATAGTTATCCTGGTAAAAAGCTAATGAGTACAGACGTATGTGTGCCAATTTCGGAATTAGCTGGAGCGATTCAACATGCGAAAGAGGTATTAGATAAAGTAGGGCTTATTGGCGGTATTCTCGGTCATGTTGGGGATGGGAATTTCCATGTACTTTTAATGATTGATACAAATGATAAAGAGGAAGTGAAGAAGGCAGACGAAATAAATGAAAGTATCGTTCAGTATGCTCTTAAACGAGGAGGAACGTGTACAGGAGAACATGGCGTTGGAATCGGAAAACGAAAGTATCAAGAAGAAGAGCATGGGGCAGCATTATTTGTAATGGAGAAAATAAAGAAAGCTCTTGATCCGCAAAATATTTTGAATCCGAATAAGGTGTTTCAATTAAAAGATAGGGGCTGAGTGGATGAAAGTACTAGAAGCGATAAGTAATGTAGCTGGAAAGTATTTTGCATTTTGGACCGGCTGCTGCACTCTCAAGTGTATTAGCGGCAGTATGGCATAACATTGCAGGGCTAATATTAGCAACCATCTGGTCAAAAAATGCAAAGAACACTTTCAGCGATGAAAATGTATCAATAAATATAGAAAAATAGGAATGATAAATAATGCAAAAACGTATTGTACATTTTGAAGGAATGGTTGTATTTTTAGCCACGATTTATATGTATTCGATATATGAGTTTAGTTGGATTATATTTTTTGTATTCCTTTTAGCGCCGGATCTATCAATGTTAGCATATGGGATTAATAATCACGTTGGTGCGAAAATATATAATGTATGTCACACATATATCATATCCATATTAATTGTTCTAATAGGTGTCTATTTTAAGATAGATACGGTTATAATGATTGGCTTAATATGGACAGCACATATTGGAATGGATCGAATGTTTGGATATGGATTGAAATATGAGACGGATTTTAAGGATACTCATATTCAGAGGTTATAAGAAAAAGTATTCATATTTACAGCGGATTTATTAAAATATTGAACGAAATTCAGTGAATGAATTTCGTTCAATTGTTGAGAAATATATATATAGATAGATATAAATAATCGAATTATGTTATTTTTATGATAATTAAAAGAAGGAGAGTGGATTTGATGAATATACAAATCACTGGCAATGAATTAATTACTAAGATGCTGAATGATTGGTATCGAGATATTAGAGCTCAACGTATAAGTGAAGCAAAAAAATTAAAAGGGGAGATCGATAAAAAGCTTTATATTATCGAATCAGATGTAAAGGTTTTATTTCACTATTATCTGTTAGAATTTCGATATAAAGTGTTAATAGATGGTTTAGGTAATTTGAAAAAAGCTTTTGATAAAATAGATGCATTGCCTAAACCAAATGATGAATATTCTAATTATTATTATTATTTATTCAAAGCCATTCATTATACAATTCTTACTAATTATAGTGAAGCTAGCAACTATTTTGAAAAAGCTGAAGGGTTATTAGAGCATATTTCAGATGAAATTGAATATGCAGAGTTTAATTATAGAGTTGCTATATTAAAATACCACTTGCATTACGCATATTCAGCTATTGAATACGCTTCAAAAGCAAGAGATATCTTTGTTAAACAAGCAGGGTATGAAGTGAACATAGCGCTGTGCGAAAATATATTAGGATTATCTTTTTCGGAATTAAAGCAGCATGATAAAGGTGAGGAATATATTGCGTCAGCAATAAACATTTTACAAAAAAATGATGCTGAAATGTTAGTATTAAGAATCAGACATAATTTAGGTTTATTGTATGCGAGTCAAAATCTTTCAGTTTTAGCAATTAGACACTTATCTGAGGTTTCTAAAAAAATGCCTACTCATTATAAGGCAATCTTTTTAGAGGCAAGAGAATATTATAAATTAGGTGAAATAGAAAAAGCGAAGGAATTAATTGAAAGTGGATTGAAGGTTTGTGAGGAATTAAAAAATGATGAATATAGATATCACTTTTTAATTCTAAAGGGATTTTGTCAGCATTTAGAGGTAGAAAAAATAGAAAAAATTATTCTCGAAGGTTTTTCTTACTTTGAAAGAAAGAATTTATCGGAGTATATTCACGAATATACTGAAAGTCTGGCATTAGAGTTTCATAAAGTAGGTAATATAGAAAAAGCAGAAAAGTATTTTTTTATGAGTTATGAAATAAAAAAGAGAATATTTGAAAAAGAAGCATTGAAATAAAGAAAAAACTTGGATTATCTATAATGGGAATAGCAGCTGGAGTTATGGGGTTTTATGGTAGAAGGTCTTTGTAATAAATTAGCTCAAAGTGGATATGGTGGAACGTTTATAATTATAAAACCTAATGAAAATCCATATGCTGTCTCTGAAGATACAACGATGCCTGCAAAACAAATCTTCTATTGAACGTGGGTAATTAAACAAGTCACAAATTATAATTTGTGACTTGTTTAAGGTTGGATACTAAATGTGTTGCTTTCAATATTGAAAGCAACTTTTAAGTTTGTGATTAATAGTTAACTTAATAAATTTTTGGGTTAAAATAAAAACAAATTTTTAATCAAGTGCCACAAAAAGTACGATAAGGGCGATTCGTCGGTGCAGGTGGAATGCAGTATTCTTCTTGATCTGTAGAATACGCATAAGGGTTTGATAAAGCTTCAAGAAGTTTCTCCATTACGCTATAGTCGTCATTTGTAACAGCTGCTTCTAGTGCTTCTTCTACACGGTGGTTCCTCGGGATGATTGATGGGTTATTATTTTTCATCATCTCGTAGGCGTTTTCTTTTGATTGTTCTTGTCTTTCTAATCGAGATTGCCAAAGTTTGTACCATTCTTTAAATTCAGGACTATCGAATAGAGGGGTATTTTCTAACGTATCAAGAGTTAATGCACGGAATGTATTTGTGTAATCCGCTTTATATTTCTCCATCATTTTTAAAAGTTGCTCAATAAGTGAGTGATCTTGTTCTTCGTTGCTAAATAGTCCTAATTTCTTTTTCATTCCAAGGAACCACTGTTTTTCATACTGTACGCTAAATTTCGAAATTTCGTCTTGAGCGATTTTTAATGCTTCTTCTTCATCTTCGTGCAGAATTGGTATTAAAGATTCAGCTAGTCGTGCGAGATCCCATGCGGCCATATATGGTTGATTTCCATATGCATAACGACCTTGTGTGTCAATAGAGCTAAATACAGTTCCTTGGTCGTAATTGTCCATAAATGCACAAGGACCGTAATCAATTGTTTCGCCACTGATCGTTATATTGTCAGTGTTCATTACGCCGTGAATAAATCCAACAAGTTGCCATTTTGCGATAAGACTGGCTTGTCTTTTAATGACTTCTTGTAGTAATGCAGTATATTGGTTTTCATGAGATTCAATTTCTGGGTAATGCCTTTTTATCGTATAGTCAGCTAGTGATTTCAGGTCCTCTATTGAACCACGAGCTGCAGCATATTGAAATGTACCGACGCGAATATGGCTACTAGCTACTCTAGTTAAAATTGCTCCAGGTAACTTTGTTTCACGATAGGTTGGTTCACCGGTTGTGACAACTGCTAAACTGCGGGTAGTTGGAATATCGAGCGCATACATTGCTTCGCTAATAATATATTCACGTAGCATCGGACCGAGTGCAGCACGGCCATCTCCTCGGCGTGAATAGGGAGTAGGGCCAGAACCTTTCAGTTGAATATCGAAACGCTCACCTGAAGGAGTAATTTGTTCGCCAATTAAAAGAGCACGACCGTCGCCTAACATATTAAAATGTCCGAATTGATGGCCAGCATATGCTTGAGCTAATGGATGAGCTCCTTCTGGGAGTGCATTACCAGCGAAAATAGCAATTTCAGCTTCCTTTTTCAGTTCTTCAGGGGTCAAGCCAAGAGATATCGCTAATGAATGGTTTAGTTTAACTAACTCCGGTGAGCTTACGGGAGTAGGGGGGATTTCTGTATAAAATGATTGTGGTAAAGTCGTATAACTATTATCTAAATTCCAACCTGTTTCATTATTTTTAGTCATTGTATCTCCTCCTTTTTGTATTTTAAGTTATGTATTTGTACGTATGTATTCTTTGTAAAGTTAACTAAAAGTATAATATAATATTTCCCCTTGCAATCTATTGTAAGGACTTCATTGCACTATGTCTATTTAACAGCAAATTTAAAACCTCCATTTTAAGAAAATGGAGGTTTTATTATTATTTAATTTTTACAATTATTTTTCCTTTTGCTCTTCCAGACTCTGAATATTCCATTGCTTTTTGCGCATCTTCAAAAGGGAAAACTCGATCGATTACCGGTTTAATTTTTCCGGCTTCAATATAGTTTGCAATAGTACGTAATTGATCCCCGCTTGGCTTCATAAATAAAAATGAATATTGAGCATTATGCTTTTTTTCAAGTGCAGTAAGTTTTTTGCTGGCTAATGAAAATAAGAGAGTTTTAAAGAATCCTGAACCAAATTCTTTACCGAAGCGAGCATTTGGCATGCCTGAAACGGAAACAATGTTTCCTCCCCTTTTTATAATATTGAATGATTTTTCAAGTGTTGCACCGCCGATTGTATCAAATACGGCATCATAATTTTTTAGTATATCTTCAAATTTCTCTGTTTTGTAATTAATAATTTCATCTGCGCCAAGAGACGTTACTAAATTCGCACCAGCTTCACTAGCAGTCGTTGTAACAATGGCACCCATAATTTTTGCTAGCTGAATAGCGAAAGTACCAACACCACCGGATCCGGCGTGAATTAAAATCTTTTGTCCTTTTTGTAATTGCATGATGTCATGTAAAGCTTGATAGGAAGTTAAGCCAACGAGTGGAATCGAAGCCGCTTCCTCAAAACTTAGATTTTTTGGTTTTAAAGCAATATCATCTTCATGAATGGCTATATACTCCGCGAAAGTACCAATCTTATTTTTTCTTGGACGAGCATATATTTCATCACCGACTTTAAAACGAGTCACTTTTGATCCAACCTTCGTGATGACACCGGCAAAGTCGTTACCAAGGATTAGGGGCATTTCATATTTCAGTAACATTTTTACTTTTCCGTCGCGTATTTTAAAATCAATTGGGTTAATGCTAGCTGCATGAATTTCTGCGAGCACTTCATACTCATTTATTTCAGGAGTAGGTACCTCTGCCATACGCATTGGGACTTTTCCATATCTATCAATTATCATTGCTTTCATATCTTATACCTCCAAGTTTTAATAAAAGTTTTGCAATAGCTTCTCAATATCTAATACAAGATTTTTTAATAAACCTAATTTTGTACGTATATCAATATAATAAAAATTCTTTGTACCTTCTTTTCTCATTAAAATAATGCCAGCTTCTCGTAAAATCTTAAGGTGATGTGATACTGCTGGACGGGAAAGGTGTGTTTGCTTCGTGATTTCTCCTACACGTAATCCTGTTTGACATTCTGTTTCCATTAGCACTAATAAAATAGCTTGACGCGTTTCATCACCAATTGCCAATAATACTTTTTGAGAATCAATAAAATCTTTTTTTATAATATTTAATTGTTCTTGTTTATTCATTTCAATCACTTTGCCTCCAGGTAATTAGTCGAAAGGTTTAAGATGATGAACCATTACTTCGATACGGTAATGCTACATGATTGTTGTATGAGGTGCAATATTGAGAAAGAAAATCGAGACGAATGAATTTTTTATTGTTGAAAATTATAGGGAGATAGAAAAGGGATTGGAAGGACTACATAACACAATAGATGAGGTTTTAAAAACAAAAAATGATGTAACAATAAAATAAGCGGTCGTAACCTTGTATAATCCATAAGGTTACGACCGCTTATAATGTTTGTATTATTTTTGAATTTTACGATAGAACATGGTTCAACGTAAAGTACGTTCTTTTGTTTTACACTTTCATACAGACACAATTCAGGTGGATTATAGATGTATGAAAAGGTAAAAGGAATTTTGGGGCGTAATCTATCTATATGATAATTCAAAATGAAATATAAGTCTATATTTTAATGTTTTTTTTGATTATATTTATGTCACTGAGCTCAGAACAATGATTTGGAGGGGAAATATATGAAATCGAATTATGTACCAGTTTTAATTGTTGGAGGGGGATTATCTGGGTTAGCGTCTGCGTTATTTCTTGCAAAACATAACATTGAGTACTTACTTATTGAAAGGCATCCGTCTACTGCCATTCATCCGAAAGCAGGCGGTCTTACTTTACGTACAATGGAGTTATTTCGAGAATTAGGCTTGGAAAAAAGAATTAAATTGGCAGGTAAAGCATTAGAGAACTGCCGAGGAAGAATAGCGGTTCATACAATAGCTGAGGCGAATAAAGAAGAATTGGAACAAATGAGAGCGACACAATACGGAAACGATGAAGAGTTACTTCAAAAAATAGAAAAGATTAGTCCATCAAAACAAACTGCATGTTATCAAATTATTTTAGAAGAGATGATGTTACAAGAGGCAAAAACGCTAGGCGGGCAACTATCTTTTTATCATGAATTAGTTTCATTTGAACAAAGTGAAAACGGGGTAAAAGCAAAGATTCGAAATCGTGAAGCAGAAAAAGAAAGTGTCATACATTGTGACTATGTAATTGCAGCAGATGGAGCGAAAAGTAAAATACGTGAGCAGTTAGGGATTAAAACTGAGGGGCGTGGAACCATTGGTGGCTATTATATGAATATTTATTTTGAAGCAGACTTAAGTGAGTTTATACAAGGAGACGCATTCGGTTTTTCTATGGTACTTCATCCAGAGGTTCTTGGTGCACTGATCCCAGTAGATAACGTGAAAAAATGGATTTACCATGTAGCCTACGATCCATTAAAAGGAGAGGGACCAGAGGATTTCACGATGGAACGTTGTAAACAAATTATTGACATAGCAATTGGAAGTACAAATGTTGAGTCAGAAATATTAAGTGTTTTACCGTGGGAAGCGGCCGAAAGTACAGCAATGAAATTTCAAGGAAATCGAGTCTTTCTAGTTGGAGATTCAGCACATATTATGCCGCCAACAGGCGGATTTGGTTCAAATACAGGAATACAAGATGCGCATAACTTAGCTTGGAAATTAGCGGCTGTTATAAAAGGGAAGGTAAAACCAAAATTGTTAGAAACATATCATGAAGAGAGACACTCTGTTGCAAAATTAACGACAGCTTATGCAAGTAGTTTACTGTTTCGTGCTGCGAATAGAGAGGAAGGCAGTTTGAATAATATGGATGGTTTAGCTGTTACAGTTGGATATCAGTATTGTTCAGAGGCAATTATAGATGATTCAGTCACTCCGCATAGAATGGATAGCATAGAGTTGAACGGAAGACCTGGAACGCGCGCGCCACATTTATGGGGAACGTATGAAGGGAAGAAAGTTTCTACATTAGACTTATTCGGTAACAGTTTTGTATTACTTACAGGAGTAGAAAATAGTTCTTGGGCTGAGGCAGCACATGCTGTTTCAGCTAAATTAGGAATAAATATAAAAGGGTATCGTGTTGGCTTAAGTGGAGACTTTGTTGTTCCAGAAGATATTTTTAGCAAATTATATGGTATAGAGAATGGAGGTGCTGTATTAATTAGACCAGATGGCTTTATCGGATGGCGTTCGGAAAAAACAGTAGTAAATCCAGATATAGTATTGGAAGAGGTAATGAGAAATTTATTATGTGATTTTTAAGTAACTACGGAAATATTGTTTTATGTGCTTCACTGTACTGAAAAAAATATTCACAAATTTCAATAGGTTTGATATGATTAAATTCGACAAGTTAATAGAGGCCGGAGATATTTGAGAAAAGCCATAAATTTATTTAGGGATACAGGAGTGTAGCCTAAATAATTTATGGCTTTTTTTATTGAATGAACCGTACAAAATAGGGAGTTACATGTGAAAAGGAGGGCTATAGAAATTAAATAGGATAATACTAGTTTTCTATATTAATAATATAGAAAACTATTTGTAAGATTGGAATTTTAATATAGGTTTATAAAAATAATGAAAGTGTGTCTTCTGTTTCGTATAAATCTCATTAGCTTGTTGAAATTTGCAACGTAGGAAGGGTTAGAAGGATGAGAAAGATTATTAGCGTTTTAGTTATTTTCTTTATGACGGGGAGCATCTTTGCTGGGGGAGCTGTTCATGCGAAAGCAGAAGGAAAGCATGAATGGAATACGAATAAGTTTTTAAATATTGCACATCGCGGAGCAAGTGGACATGCACCTGAGCATACTTTTGCTTCTTATGATTTAGTGAAAAAAATGAAAGCGGATTATTTAGAGTTAGATATTCAATTAACAAAGGATGGCCAATTAATTGCAATGCATGATACAGCAGTTGATCGCACTACAAATGGAACAGGCGAAGTACGCGATAAAACGTTAAGCGAAATAAAGAGTTTAGATGCTGGATCATGGTTTAATAAAGCGTATCCAGAAAAGGCTAAGCAAGAGTATGTTGGGCAAAAGGTTCCAACTCTTGAAGAAATCTTCCAAAAGTATGGAAGAAGTATGAAGTATTATATTGAAACAAAATCACCAGATGTGTATCCAGGAATGGAAGAGAAATTGTTGGCGTTGTTACAAAAATATAATTTAGTAGGCCAAAACATGTCTTCTAGCCGTGTTATGATTCAATCATTTAGTAAAGATAGTTTGAAAAAGATTCATAGTATGAATGAAAATATTCCGTTAGTTCAATTGCTTTGGTATTATCCAAATGAAAACAATGAAATTGTTGAATGGTCTGGCATTACACATGAACCGAAAAGTGTAACAAATGATGATTTTCAAGAAATTAAAAAGTATGCAGCTGGTATTGGACCAAACTTACGTAATGATAACGGGGAACTAATTATTGATGAGTCATATATGAAAATGGCTAGGAAAAATGGACTGTTAATTCACCCTTATACAATTAATGAGAAACCAGATATGAGACTGTTAATCAAATGGGGTGTTACAGGAATGTTTACAAATTATCCGGATCGATTACATAGTGTATTGAAGGAAAAATAAGTGGAAAAGGGTATACCAGTGTTTTAGGTATACCCTTTTTAATTTAACTCTCCGATAAACAGAATCTCTTTTTCATAGCATTCATCTACATCATAAATAATTTCTTGAAAGTGAAGCGTTTTGAAGGAATGACAAACTGACATTTCCCATGTCTCCCAAAAATCAATTTCATTTGAAAGAAGGATCCATTTTTGAAATTCACTATCTCTATTAAAGAAATTATGAAAGTAGTCCTCATTTTTAAATATAATGATTTGCGAATCCCACAAATTATTTATAGAAATCAAAACAACAACTCGATATGTATGTGTATCGCTCGGTTTCATATTTATTAAATGATTTGCTTGATTTAATAAGGTTTGAATACATAACCGTTTTACTTTTCTAGGTGTTTTACGAGAGTCAATAAAAGCTTGCGAAACTGGCAATAGCATATTCCAATATTCATCGTTATAGAAAGTAGAAGGGAACGTTTTTGTATGTTCCTCAATTCGCTTTATCATAGTGTTTGTTTTTCGGTTCATACCACGTATTTTCTTTTCACGCATTGTGAGTCATCTCCATAAATTTTTGTAATGCAGCAGAGTGATATATATCTTTTCTAGTAATAAAAGTAGTAGGAACTTTTTTGAAGCTATTTGGCAAAGGGTTGAATGATATGTCATGTTGATGACCATTTAAAATAGACTTCATCATAATTGCTATGCCTATACCTGATTTTACACATGCGAGAATCGCTTCAATTGTTCCAAACTCTAATACTCGCTTAGGTGAAATTCCTTCTTCTTGAAGCCAATCTTCTAATAAATTTCTATAATAGCAACCATGACTAAATGCAAGTAAATTCATGTCTCCTATGTCTTTAAAGGAAGATAAAGGCTTTTTGCTAATGAGAACTAATTCTTCTTCATGAAATATATTTGTATGAAGTTCAG
>WPCI01155218.1_pt1 | contig 12430 bp, 25 predicted proteins | sample 5399871 | NCBI WGS metagenome assembly WPCI01 (sample SAMN12869469, study PRJNA574797) | sludge metagenome | isolation source: wastewater treatment of pH7 | place: China:Beijing | collected 2019-05-20
TCCAACAATTCTTGTAATTTTTCTATGAATATTTTTGAATGCATAATATGCTTATCTGGATTATCATTGTGAATTTTATATTTATTACCTGAATATCCTTTTGCAGCACTTTCGATTATTGCCGCTTCCATTTCTTCTGCAAATTCCAATACCTTTTCATCGATGGCTTTTTCTTGAATTTCTTTCAAATTCCCCACTAAGGACATTTTCATTCTCCCTTCCGATTCAAATAACGTTTTTGTTTAATTTCTCCCTTTTATCACATAAGTTATAAATGTCTCACCGTTACGGTTAAAAGATACAATATTCATGCCATGATAATCTCTGTGCCATCTAAAAGTTGGGTCTAATCTATTAGGAAACTTCCCATCAAACTTTCGTATTGTTGAGATTTTGAAATTCTTCATTGCCATATATTTTTCTTTACCTATTTTTGTTATTTGTCTATTTCTTGTATGTCTCATCCGCTTCATTCCCCCTCCGAATAACAAATTTATTTAGCTTTTCTTTTCTTTTGGAAGACTATCTTTGACGTAATCACTCCCGAGACAGTGCGGTAACTGCACCTTCGTACATAATCCATAAAAAAGACATGTTTGACACTTCGCATCATCTTTTACACTTTTCAAAAGTTCCCCCTCCCTTCTATTCAAATAAGAATTTTGTTTTAATACTCTACGCAATCCTCACACCAATACAAAATTTTGTTTTTATAACTCCAATCATTTATGCCTCGGATCTGGTTTATATTTAATTTCTTGTCACATAAGTAACAAGTTTTAACTTTTGTTTTTCTCCATCTTTGTTTCTTCATCGCCGCTCCTCTTTTCTTATTCGAATAACTATTTTGTTATAAAGTAACTGCTTCTGCTGCAGGTTTATTTTTCTCTAATTGTCCAATTGCCATTTGCAATCCTAACCAGTAACCAATTAAACGACGTGGCAACCTTTTGCCAAAGTTCCAAAGGTCTTCCAATGTATCAGAATCTAATGAGCTGCTATGATAAACGTCACTTAACCAAAAATGGTAACCTTCCATAGATGAACTCTCATCAATTGCTGAAATAATACGATCATATACTTCCCGTCCGTCTTCTCTTGTTTCATTTATATCGTATTCCTTCCAATATTCATCAAGTTCAATTTTTGCCTTTTCTTCATCGAAGTTCCAACGTTCTTCACAAAAAGCCGTTAACTTTTCAGTGAAATATCCTAAATTGAATCCTTTAATATTTTCTAATGTTGCTGGACATGTAAGGTTATACACCGCTTCGCCAATATCACCTGAAATAAATACGTTATATCCTGCAAGAACAAATTTAGTACGATACATATTTGTTCCAGGCTTGCCCCAATAAATAACCTGTAATCCTTCTTCGCCTTGAATTTCAGCTACATGATCTCCAAACCAATTCTCTCTAATATCTTTAGTTGCTTTTTCAACGTATTCCATTTTCCATTTCCCCCTTTTGTATTCAAATAACGCTTTTGTTTGATTTTTTTAACATCTTGACGATAAATTTAATGATTTCATCTATCAAAAATATTTTTTTAAGTTCACTAGATATAATTAATAAGTTTTCTTCGAGTGTTTTATCCCGTTTCATTTCGCACCTCAATTTACGTTGCAAATAACACTTTTGTTCATTTTTTCTTCTTGTATAAAGATTGCTTATTATGTTTTTTCATTTTGTTAATAACAATTTTTATCGACCGTTTATAACATTTCTCATAAACATAAAAGTTGAAATCAGGTCTATCAATTTTCATAATTGCTCTGCGTCTTAACGTTTTCACCTTCACACCTCGTTTCATACAAAATTCAAATTTTATACCATTTAATTTACTTTTATTGTATTTTTTTGAATAATCGTGATATTATTTATTTATAAAGTCATTACGACTTTACCCTTATACAATGAGCCATGAGCCTTCACAACTCATGGCTCATTTCATTACGAACTTCACTTCACATCGATACGTGCTTGACTTGCTTCTCGACTAAAACCATCCGGATATCTTTTAGCTAATTTTGCGATATTCATTTGAGCGATATCTTCTAAGGTATATCCCATTTCGTGAGACATGATCGAAATGTAGTACAAGATATCTCCCAGCTCTAAAGCGATTTTATGCGTATTCCCTTCTTCTTCTCCTGGACAATGAGCTGGATCAAATCCATGACCATGAAAAATAGCTTTTTTTACAATATCAGCAACCTCACCAGATTCTCCCGAAAGCCCTAATGCTGCATTTAAAACACGTCCACCAAAATCCTGATTTGCATTCCATGTACGTAATGCCGCTTCTTGATATTGATCTAATTCACAAATTTGATTGTTGCTCATAAAAGCTTGTCCTTCCTTTGATTTACTGATTAATTTAGTTACTTCCATAACGCTGTTTTTCATTGCTTTCATTTTGATTTCCCCTTCCTATTTAGCAAATTCCTAATCCTATTGGACGATTTTCAATTAAATACTTATCAGCTTGATCTATTACAAGAAGCGCAACTTCCGCTTGATGTCTCCTTAACGCTTTTGCCATCTTTGGTAAGCTCATACCTTGACTCCACATTTCACGAAAACGAACTACATCTCTTTCATCCCAAATGAAGTTAGCCTCTTCTAAAGCGATATATACCTTCAAGCGTGATTCCTTCATCGCTTCATGATTTCTCGCTACACTCATAAGCGAACCTACTTTCTAAAAATGATTATTTTATCTTTTCAGTAAACTTAGTATCCACACGATCAACCTTACCGTTTACCCAAACCGCAACTTGCTCACCAAATCCGCTCATTGGTGGATTGACTGCTGTAACATTTCCGTCCTTCACTATTAATAGTTTGTTGCTGCTAACATCAATTTCTATTTTTTTCATATGTCCCTCTCCTTTGTCACTACCGCATGTACTCGACAACATCAGGTTTAAATCCACTTCCTAAGTAAACCCGTACTGGAATTATTTCTTTTTTATCCCTTGCTGCCTTACATAACTCTTCCGCTGTATCCCAACTAAAAAATTTATCTACAGCGCGTTGAAATCTCCAAATTGCCATTACATATTGTTCGAAGATGTCATAGCGATCATCTTGTTTTGTTGTGCGTGGTAACTCATCCGTACACTTTGCATTCTTTGGAACATGAACGCGTACATCTGCATATGTAGTGCGTCCAGTTCCTCTTTTCACATTTGCCTTCATTACATCGAACTCACAAATTGCTGGCTCTACATCAAAAATATTCAATTGTTTAGGCATGTACCTTCACACTCTTTTCAAGAGCATCAAGTAATTCATTTGCTCCTGCCTTGCTCAAAAACATTCGGCCACCTAACAATTCGATGTTGGAATCAGATACTTCACCAGTTACAAAACATGACTTTTCTTGTTTTCTTAAAACGACATTTTCCCCATCAACATGAAAGTCTAATGCTGTCCCTTCAGCAATACCCAAAGTTCTGCGTAACTCAACTGGAATTACTACGCGACCTAGCTCGTCCACTTTTCTTGTAACACCTGTATTTTTCATATTTTTATCACCCTTATTATTTTTTCAGATAACCTCATTGCTAAATTCATGTAAAATAAACATATATTTGGAAAGGAGGTAAAACTATGGCTTATGAATCTACCCAAGAACTAATTCTTCAAATCATTAATGAAAATAGGGATTTATTACATCCAGATTCTCAAAAACACTTGAATATGAACTTTTTATTATCAGACGGAAGACTCCAACATCTTTCATCTGACACCATGCTTAAAGTTGTAGATCAATTAATTGAATTAGGTAAAATTCGTTGTGTGGTAAAACGAAACCCTGCCGAAAATAACAAGCTTTTAAAATTTAAAGTTACAAAAATCTATTAATTATAACCCTTCGTAGTTGGCGCTGCGAGGGGCTAATCTTGCCATTTCTCTACAGATTTACCCAAATGGATCATCGCTTTTCCCATTGCATCAATGTAGTTGTTGATTGTTTTTTTTATCATTTCACAATCCTCATGTACCAACTTTTCATATTCTTCAAACGTATTTGCACAACCGTAGTTAAAAACTCTTAATTCATTAAAACAATCATTAATTGCTGGAATTGCCCTTGTATGAATGGTTTCTGTACTAAATTCTTCTCTGTTGAGATAAATCAAATTTACAACTCTTTTATTTTCTACTTTGACCTTTAATAAAGTATTGAATATGGGTTCATTTAACTTCTCTAAACCAAGTTCTTCTCTTAAATCATTTAATGATTTCTTACCTTTTAACAAATCCTCTTGAAACTGTTCAGCTTCCATAATTATTGTTTTTTTCATATACTCACCCTCCAAAAGCTTGTAATCTTTGTTTCGCAATTTCCCGACGATAACTTGTTGCTTCATTTTTAATGGTTAAACTTGTTTCAACCATACGATCATAAGAACGTTTGCCTACTTGTTCTTGTAATTCTTTTGGTCGCAAATTACTTGTGTATAATGTAGGTAATTCTTTACGATATCTACCATCAATTACATTGAATAATTTTTCTTCTACCCACTCTGTTGTTTTTTCTGCACCAATATCATCTAAAATAAGTAAGTCGCATTCCAAAAGAGCTCGCATAATTTGTGTTTCATTTTCTTTGTTATCGCTGTTAAATGTACTTCGAATACGTTGTAATAACTCTGGTACACTTTGAAATACAACAATAAATCCTTGTTTTGAAAGCTCGTTTGCAATTGCTGCTGCTAAATGAGTTTTTCCATTACCTGGTTCGCCCCAAATCATGAGCGACTCTCCGTTCCATTTCTTAAATTCATTCACATATTTTTGTGCGATTTGCCCAGCGGTTACAGACCCTTTTCTTTCTCTAAACGCTTCAAATGTGGATTTCTTAAACCGTTCACCGAGATTACTGATACTAAACAACTTATCAATTTCACGCTTTTTGGCGAAATTTTGCGCTTCCCGAATTCTAGCTTCTTCTCTAGCTACCACACATTCACATGTAGGAAACACTTTTCGTTTTATCTTCAACTCTGGTACTTCTACAGGAACAGCAAGTATAAATGTATTACAATCCGGACATTCATAACCTTCTTCCTTATCATCACAAGCCGATGTATTCAAAATCCTCGTCATCACCTGATTTAGAGCTTCCATGATTCGAGCCTCCTTTAATTTTTCCTTTTCTTATTTTTTTAGAATTCTGCTGTCTTTTGAATTCTTCTTCTGCTGCATTAACATCAGCTAAAGTACGAATGTTTTTGTTAACCCACTGTTTTAGAATCCCTTCAGCATAATTCCATTTCTTTTGCTGTTTCAATGCACGTTCCATAGCTGCTTGTACAAGTTCTTCATTTGTATCATTTATCCACTGCGAAATATTTTCGGCTATGAATGAATTTAAAATACCGAAATTATTTTCGTAGAAAGAGAAGATACTACTACTTACAATCTCTGTAGTATTCTTTGTAGTAATCTCTGTATTTGTCTTACGTTTAAATGTAGGAGACTCTTCCGTTCTATCGTAAGAGGGTGGTACGTTTTGTTGTAATACCCTCTTACGTTCTAATGTAGGAGGGTTACCATTCTCCCAATATAAAATTGATATTTTTTGTATCTCTTCAGGAATGGGTTCTATAAACATTACATTGTTACATCGAGTTCCGTTTACAAATATCGTTCGAAAATCGATACGAACTAACCCTCTGCCCTTTAAGTAATCACAAGCATCTTTTACTTGTCTTTTTGTAAAACCAAATGAATCTGCAAATTGCTGATAACTCTTTTGAAGCGTATCTGCCTTAAACTTTTGTTTATATCTCACATTATTTGAATGCTCATCTCTTACTTCTATAGGTTTGTACCAATAAACAACCTCTCCTAATATGGATATCGCAACCACATTTGGTTTACCGTTATCTAATGTTAGTGTTTTAAACCAACCATGATCTATGACATTTCCACGGAAGTTCATCTGCCCTATTTGTAAAACTACGTTGTTCAAACCAGCCACTTCCTTTCGCAAATCGCTATATGCGATTCACCACTCCTAATAATGTTCTTTATTTTGTAATGAGGATAACCAACCTTGAAATACTGTTCAATCATTTGCTTTAATTCACCCTTGCTCTCTGCTAAGTTCCAGAACTTATTAGGTAATAGCACTTGATATTCAATTAAATCCATGTACTATTCCCCTACTTTCCGTGATATACTTATAACAAGTTGTTTTTCTTAAAGGACCCACTGCCATGGGTCTTTTTATTTTGTTTCACATCACTCCAAGCCCATTGTTTTATTGGTTCGTAAGTGATGTAAAGCAACCATGAACCACATGCAATTAACATTGCGAATATAACTAACGATGTTGTATCTTCCACTAAATCACCTCCTTATTGTTCAGATATCCATTGCAACAAGAATTCCTTTACTTGTTGAGCTGGGAAATACCATTTACCTCCTACTTTGTGTTTCGGAAATCTAGGATCAAAAAAGAATGTTTTTTGAATAGTATTCCATCCCATACAAGTTCTTCGTTTTAATTCGTTAGCGTCCCAATACACTAACTCAGCATCGATTTCTTTAATTTTTTCCGCAATTTCTGCTAGGTAAAGATTTCTCACTTCTCTTTCATCAACTTGAACACTAATCATTTTCATATCTCCTTTTCTGTAAAATTAGATTTTAACTTCTAAGAAATATAATCATCTAATGCACTAGGTCTTTCGGGCGGATACCATCCTGCAATAAATCTCATAGCATTTTGATAATATTTTCTTGGAATTTTATCGTATTTAGCGACACCGAAATGTCTTTTTAATGCGCCGTAGATCCCCTGATACGATGCATTGTCATAACCTTCTTTTTTAAGTTCAAAAACACGTTGTTTTACTTTTCGTTGTACAGCTCCTTTGTGTTGCTCAGTAAGCCATAGTTCGTTATCTACCAGAATTTTCATTTTGTTCATTTCTTCTTCGGTATGATCTTGTCGTGATTTTATTTGTTTTAGTTCAGTCATACTATAGATAATTGCATCCTCAACACTTTCCGGTTGTTTCTGCGACTTTTGGATGTGCTCTTTCATTCGCTTGAACTCCTGCAAAAATTTAATTTTCATTTTCATTGACTCTGGCGTTATGTAGCTCATTGCAACAATCGAAAATGCATCTTCTGTAAGATTGAACTTTGGATACCACTGTTTGTTTTGATAATGCTGATATTGGGTATGCTCAAAGTTGAGCTGACCCCATTCCGCTTCGTTTGCTTCAAATAATTTTTCTAGTTGGACCTCTATATCTCGCATTACATTTTTATGCTCTTTCCCAAACATTTGAGCCATTGTCAAACTATCTGTCACCACTTGATTTCTTTCTGTAAAGACAAACTCACTTACTGGATGTTGTGATACTGGTAATTGATTCATTTTCTTTTACCTCCGTTTCTTTTTTCACTCTCGAAACGCGAGTGGGGTTATAAAAAAAATTATCTACAGATACACCAAAGAACTCCGCAATTCGCATAGCTATGTTCCATCTAGGATTCTTCTTTCCTTTTTCAATTTCACAATAATAGTTAGAAGAAATATCTAGCTTTTTAGCTATTTCAAATTGCTTAAGACCCTTATTTTCACGCAATTTGATTAACCATTCTCTTTTCATGTTTACCTCCGATGTCTTTCGTTTGATTTTAGTATACTCGCGTTTCGCGAATAAGTAAATATCTTTTTTAAAATTTGTTTTTTATTTTTTGAAACAAATAAATTCGCGTAGCGCGAAAAAAACATTGATTTTGTTCTATGAAATGTTATCTTTATTTATAGGGAGGTTTTATATATGAGCATAGGGGAACGTTTAAAGTATTTAAGGAACAAACAAAAATGGACTATGAAAGATATTTCTTCCAAATTAGGAATAGGAGACTCCACTTATAGCGGATACGAAACTAATTATAGAAAACCAGATGCGGAAATGATTTGTAAATTAGCTGACTTGCATAATACAACAACTGATTATATTTTATGTAAGACTGACGATCCTGCACTAGATAAAGAAACTTCTTCTAATATTAAGGATTTTTTTGATAATCAAAAATTACATTGGGATGGAAAAGAATTATCTGAAGACGATGTAGAAAGCCTTAAAGATATATTAGAAGTTGCGGTCAAGAGAATGCTTAAATAGAGAAAAAAGGATTAGCAAGATGCTATTCCTTTTTTTAGTTTCGTTTTATTTCGAAATGATTGTAATTCAATTTCGCTCAACAATCCTTGCTTATGTAATTCTTCTAACATATAAACTACATCTACAGTCACGTTTTCGCTCCCCAATAATACTTGTATCATTTGTTTAACTTGCAATTCTACCCCTTTATTCATCACAATAATTTCCCTCCCCTTTTTTATGTGCAATGCACAAGTGACACGGTTTTACGTTTTAATATTTTATTTGTGTCACCCCTTAAACGCACTGAAAGTCGCTACCGAAGTAACGACTTTCTTTATAATTGACTTATTTAATTAATCATGATCCTCCCGGATCAGAAATCATCATATATTGAACTGGATTTGTCTGTTGTAATTTATCTACGTTTCCAAACACTCCAAACCCTAATAACCCTACGCACATTAATAGTGCTGCTAGTTTCTTTTTCATTGTAGTACTTCCCCTTTGCTCATTAGTATGTTTTTACATAACTGCCCATAGAAACTCAGTCCTGATAATTCAAATTCTAGCAAAGCTTGTTTAATACCTTCTAAATCTCCAATGCATTTACTGTAGGAAAAACGTTGGAATGGACTAAATCCTTCTGTTTCCATTTCCTTAAAGAGTGACAACCCTAATTGACGATTACCGAATTTATATTCATAGCTCGCTTTTTCATTTTTGTGGACCGTCGATAAATCAATCTCTTTAATATTAATTTCATAATTTAGTCGTACATGTGCAAGTGTCGACTGAAAAGATACATATTTTTGAGATTTTAAAGGAACATTTACTTCTTCCAATTTTTCAATCGCCTTTGATAAATACTCAATAGATTTAGATGGGGATTCAAATTGATAGCTTTCCCCCAAACAACAAAAGGCAGTTGCTTGAATAATTGGAATATCTATGAAAGAGTTAATTATTTTATAGCATGTATCTCGACATTTATCAAGTTGCACTCTCCATAAATACATATATGCTGTTCGCTCATTAGCTAACATACATAAGTAGTCCTTAATAATACCTTCTTGCATTTTTTCTAAATTATGCTCCATTGCATCCACATATTGAATTATCGCATTATTGTTTGGCATATCAGCAAGGGATAGCATGAATAAAATATTAACCATCACCTGGCAATGAGGATTGGAAGAAAAACGCTTGCTGCTTAATTCCTTGTAAAGTTCCTTACCTCTTAATTCATTCTTATTTCTTTTATTAAATAGTTTATATATGCTAAAGAATATTCCTAAATTACTTTTCTTCTCATGTTTGGTTATTAAATGATTCATAAGATCGTACTCACCTTGAACTTGGCAATATATTAAACCAACTTCAAGATTTGATATACTTTCGCATTCTGAAAAATATTCTTTTGTGATTTTTCTTTTCTCATTTCTATTTTCAAATAAGAGATCAATGGCACAGAAAAACACGTTTACATCCATTTCATACTCACATGCAAGTCCTCTTCTAAGCTTTTCACGACTAATTTTAAGTTTTTCATAATTAAGTTTGAGTTTGTCAGCAAACCCTCTTCTCGAGTATCCTAATGATTCCATTCTTCTTAATAATTCATTCATAACTTGTTGCATCGTTTTCCCCTTCCTGAAAAAACAAACCACGTCCTAACAAATTTTCTCAAGTCGGAAACAAAATACGAGGAAAGAATATTGTGATTTTGTGTTATACTGTGATGTGAGACTCGTATGTAGCAAGCGTTTCCTAAGATGGGTTAGGGAACGGTTTAAGAGGCGGTGTGGTAGTCCCTCTTGAACACGCTCGTATGGGTCTTTTTTCCTTCGCTATAGTTACTTTAATACTATCACGAATTTTTACAATTTTAACAAAATAATCACTAAGAGAATATTGAGAAAGTTTTTTATCGTTATAAATCAAGATTTAGTTGCATATGCAATTTTGCATTTAATAAATCTATATGCACATATTACCACCAACAGCCTAAAAGCGGAACGTAAGTTCTTGTTTTTAGGCTGTTTTATTTCAACAAAACAATCCCAATACTATAATTGATTGTTTTACAATCAATTATAGTATGTTTAATACTTAAAGACTATACTCGAATTATGAAAGCGTTAGAATTATTTGGTCAAAATTTAAAGAAGCTTAGAAAGTCTAGGGATTTAACACAAGAACAACTCGGTGAACAACTAAACCTCAGTCGAAATCAGATAAATAATTACGAGAATGCAATGTTTGAACCGAGCATGGAAACACTTCTTCAAATCAGTTCTTTTTTTAATGTGTCGTTAGACTTACTATGTAATGGCTATAGCGATACAAATGACGTATTGTTGCGTAACACTCTCGAAGAAGTTCAACGAACGTATGCGGCGTTAGAAGAACCTAAACGAGAGCGTTTTTGCAAACAACTCGTGTTTTATTCTAAAGTCTTAGCGGAGACTGACGAATTGTTATGATTTGATTGTAGAAGAAATCATTTCCAAATTCAAATTGTAAAATTTTCTTTCTTTTACAATTTGAAGGAGAGAGGGGACTATTCCTCTCTTTTTTATTTTTACATTAATTAGGTTGTCGTGATATTATTCTAATTAAGTTCGACAGTGACATATCCCATATTAGATGATATGTTGCAAATATAAAGGAGGATATCATATGGCAACTTTCAGAAAGCGGGGCAAAAAATGGGAATATCGAATCCGATATGTCGATAAAACTACAGGTAAGAAAAAAGAAATTAGTAAAGGTGGATTTGAATCAAAAAAAGAAGCTACCTTTCATGCTAACGAACGAGAACGTCAGTTGTTTCACGGAATGGCTGCGGACAGTAAAAAAACTCTATTAAGTGAATATTTAATTGAGTGGCTAGAAACTTATAAAAAAGGAAAAGTGGGGCAAAGCACTTATCTTCTCAATAAAAGAAACATTAATCAGCACATCATTCCGTATTTTCAAAACATCAAATTAGCGGATATGAATAAAATCGAATACCAAAAATTTATTAATCACCTTATAAACAAAGGGTATTCCAAACGAACAGTAGAAATTATTCACTCAACAATGTCAAATGCGATAAAACGTGCTATAGATTTAGAAATGGTCTACAAAGATTTCACGAACAGAATTCTAATTGCTGCGGATCGTTTCAATCAGCATTCAAAAAAAGAAAACTATTTAACAAAAGAACAAGTATCAAAATTATTGAATGCAGCCCATAAAGATAAAATTCTGTACTATACATTAATTTATACCTTGGTGGAATCTGGTATGCGTAAAGGTGAAGCGACAGCATTAGAGTGGGATACAAATATTGATTTAGATAACAAAATGATTCACGTTGATAGAACTATAAATTATCACGCTTATACTCCTACAGGACAAAAGAACAGTAAGGACTTAATAGGAAAAACGAAAACTTATGATTCTGTGCGTTCAATTACTATTTCGGATAGACTTGTCTCTGTGCTTAAAACATTTAAAACATATCAAAATGAATGTAAACTAAAACTTGGCGCTAAGTATGATAAAACCTTTGATTTTGTGTTCACAACTTCAGGAAAACCGATACCACATTCCACATTAAAAAACGTTTTAGATCGTATTTTAAAAAATGCTGAAGTACCTAAAATTCCTGTTCATGGATTAAGACATACTCATGCTGTTCTTCTATTAGAAGCTGGAGTAGAAATGAAATATATCCAGGAAAGATTGGGGCATAAAAGTATAGAAATTACTTCTAATATTTATTCACATGTCACACCTAAAATAATTGAAAATGAACAGAGCAAATATGAAGCTTATGTGGGGCGAGAATTTGTTTTTTAAAAAAAGCGGGGCAAAAGCGGGGCGTTTCAGTTTTCTTTAGACAAACTATCTTCCTTCGATATTCGAAAAGAAACCCGTTAAAATCTTATATACCAACGGGTTTCGTATTTAATCCAATTACTTTCAAGAAATGCTAAATCATTTATGGTATTTGCCCTAAATATAGATACAACCCTTTTATCCGTTTTTTATCCTTGTAAATATCTTGTTGTATCAGTATTTTCACTCATAACCTTTTCTAAATGTTTTCTATCTTTTTCTACAAAGCGGGGCAAAGGTGGGGCATAACTAAAAAAAGGAGGGCAAAAGAGCTGGATTTTATTCAGCTCTTTTTTATTGAAATTCTGGGACAACATACACCTTCACATAAACGCCATTCTTCATTGCAAACTGCTCTAAAGTTTTTTGTCTGTATTCCGTTACGGTAAAAAA
>WPCI01011991.1_pt1 | contig 12419 bp, 10 predicted proteins | sample 5399871 | NCBI WGS metagenome assembly WPCI01 (sample SAMN12869469, study PRJNA574797) | sludge metagenome | isolation source: wastewater treatment of pH7 | place: China:Beijing | collected 2019-05-20
TGGGAATTTAGTAAATTTATCTTTGCGCGTGTTGTCTCGTTTGGCATGGATATGGCAACGATGTTCATCTTTATTGATTTACTTCATACAGGAAATTTAGTTGCTAAACTTATTACGCAAGTCGTTGTCGTAATCGCAAACTATGTTTTTAGCAAGGTCTTTATCTTCAAAAAAGTCACAATTATTGAAGAAGAGAAACCGGATTCTTCGTTGCACTAGGCATATCTTTTGTAGAACGTTGCGTTGTTTGATACAGTTGCATTGTAAGATATTTTAAGGAGGAATTGAACAATGGCTTATACTTTACCAGATCTACCTTATGATTACGATGCGTTGGAGCCTTACATTGATGTTGAAACGATGCACTTGCATCATGATAAACACCACAATACTTATGTTACTAATTTGAATGTAGCAATTGAAAAATATCCTGAACTAGCGGAGCAATCTGTTGAGGATTTAGTCGCAAACTTAAATGAGTTGCCTGAAGATATTCAGACGGCTGTTCGCAACAATGGCGGCGGTCATGCGAACCATAGCTTCTTCTGGAAGATCATGGCACCAAACGCGGGTGGTGCGCCAACTGGTGCGATCAAAGACGCCATTGATGAAGCTTTCGGCGGCTTTGAAAAAATGAAAGAAGAATTCAAACTTGCTGCGACAGGACGTTTTGGTTCTGGTTGGGCTTGGTTAGTTTGGAACAATGGCAAGTTGGAAATTACGTCAACTGCTAATCAAGACAATCCATTGACTGACGGGAAAACACCAATCATTGGCTTAGATGTTTGGGAACATGCTTATTATCTGAAATATAAAAATGTTCGTCCGGACTACATTGCTGCTTTCTGGGATGTTGTCAACTGGGAGCAAGCAAACAAAAATTTAGCAGCTGCAAAATAGAGTAAATTTTCACGGAGAAACTGTTTTTAGTTTCTCCTTTTTTTGTGTTTTTTTTACATGAATCTAAAAATCTTCATAATGTTATGGTATAACTCAATATTAGAGTCAGCCGTAACATCGTTTTTTGTTAAGTTTATATTATATAAAATAATTTGTTTTTGGCGATAGTTGAACCGAAAGCTGATCTATGAGAAAATAAAACGAAAAAATCGTTGATAGAGGTGTGCTATGAGTCGTTGGAAAAAATTCGTTATTGGATTGTTAATCGTAATCAATTTATTTGTAGGTGGAATCACATACTATGCAGTTCAAGTGACAAATGATGCGAGTAAGATGGTCGACAATATCCGTCAAACCGTTAAACGAACCAGTTTAAAAAGAGCAAACGGGAATCAACCGAATATTGACAACGCAGAGCCGTTCTCTATTTTGCTAGCTGGGGTGGACACTGGGGACTTAGGGCGTTCGGATCAAGGGCGTTCGGATAGTATGATGGTGGTCACGATCAATCCAAAACAAAAAAAATCAACGATTGTTAGTCTTGACCGTGACATTTTGGCAAAAATCGTGGGTTACGGGACAAATGATAAATTGAATCATGCCTATGCCTTTGGGGGTGTAGAGATGTCGATGGATACGATTGAAACTCTATTGGATATTCCCTTGGATCATTATGTCTCCATTAACATGCGAGGCTTGAAAGATTTGATCGATGCCGTTGGTGGGATTGAAGTTGATAATAAGATCGACTTCACATTAGACGGTGTCCATGTAAAAAAAGGCAAACAAACTTTGAATGGTGAAAAGGGCTTAGCCTATGCTCGAATGCGCTATGAAGATCCTAAAGGTGACGTTGGCCGGCAAAAACGTCAACGAGAAGTCGTAACGAAGATTTTACGTAAAGCGATGTCCATTAATGGCGTTGGAAATTATAAGAAGATTTTGAAGGCGGTCGAAAAAAATATGACGACCGATTTGAGCTGGGAGGATATGATGGATATCGGAACCAATTATTTACCAGCCTTTGACACGATCAAGCAAAAACAATTAGTTGGCAAAAGCCAAATGATTGATGAAATTTATTATCAGATTTTAGGAACGCGAGAATTATTGGATATCCAAAATACATTGAAAAAGCAATTGAGTATTCCAACCGCAAAAACATTGCCTAACTTGAAGGAAGAAGATGCGGATATTCTGTTTTATGATGATTTTGATGGTAAAGCTAGTGAAGATACTAGCCAATTTGCTCCTGGCTATGACAATCCGAATAATTACGACGATAGCGGACTTTACGGTGATTCTTCCAGCGTAGACAATGGTTATGGGCAATCTGATGAAACGGATCAATACCAAGATTCAACTCAAGGATATGGTGGTGCGACCGATCCGAATGCTGTCGAACAGGAAGATGTTTATGGTCAACCGGCTTTAGGGTATTAAAAATCAGGGTACTATCTCATTTGGCGAGATAGCACCCTGATTTTATTTTTTGCTGAGTTTTACTACAACTTCACAACGTGCAGTCTGCGGGAACATATCGACGGATTGTAGATAGTCGATCCGATAGATTTTTGCAAGGCTGACTAAGTCCCGTGCCAAAGTTGAAACATTACAAGAGATGTAAACCATCTGCGGACTCGGTGTCGTTTGAATAGCTTGTAATAATTTAGTGTCTAAGCCGGTTCGTGGTGGATCAACAATGATGGCGTCTGGAGAAAAACCAGCTTTTAACCATTTTGGTAAGAGCTCCTCGGCAGTACCAACTTCGTAATGAGTATTGCTTAAATTAAGGGCGGCAGCATTCTTCTTAGCATCATCGATTGCTTGAGGAATAATATCCATCCCTCGGACTTCTTTGGCTTGTTTGGCCAAGGAAAGACCAATCGTTCCCACTCCGCAGTAAGCATCCACGACGGTTTTAGGCGTCGATAGATCTAATGCTTTTAGTGCTTCCTGATAAAGGACTTTGGTTTGTTGCGGATTTAGTTGGAAGAACGCTCGTGGTGATAGTTCAAATGAGACCTCATTGATTTTTTCGTTAATAACTTCCTGTCCCCATAGATGAATCGTTTCATCCCCCATAATTACAGAAGTTTTCTTGTCTTGAATATTTTGCATGATGGAGACGACTTCAGGTAAGCGTTGATTGATTTCCCGGATCAGAGCATTTGCTTGTGGGAGCTTCTTGGTTTTCGTAATTAAAACCAATTGGACTTCTCCCGTTTCAATACCAATCCGGACCATCAACGTGCGCAAAATACCTGAATTGGTTCGTTCGTCATAAATCGGCAGGTCGTATTTGGTTAATAATTTTGTGACAACGTTGATAACTTTTTGGGTTGTCGGTTCTTGCACCAAGCAATCTTTTAAAGGGACTAATTGATGAGAGTCTGCTTGATACAGTCCCGCTTCGACTTGTTTCGTTTTTTTATTTTTACGTAGTTGAAATTGAGCCTTGTTACGATAATGCCAAGGCTCATCCATGCCTAGCGTATCTCGTAAATCAAATGTTTGGTAGCCCTCTGGCTTGTATTTTTCTAATGCCTGCCGTAGCAAATCTTTTTTGAAGTCTAATTGTTTGTTGTATGCGAGATGCTGCAATTGGCAACCGCCGCATTCTTCATAAACGGGGCAGGGCGGCGTGATCCGGTTGGGACTTTTTTTCGTAATTTTTACTAAGCTGGCTTCAGCAAAGCGGGGAGTTGCCTTAGTGATGCGAGCAACAACCGTTTCGTTAGGCAAAGCTCCTGTCACGAAAATAATTAGTCTTTTGTAATAGGCAATGCCTTCACCGTTGATCCCAAGTCTTTTTATTTTTAAGGTAAGTGTTTGATTGGTTTTAAGTTGAACAGCCATAGTTAGCCTCTTTCTTAAATTATATTTTCAGCTTTTTCAGCGCAATTCATTTTAGCATATTTTTAGTGAATGATTGCTCATCTATGATAGAATTAATTTTTATGAATGGAGTTTTGTTTAGCTACAGATTATAACTAACTGAATAGGAATAAAAAAGCCTATTTTTAACGGAAGTCAGGAGCAAGGAGGAATCAAGATGTTGACGGTCATAAAGATTAGTCAAGGTCGCGGACCTTACTATAAAGTAGAATTTTCAAATGGTGAGACGTTGCGCTTATCGGAAGATACGGTGGTACGACATCGCCTGCTTAAAGGACAAGAATTAGATGAAAAAAACTTGGCTGCGATTAAGCAAGAAGGTAAAGAAGATCTGGGCTTTCAACTGGCCTTGAATTATTTAAGCTACCAATTGCGAACCGAAAAAGAGATTCGAACCTATTTGAGAGATCACGAGATCGCAAGCGAGGACCAGCAAAAGATTGTTAAGCGTTTAATAGAGTTAGAGTTAGTGGATGATCTGGTTTACGGGGAAAGCTATATTCGCACGCAAATGCGTTTAGGTGACAAAGGCCCACGAGTCTTACGCCAAAAGTTGAAACAAAAAGGCTTAAAGGAAAATGATATTGAGCAAGCCCTCGATCTTTATGTAGGCGAAGAACAAGCGCGAGTTGCTTTGCAAACGGCTAAAAAAGCCTTAAGAAAGTTTCACCACACCAGTCAACGGGAAGCGCAACAAAAATTACAGCAACTGTTGATGACAAAAGGATTCGGTGGCGATATCAGTAAAACGATTTTAGCAGAAATTGATTTTTCAGAAATTGAGGAACAAGAAAACGAGGCGTTGGAATTGCAAGGTGAGAAATTATGGCGTAAAAATCAGCGGTTTGAACCAGCCAAACGACGCCAAAAAGTCAAACAGAGTTTATATCAAAAAGGCTTTCAGTTAGATCAGATTGACAGCTTTATTCGTGGAAAAGAGGCAGCCGATGAGTAAAATCTGGGAAGATTGGTCAGCCTCAGAGGTGAGTCAGTTCCAAGAAGATTTTCTTGCGTGGTATCAGCAAGAAAAAAGAAATCTACCTTGGCGCTACAATCAGGATCCTTATCGGATTTGGATTTCGGAAATTATGCTGCAACAAACCCGAGTAGACACTGTGATTGATTATTTTTATCGGTTTATGGAAGAATTCCCGACAATCGAAGCCTTGGCTGAAGCTCCGGAAGACAAATTGCTGAAGGTTTGGGAAGGGTTGGGCTATTATTCACGAGCACGCAATCTGCAAGCGGCGGCCAAACAAATCATGGAAGAATTTAACGGTCAATTTCCAACGACGGTAGAGGCGATTCGTTCATTGAAGGGAATCGGTCCTTATACAGCGGGAGCCATTAGCAGTATTGCTTTTGAGATTGCCGAGCCGGCGATCGATGGCAACGTTATGCGGGTCGTTAGTCGTTTATTTTGTATCGAAGCAGATATCGCCAAGGCTAGCAGTCGGAAGGTTTTTGATGAAGCGATGCGGGCCATCATCAGTCAAGATCAGCCGGGAGATTTCAATCAAGCAATGATGGATCTAGGCTCAAGTATCTGTACGCCCACTAGTCCCCAATGTGAGAGTTGTCCGATTCAACAATACTGCCAAGCTTATCGTGAAAAACGCCAAACGGAGTTCCCCGTGAAATCAAAAAAACAAAAACCGAAAGATGTTTACTATGTGGCCGGCATTATCGAAAATAAACAGCAAGAGATTCTTTTACAACAACGGCCAGAAACGGGGTTGTTAGCGAGCATGTGGCTATTTCCTTTAGAAGAAATTTCAGCAACACGTTTCAATGAACTGCGAGAACAATATGATCCAAAGGTTTGGGATTTATTTTCGAGTTCGCAAGTCGCTGAAGATAGTCCAGCTTTTTTCCCAGAACAAGCCGTGATTTGGCAGAAAAAAGTCCTTGGTGAGGTTAAACATATCTTTAGCCATCTACGTTGGCATATTCTGGTTTTTTATGGTCGCCAGGCAGCTCCCTTAACCCTTGAAGGACGTTGGGTGAAACCATCTGACTTCTCTAACTATGTTTTTCCAAAACCACAGCAAAAAATGTTGGAAGTTTTTGAAAATAATTTAGCTGACGACAAAGATTAGTAGGCAATTGTACATTTTATTGCTATAATAATTCTGATGTCGGTGTGATAACACCCAAACAAACGCGAAAAGCTTTTTCGCTGAGGGAAGGGTAGCTATGGGAGTTCCAAAAGAAGGAGAGTTTGTGACAATCAAAAGTTACAAACACGACGGCAGTTTGCATCGAACGTGGCGTGATACCATGGTATTAAAAACAAGTGAGTGTTCACTGATCGGCCTAAATGACCACACGTTGGTTACTGAATCAGATGGCAGAAGATGGGTCACTCGTGAACCAGCAATCGTGTATTTTCATCAAAAATACTGGTTCAACATAATAGCAATGATTCGAGAGAAAGGAGTTTCTTATTATTGTAATCTAGCATCACCGTATGCATTAGATGACGAGGCACTAAAATATATTGATTATGATTTAGATGTCAAAGTTTTTCCTGATGGGGAAAAACGCCTATTGGACGTAGATGAATATGAAGCCCATAGTCAGCAGATGCATTACTCTAAAGAAATTGATTATATCCTCAAGGAAAACGTCAAGATCTTAGTAGACTGGATTAACAATGAAAAGGGACCTTTTTCCCAGGGCTATATTGATATTTGGTATGATCGTTATAAGCAATTGTCGCGAAAGTAAAAAAGAAAAGGCTGTCCAAAATAATTTTGGGCAGCCTTTTTTGCTAGTTTTTTTGTATGGTTAAGAGAACCGAACGAAGAGTAGTCACTTCGTTTTTTATAGCTGGAATTACGAATCAGCTTACCTCAGGCGAAGAGTCCAGTTCTTTTTTCATGTGGATGTGGTCAATTCCCGCATCTTGGAAAATTGCTCCGTAGGGAGAATAGCCTAATTTCTGATAGAATTTTTCAGCGGATAATTGTGCACCTAGCTCGATGGTTTTGAATCCTTGTTGTCTAGCAAAAGTTTCGGCTTCTTTGATGATCTTCACACCAAAATCTTTCCCACGATAGTCTTTTAAAACCGCCATCCGTTGCAATTTGAATGTATGATCGTCTAGCGGTAACAAGCGAACCGTAGCAACAGGGGTTTCAGTTTCAGTATAGAGAACGAAATGAACAGAGTAAGCTTCATTTTTATCAATTTCTAAATTGGCCGGTACACCTTGTTCTTGAACAAAAACTTTTTGGCGAATCCGCATAGCATCGAGATAGATCTCACTCATTGTATCTTTAGTGATTAAAATTTTCATAATGACACCTTCCTCAAAGGGATTTTTCCTCGTATGATGTATACTATAAACTAAATATTAAAAAAAGGAGTAGATAGATGTTTGAAAAGATAAAAAATTCAAAATTAATGTTCTGGTCATTTGAACTGTTGATTATCGCGACTTTAATTTTGGTCTCGTCAAAAATCGATTTTGTTTTTCAACCGATCGGTACATTTTTTACGACGTTGTTTGCACCGATCTTAATCGCCGGTTTTTTGTATTATTTATTAAATCCTTTGGTGAATCTTTTGATGAAATTAGGTGTGAAGCGTTTAGTTGCGATTGCGCTGATTTTTTTGCTATTGATTGGCATCATCGTGCTGGTCTTCATGAGCGTGATCCCGAATTTGGTGGAGCAATTGGTCTCATTGGCTAAAAATATTCCTGGTTTTGTCAACAATATGCAGACATGGCTGCAAGAATTGGCTGATAATGCGACTCGCTTTCCATTATTTAAGGAGTTGGATGTCGATAAGTATATCAGCAATTTAGATGTGTCAGCTGGTAGTATCCTTCAGCGCTCATTAACGGGAGTGACAAATGGATTAGGCTCTATCATTGGAAAAATCACGACAGTTGTTTTGTTGTTGGTGACCGTTCCGTTTATTTTATTTTATATGTTGAAAGACGGCGAAAAATTGGTTCCAAATATTGAACGGCTTTTCCCGGAAAAGCAACGAGAAAATATTAAAGGTCTTTTACAGCAACTGAATAAAACTTTGTCCGATTATATTAGCGGTCAAGCAATCGAATGTTTATTTGTAGGGACCTTTACCTTCCTGGGGTATTTGTTGATTGGGGTCGATTATGCGTTTCTCTTTGGGGTGATTGCGGGTCTAACCAATTTAATTCCTTACTTAGGGCCTTATCTTGGTTTGGCACCGGCATTGGTTTACACTTTCTTTGATTCACCGACGCGTGCCTTACTTTGTATTTTGATCGTATTAGTTGTACAGCAGGTCGATGGAAATGTGATTTATCCAAATGTAATCGGCAAATCATTAAATATCCATCCTTTGACAATTATCCTAATTTTATTGGTTGCCGGAAATCTTGCTGGTATCTTAGGCGTTTTTCTAGGAGTTCCCGTATATGCGATTTTACGAACGGTAATTATTTTCATCATAAAAATCGCGAAACAATCAAAGCAAGAAGAGCGGAAAAAGGAATTTCTTAATTAGCCTCTTTAAGTTGGGAAAAGATTGCATAAAAACAACTGATGTGATACGATTTTATCGTGGCCGTTGTGCCACTTTTTTTACACTTTAAATTAAGGAGCGAATGCAATTATGAATGCTGACCCCGATAGTCAGTCGTTAATCTTACAACTAGGTCTGTTAGTAATTTTGACGTTAATCAACGGCTTTTTAGCTGCGGCTGAAATTGCGGTAGTATCGGTCAATAAAAACCGAATCGAACAAAAAGCTGAAGAGGGTAATCTTAAATCAAAAAAGTTGTTGGAGGTTATTCAAAATCCGAATAATTTCTTGTCGACGATTCAAGTTGGGATTACATTAGTCAATATCTTATCAGGGGCTTCTTTGGCAGATAGCTTGTCTGCTCGTCTAGCACCTTTATTAGGAGGCAGTACAATTGCACGAACAGCAGCAGCTGCGATTGTCATGATATTACTGACCTATGTTTCGATTGTATTTGGAGAATTATACCCTAAACGAATTGCTATGACTAAGACCGAAGAAGTGGCCCAGTTTACTTCAGGTGTTGTCCGTAAATTAGGAATAATCACTAAACCTTTCGTTTGGTTGTTGACAGCTTCAACCAACTTATTAGCGAAGATCACCCCGATGACCTTTGATGATGAAGATACAAAGATGACTCGTGACGAAATGCGTTACATGTTAGAAAATGAAGGCGTCTTAGACAACGATGAAATCGAGATGTTGCAAGGTGTTTTCTCATTGGATACCAAAGTCGCACGGGAAGTAATGGTTCCGCGGACGGATTCCTTTATGATTGATATCAATGACCCAGTGTTGGAAAATATTGATGAGATTTTGAATGAAAGCTATTCAAGAATCCCAGTCTATGACGAAGATAAGGATAAAGTCGTGGGGGTTTTGCACACCAAAGCCCTACTAAAAGCAGCACGCCAATTCGGCTTTGAGAATGTTAACTTACAAAAAATCCTGCAAGAGCCTTTATTCGTACCGGAAACGATCTTTATTGATGATTTGTTATACGAATTGAAAAAAACGCAGAATCAGATGTCAATCTTATTAGATGAGTATGGTGGAATGGTCGGGTTAGTGACCTTAGAAGACTTGTTGGAAGAAATTGTCGGTGAAATCGACGATGAATCTGATGAAGTAGAAAAATTGTATGAAAAAGTCGGCGACAATGAATACTTGATCAACGGAAAAATGCTGATTGAAGAATTTAACGAAGAGTTTGGCTTAAACTTGCATATGAGTGACGTTGATACAATGGCCGGTTATTTGATCACGGCCCTAGGAACTATTCCTGACGAAGGGGAGAAATTGTCCTTTGATGTCGATGATTTGACGTTGATTTCTGAAGAAATGGAAGGCTCACGAGTCTTAACGTTACGAGCAATCTTCCATCCGGATGACCATGAAGATGTTGAACCGGAAGAAGGTCGGCGTTTATTTACAAAAGATTTTGAAGAGAATGAACCAAGACGTTAATAAGGAATAATCGAAAACATTCTGCTAGGCAGGATGTTTTCTTTACGTTCCTGCAGATTTGCTACTGGCGGGGGATTAGAAGAGTGATTCAGCTTTCCAACAGAGTAAAATCCATGCTATACTGATTGGGTTGAAATTTTAAGATATTAGACCAATGAATGGAGCAATAAAATGAACAATCCTAAATTAAAACAACAAGTCGACAGTCGTCGGACCTTTGCGATTATTTCTCACCCGGATGCCGGGAAAACAACGATTACTGAACAGTTGCTATTATTCGGTGGAGCGATTCGCCAAGCGGGAACAGTAAAAGGGAAGAAGACGGGAAACTTTGCCAAGTCTGACTGGATGGATATTGAAAAACAACGGGGAATTTCGGTGACCAGTTCCGTGATGCAGTTTGATTTTGATGGCAAACGCGTGAATATCTTGGATACGCCTGGACACGAGGATTTCTCAGAGGATACATATCGAACTTTGATGGCAGTCGACAGTGCAGTAATGGTAATTGACAGTGCCAAAGGGATCGAAGCCCAAACCAAAAAACTTTTCCAAGTAGTAAAACGTCGGGGAATTCCGATTTTCACCTTCATTAATAAGCTGGATCGTGATGGTCGCGAACCGTTGGAATTATTGGAAGAATTAGAAGAATTATTAGACATCGAATCTTATCCGATGAATTGGCCGATCGGGATGGGGAAAGGCTTGGAAGGTTTGTACGATATGGTCAATCAACGCATCGAGTTTTATCGACCTGAGCAATATGCCGGTGAACGCTTTGTTCAATTGACCGATGGAGAAATTGCCGGCAATCACCCCTTAAAAGAAAAATCGATCTATGAAGATGTTTTAGGTGAAGTGGAATTGGTCCGGGAAGCAGGCGATCAATTTGATCTTGAAAAAATCCAACGAGGAGATCAAACGCCGGTCTTCTTTGGTTCGGCATTGACCAATTTTGGGGTTGAGACCTTCTTAGAAACTTTTGTTGACTTAGCGCCAAAACCCCATGCTCATAAAACCGAGGAAGGAGAAGCCGTTTCTCCTTACGAAGAAGAATTTTCTGGCTTTGTCTTTAAAATTCAAGCGAATATGAATCCTAACCATCGTGATCGGATCGCTTTTGTGCGAGTTTGCTCGGGAACTTTTGAACGTGGAATGGACGTCGTACTTGGCCGAACAGGCAAAAAAATGAAGCTAAGCAATGTAACTCAGTTTATGGCCGATGCGCGGGAAAACGTGGAAGAGGCCGTCGCCGGAGACATTATCGGGGTTTATGATACAGGAAATTATCAAATCGGGGACACGTTGTATGAAGGGAAATTAAAGGTCGCCTATGAAGAATTGCCTTCATTTACGCCGGAACTATTCATGAAAGTAACTGCTAAAAATGTGATGAAACAAAAATCATTCCATAAAGGAATCTATCAATTGGTGCAAGAAGGTGCCATCCAATTGTACAAGACTTACTTAACCGATGAATACATTATTGGTGCAGTGGGTCAGCTACAGTTTGAAGTTTTCCAACATCGGATGTTGAATGAATACAACGCGGAAGTTGTAATGACATCGATGGGCCATAAGATTGCCCGCTGGATTGATCCAGCTCAATTAGACGAACGCATGAGTTCAAGTCGAAATATTTTAGCCAAAGACCGTTTCGACCAACCTTTATTCTTATTTGAAAATCAATTTGCGATGCGTTGGTTTGCGGATAAGTACCCGGATGTTGAGTTGAAGAGTTTGATGTAGGATCTTTAAAAAGGAGACTCTTGATGCAAAAAATAAAAAGTGAGGCATTACGTACGTTAAAAAAGATCAAGCAGCCAGAAAATCTGATTTTCTTGGCTGCTTTGATGGGATTAACGATTGTTCGTTTACTCTTAAGCGCCAAAGCTCCTTATTTTGTTAACTTATTTGCTGGCTATGATGATCAATTGTTCATTCACTATGGACAGGAAATGTTGAAAGGAAACTGGTTGGGGGCGTACTCAACCAAAACATTATCCAAGGGTGTTTCTTATTCTCTATTTTTTGTCTGGGGCCACCAACTTCATTTGCCTTACGGAATTTTTTTAGGCATGTTCCAGATTGCAGCTAGTGCCATAGCAGCTTTAGCTTTGCGTCCGTTAGTGAAAAATCGCTGGCTTTTAGCTTTCATCTACAGTTTCTTTTTATATTCTCCAGTGACTTTAACGAGTGAATATAGCACGCGGATCTATCGCAACACCTTAGTGGTACCAGCGGTTTTAATGGTGATTAGTTGTTTGGTAGGCTTATATTTTAGTAGAAACGGCAAATTACGATCATTTCTACCTTGGAGTATTGGCTTAACTTTCTTTTTTCCCTTCTATTGGTATATCCGTGAAGATTCCCTCTGGCTTTTGCCGCTTTTAATCGTGGGCTCATTGATTATCATCGGTTCAGTCGTTTTTGAGAATGATCCAAGTTTTAAATTATTAAAAATTTGGACAGCTATCAAAAAAATCCGTTTTACTAAAATCCAAAGCATCAAAGTTATCTTGTGTTGTTTGCCTTTTGTCGCCTTATTTGTCACAACGAAAGTACTAGAGCAAGTCAATCAAGCACATTATGGGATTGCGGTCGTCAATGATCGGACCGGTGGAGCATTTGGT
>WPCI01399066.1_pt1 | contig 12395 bp, 15 predicted proteins | sample 5399871 | NCBI WGS metagenome assembly WPCI01 (sample SAMN12869469, study PRJNA574797) | sludge metagenome | isolation source: wastewater treatment of pH7 | place: China:Beijing | collected 2019-05-20
GTTGTAGAACTGCACAGGTGAACCGTTCGGCGCAGCGGCATCCCAGTTCAGGGTGACCGAACTCGTCGACGGCGTCGCTGTGAAGCCAGGCACCATCCCCGGCAGGCCATACGGGGTACCGGATTCGGGCGACGAGGCGACTCCGGCCGCAGCCGCGGTCAGTGCACGGATCGCGATCGAGTAGGCCTGCCCGTTGTTCAGACCACCGATGATCAACGGTGACGCTGTCTGTGAGGCCGACATCCAGGTTCCGCCGTCGAGCTGGTACTGGTAACCGGTGATCGGCGATCCGCCTGTGTTGGTCGGCGGGGTGAACGCCACCCGAAGGGTGGAGCTCATCGGTGTCACCGAGGTGATCACCGGAGCGGTCGGCGACCCGAGCGGCGTGGCCGAAGCAGCGTTCGAGAACGGTTCCTGACCGGCGGTCGTGATCGCAGCCACCCTGAACAGGTAGGGAGTTCCGTTCGTCAACCCGGTCACCTGAATCGTCTGGGCAGCGAAGGGAGCGTGCGGGAAGGTCGTCCAGGGCCCACCGACACTGGTGGCGTACTCGACCTGGTAGTCGGTGACGGTCGCACCTGGCGGTGAAAGGTCGCTCCATTCCAACGTCGCAAGAGCATCGCCACCGTATGCGTGAAGCAGGATCGGCTTCGGATCAGGCGTGGCGGTCGGTGTTACCGGGAACGTCGCCTGGGTGGTGGGAAGGCTTTCGCCGAGGGCGTTGACCGCGCTCACCTGGAGGTAATACGGCGTGCCGTTCGTGAGGCCGGTGATCGTCGCACGGGTGCCGGTGGACACCCCATCGGCGAAGGTGGTGAACGGACCGCTCGGATTGGTCGAGTACCTGACGATGTAGTCGGTGATGGGAGCTCCACCCTCCGACAGCGGTGGCATCCAGTAGACATCGATGAGGGCGTTGCCCGCCGCACCGACCACCGAACGGACCGGATCCGGGACACCGACGCTGTAGGTCAGCGTGATGGAACCGCTCGCGTTGTTCCCGGAGTAGTACTGGTAGCTCTCCGAAAGACCGCTGAGTCCCCCACTCGAGTTCGAACCGGGGTAGCCACCGAAGCCGAACCATTCGGTCGCGGTCGCGCCGCCGTACTGGTCTGCGCCCCGTTCACCGCCCTGAGCGCCGCCGCCGCCGGCACCCGACCCACCGCCGTCGACATTGTGCCCTGCAACCGCGTCGGGGCTGACACCGGGACGACCCGAGGTGTCGGTGGCGTCGCTTCGTGCGACGAAGTGGTCCTCGGCCAACCTACCGACGATCGGCGCGTACTGGCCGCTGCCTCCGCTGCCACCGGCACCACCGGCCACGATGTCGACGCCGCCGACCTGTAGGACCGATGCAGCACCGCCTCCGCCACCCGAGCCTGAGCTTCCGTTGGTTCCGGATCGTCCGCCGGTGCCACCCTCGTAGCCGGCGAGTGGATTGGATCCAGCCGAACCACCGGTAGCGGCGCCACCACCCGTTCCGCTACCTCCACCTGAGCCGACGGCGATGGTGAGGACCTGGCCCGGGGTCACCGCAATTGTTCCCTGTACCTGCCCGGCGTACCCGCCCGCGGGTGAAGGGCCGGCCGAATCGGTACCGCCACGCCCGCCTTGTCCGCCGACGATGGTGACACCCAGCGAGGTGACTCCGGCAGGGACCGTGAAGCTCTGCGTGGATCCCGTGTAGTTGAACGTCTGAGTCATCATCGCGTCCGCTGAGGCCTGCGGAGCGTTCAGAGCCAACGTGGCGCTGACCATGCAGACAACGAGGATCGACGCAGCAATGTGTGCCGACCTGGACCTTTGGCGCTGATTCATGCAGCACCATCGGCCGGGCCATTCGCCTGTTGAGGTCCCCGCGGATTTCCGGATTTCGCGACTACCCGGTGCCGATTGCGTTCGACTTCTTCTCGGCGGCATAGGCCAACTCGACCAGCGAGAACGCACTCACCCCGACCGGTTCCTCGTCGTCGATCGATGCCTGCATCGCGGCCACAGCCCGTGCCGTCAGCCGGTCAGGATCTGTCACATACCAAACCAGCACCTGGGCGTCGGCCAGGAAACGCACTTCAGGCTGTCAGATCGTCGCCGACTCGATCGCCCATCTCGCGACGGACCGCACGGAGGTCCTCGGTGCTGAAACCCCTGCTGGGACCCGGGGCGCCGACACCGGAGCCGAGCATCGATCGGATGCGGCGAGGCGTGACCGGCTCCACTCTCACCCGATCGCCGGGATGAGCACCGAGACGGTCCAGCTGTTCTGCAGACAGGATCAAGGCACCGTCAACTCCGATGGTGACTTCGATCGTCCCCTGCTGCGACACGCCTCCATCGTACCAACCGGGTCGGTGGCAGCTGCGGGGCTCGGCGCTGACCCACTCGACACCGCTCACGGGCTCGAACACCTCGTCGCGCACGAACGCGACTATTTCGTGGCCACGGAGCGTGCCCCCGTCCAGACCACCTGGTGTTGTCCAGTCCGTCCTGTGCCATCCAGTGCCCGGGGAGAGATTCGAACTCTCACGGAGCGTGAGCTCCCGAGGGGTTTACGCGACTATTTCCGCGACTACCCAGTCGCCAGTGGGGCCACGGCCCGTGACGAACGGGAGGCGGCGAATGGTCCAGACCGCCCGCGCCCCAGCCGGTCAGGACCGAGTTCCGCCCCCGAGTTCTCGACTCGAGTGGTCGAGGACCGTCAGATCGAGTTGCTCTGCGGAGGTGAACTCCCGTACAAGCAGCCGTACGGCCCGCCGCACCTGGTGGTCCTCCACGGTTTCCCCAACGCGACTCCCGAACGGTCGCGGATCGCTCGCAGGCAAGGGCTTGGCGCGTTCGAGGTCTGCTCGGAGGTTGCCAGCGAGATCGAGCCAGAGGTGGGAGCAGAGGTCGGGTGACCGACGACATCGCTCAGGGACCTTCGAGCAGGTGGCGCTCGATCCGACCCCGCTCAGGCTTGTCGAGCAACACGGCGACGATTGCCGCGATCACCGCATCGGTGATCGACTCACCGGTCAGGGCCGCCAGCTCACGGGCCAGTCGGTCCGCCCTCTCGCTCTTGATGCTCTACGCCATGGAACCATGGCCCCGAGGACTCCTCCTGGGTACCACCGTCGTCGCCCGGACCTCATCCACGGTCGAGACACTCGCCCCGGCGCTCGGTGCGTCAGCTATCGGCAGCGTGTTCGCGAGGCAACCGCACCGACACGACCAGGCCGCTCCCCTCTTCGGGATCACGCAGATGGACCGAGCCGCCTGAGACCCTCGCGAGCTGGTCCACGATGGCCAGTCCAAGGCCCGTTCCGCCGAGCTCGGTGTCAGCCGCCTGCCAGAACCGGTCGGTAGCGCGGGCACGGTCCTTCGCTGGCAGTCCACAACCGTGGTCCCGAACCGACATCTCCACGTCACGGTCCGACACGAACACCGCGACCTCGATTGTGGACTCGGCCGGTGCAACACCAAGTGAATTGTCCAGCAGGTTGTCGAGGATCTGCTCGAGCGAACCCGGCACCGCACGAGTCATCGCAGGCTCGGTAGCGGCGAGGATCAACTCGACGTGATGATCCTCGGCCAGCGGGCGCCAACGGGTGACTGCGTCCGCGGCCGCGGCTGCGGCGTCCACCAGAGCTGTTGATGCTGCGCTGGCTTCGCTGCGCGCGAGCGCGAGAAGGCCTCCGACCAGGTCATCGAGTCGCTCGAGTTCGGCATCGATCGCCGCCAGGTCGGCGCGGGCCGTCTCCGGGTCCGCCTGTTCGTCGTCGAGCGCGTCTTCGAGGGACTCGATGCGCAGGCGCAGTGCCGTCAACGGCGTACGCAACTGGTGTGACGCGTCGGCCACGAACGCTCGCTGGGAGCCCATCAGCACCTCGAGCCGGGCCGCCATGTCGTTGAAAGTCACCGCAAGGTGCTGCATCTCCGGGGGACCTCGGTCGACTTCGGCCCGGGCGGTCAGGTCCCCCTCGGCCAAGCGCGCTGCTCCGGTCTCGAGTTGTTCAACAGGACCCGTCGCCCATCGCGCCACCAGCCACCCGAGCGACGCCGCAGCGGCCAGGACCAGCACCGACAACAGGGCCAGGCGCAGCCAGTTGGCGCGTATCTGCTCATTCACCTCGTTTGTGGGGAAGCTGATGCGGACCACGCCGTTGAGGACGCCACCGGACGAGATCGGCACCGCTACGTAGGCGAACTCCTGGCCCAGCGTGTCAGAACGTCGGATGCCCGTGGCCTGGCTGCCGGATCGGGCGACCTCGATCTCGGGTCGGGTGGAGAAGTCCCGAGAGCCCCCGTCGGGCCGGTCGGTGTCGATCATGCTGATGCCGTCCGCGTTCGTCACGACAACGCGCCCCTCGGACTGCTCCGCGTACCGCTCGGCGATCACCGCCACCGCCGCGTCGTCACCTGACTCGACGCGCTCCTCGACCAAGCCGGCAAGCACACGTGCGTCGCGCTCCACGTCGGCGAGCAGACGGTCACGTGCCCGTGCCGCGTAGGTCAGCCCCAGGGGCAGTTCGACGACCAACAGCACGAAGGCCGCCAACAGGACGTAGGACAGCACCAGGCGACGCGTCACGCCGGGCTGACCACCAACTTGAAGCCCACGCCGCGCACCGCCTGGATCCACTCGGGATGTCCGAGCTTGCGACGCAGGGACGCGACGTGCACGTCGAGTGTTTTCGACGATCCATACCAGTTCGCGTCCCAGACCTCCTCGAGGATGTCCCGACGGGGGTGGGCCGCGCCCGGGTCCGACGCCAGGTGCGCCAGCAGGTCGAACTCCTTGGGAGTGAGATCGACGAGCCGACCATCTGCGTGAACCTCGTGGGTGCGTCTGTCGATCACGAGTGGCCCGAGATCGAGATGCGATGCGGCCGGCTCTGTACCGCTGGAACGGCGGCTGACCGCGCGTATCCGGGCAACCAGCTCACGTAGGCCGAAGGGCTTCACGACGTAGTCGTCGGCCCCCATCTCCAGCAGCAGCACCCGATCGACCTCCTCGGATCGGGCGCTCACGACGATGATCGGCACTGACGATCGGGCACGCAGTCGGCGGCAGACCTCGGCGCCGTCCAGGTCAGGCAATCCCAAGTCCAACAACACAAGATCTGCAACTTCAACCCGAGCCAGCGCCTCGGATCCGGACGTGACATGGGTCGCGTCGAACCCGTTGCGTCCCAGCCCCGAGACGAGCGGCGTCGCGATGGCAGCGTCGTCCTCGACCACCAGGATCCTCACGTCCTCAGGGTCCCACAGGCACTGCTCGACGAGCGCAAGGTTCACCAAACCCTTACCGAACAGTCACACGGCTGCTGGAACACGCCTCCGTACGGTGACACCCATGAACAAGACGTCCCCCAAGACCCGCAAGCTGCTCGCCGGCGTCGCCGCCGTCGTGCTCACCCTCGGCGCCGCCGGCGCGGCCGTGGCGGTGAACCTCGGCACCGGTTCCGCCGTCGAAACCCCTGCCGGTCGGCTCTCGGCCACCGAGCCGGCCGGGACGCCGCAGACGTCGAGCGGAGCGACACCGTCGACGCTCCACGCCGACATGACCGTACCGACCGATCCGGCTCCGACCAGCAGCTACGACGATCACGACAGCGACGACGACCGTGACCACGGCAAGGACCGTGACCACGGCAACGACGATCACCGCGACTCCAAGTCGGACGAGCACGACGGCGCGGACGATGACGACTGAATCGGACCCAGCACGACAGTCCCGGACACGGCACCGATCCCGCCGCCACCCCGCAGCGGCATCCCGTGTGCTCGCCGCTGGTCTGGCCACTGCCTCGACGTTCGGTCTCGTCGCCGTGATCGCCTCTCGGGCACCGGCGGCCGACTCCCCAAGGCCTGACGGTGAGCCGACCAGGATCGCCAGGGCCTCCGATTCGCTGCCAGTCGGCTCGCCACCTCCCGTCGTGGTCGTGCGCCGCAGGTACGCGCCCGTCGACGGTGATGGGGCTTCGCCGATCAACACACCGTCGGCCTCCGGAACGGCGACCCAGCGGCAGGCGGCACCCCTCGTGACCGCCCCGCCTCATCGCGCCGCTCCGGTCACCCGGTCGAGCTCGAGCTGACCGGTGATGCCCACTTCGGCTGCTCCCACCCTCGGCACCGTGGCCGAATTGATGGGCACGACCGCCCACGTCGTGCTCACCGGTCCGTCGGCACCGGACGAGGGGTCGGGGATCGAACGCCTGCGCCAATTGGAGACGCGGTGGTCGCGGTTCCGCGACGACTCCGAGGTAAGTCGTCTGAACGCCGCGGGCGGAGCGCCGTGTGTGGTCAGCCCCGACACCGCCACTCTGATCGAGATGGTCCGATGGGCCTGGTATCACACCGCAGGCCTGTTCGACCCGACCGTGCTCGATGCTGTGCGCGCCGCCGGCTACGACCGCAGCTTCGACGAGCTGTCGATCACCGCCGACGCCCTCCCGTCCGCATCGGAACCGAGCGAGACGTTGCCCGCTCCAGGGGCCGGCGGCATCACCGTCGACCCCACGACCGGACTGGTGCAGCTGCCCGACGATGTCCGGCTGGACCCCGGCGGCATCGGCAAGGGCCTGGCTGCGGATCTGTGCGCTACAGCGGCAGTCGATGCAGGAGCCGACGGCGCTCTGGTGTCAGTCGGCGGCGACCTGCGCGTCGCCGGCGAAGCTCCCCCTCAGGGCTGGGAGATCGAGCTCGACCACCACGTGGTGGCGCCCGCACGGGTGAACCTGCGCGTCGGCGCCCTGGCCACATCGACGACGCTTCGTCGCCGGTGGCAGACCCGTCGAGGCATCGCCCACCACGTGATCGATCCCCGCACCGGACGGCCGAGCAACAGCCCCGTCGTGGCGTGCAGTGTCATCGCCGGACAAGCCTGGTGGGCCGAGGCCCTCGCGACCGCACTGATCGTGTCCGGCGGTCCCGTGTCGGCTGACGCCCCGGGCTCGGCGTCCGACGAGGAGAGCACTCCCGACTGGGATGCCCTGCTCACCGACACCGGTGCGCTGCTCACCTTCAGTGACGGCACCAGCCGCGCCGTTGGAGCGCACGCCGGTTCGTTCTCGTCGACCGGGAGGCTCTGATGACCGAGCAGTTCTGGTGGTACATGGCAAGGGCGAGCGGCATGGTCGCTGCCGTGGCACTGGTGTTCACGCTCATCTGGGGGCTGCTCCTCACGACGAAGTTGATCGACCGCAAGGGTCTGCCGGCCTGGTTGACCGACCTGCACCGTTACCTGGGCGGGCTGAGCGTCGCGTTCATCGCGCTGCACATGGGTTCTCTGGTGCTCGACAACTACGTGTCGTTCAGCTGGGCGGACCTGTTCGTGCCCTTCGCCAGCTCGTGGAAGGCCGGGCCCGTCGCCTGGGGCATCGGTGCGTTCTGGGGTCTGGTCGTGGTCGAGGGCACCTCCCTCGCTCAGCGACAAATGGTCCGTTCCACCTGGCGACGACTGCACCTCCTGTCGTACCCGGTCGCACTGATGACGGCCATGCATGCGGCCCAGGCGGGCACCGATGCCGGCAACCCGGTGTTCCGGGTCGTGTCGATCGGGCTGATCGGCGTGCTGAGCGCGCTGACCGTCTTCCGCATCCTGCACACACGACCGAAGCGGACGATCAGGCCCGACGTCGGCTCCACCCCCCGACGCTCCGTGGCACCGGGGGCGCCATGTCCTTGAACAAGGTAGGGATGCCGTCGAGACCACCGCGACGCAGCCGGCCGTCGCGACGCCAGAGCGCTTGCCCGCAGCGTTCAAGAGCCACCGTCGAGATCCGCAGATCGAGCGCCTGAGCCCTGATCGTAGCCCCCCGTGATCTCCGCCACCGACAGGTCACCGCGATCCAGCAAGGCGATGGTCGCAACTGCATCGAGCCGAGCCAACTCGTCTTCGTAGCCGTGAACTTCTGGGCTGCGCTCGGATGAAGGATGAGCCGACCCTGTGATCGCAATCGCCACGAGCGGACCCTACCGGGGCATCAAGATGGGTTGTCCATGCCGTGCGTGCGTGCCCACTGTCGGGAATCCGGTGTGTCGGGATCTGACCTGAACGCCGATTCAGGTCCCGACTCGCGGACCGCCCACTGTCACCCGATCCGAGTGGAAGGCTCTGGGCGTGCGCATCCTGGTTATCGAGGACGATGACGCAGTGGCCGAGGGCTGAAGAGAACCTTGACCGCCGAGGGATTCGAGGTTGAATGGGCACCAAACGGCGATGGGCTGACCGCGGCGCTGGCAGGTCGCCACGACCTTGTGGTGCTCGACCTCGCCAACAGCGAATCCACCGACAGCACCTCGAACGGCGACTCCGGGTCATGCAGGACCGCGAGGATCGAGGTGAACTGCTCGCTGCTGATCCCGTTCGACTTCTTCTCGGCCGCGTGGGCCAACTCAGCCAACGAGACCCCACCCACCCCGACCGGTTCCTCGTCGTCGCTCGATGCCTGCGCTTAGAACGGGATCGTCTGACCGTCTGGCCTCCTTGTCGACCAACCTGATCAAGCGACCTGGACGGCGTCCTTCAGCTTCGTCGGGACCTTCTCGGGGAACGAGACGACGAGGTGCCGGTCCAGCGCGGTGGCCACTCGGGCGAGAGTGTCGATGCGGTTGCGTGCTCCCCCACCTTCCTCGAGGCGGGAGATCACCGACTGGGTGGTTCCCATCCGCTCAGCGAGCTCGCGCTGGGTCATGCCGGCCTCGGTTCGCAGGTCGTAGATGAGCTGACCCAGCGCCAGGTCCTGCTCGATCCCGGCGCGGGTCTCGGCGTCGGGACCGGGGCGCTGCTTCTTGATGTCGTCCCAGCGGGAGTAGTTGGCCATGGTGGTCTCCTTCACGGGTACCGCTCAGCACATGCCGCGGCGGGCTTTGCGAGCTCGGGTGATCTCGGAGCGTTCGTTGTTGCGTTGCTTGCGGAAGGTCGTCAACAAGATGATCCGGCCGTCCTTGGTGAACCGGTAGGTGATCCGACGAGCAGTCGGGCCGAGGGCGAACCTCATCTCGAACAGACCGTCACCGAGACCGCGTGACAATGGCATCCGAGCCGACGAACCCAGTTCGACGAGCCGATCGATGACCACCGCGACGCGGGCCCACTCGGCCTCGTCGAGAGCGGCCACCCAGTCGCGAACCTCGTCATGCAGCTCGATCTCAGCCACACCCTCCAGTATCGCATTCGAGCGATGATCGCACAAGAGCGATGAACAGTGGGCGACAGCCGCCAGGACGCGCTGCACGGTGTCGGCGTGGAGACCCGCTGATTCGAACTGCTCGGGCATGGCTTCCCGACCTCGCTCGGATCCGCGACTACCGACGCGACCACGGCGCGTCGCAACGTCGCTCCCAGTCCACCCCTCGCAGCGACGAGCGCGACCCCGGACCCGGAGGACACCGAGGAGAACCCCTCTGCGGACCATGCCACCCCATGACACCCAGTCCGGAAGGACGGCCACGCTCCGCGGTAAGCCCTTCTGACGCTCATGACGTCCAGTCCGGTCTGGTGTCACCGTGCCCGGGGAGAGATTCGAACTCTCACGGAGCGTGAGCTCCCAAGGGGATTAAGCCTTCGGCCTGCGGTGTCGGCTGGTGTCGCTACGGCCGAGCTCGTGCCGTCCCGGCGGCCATTCGAGGCACCGGAGGGCGGTGTTCGTGACGTCGGGTGCGGGTCAGTCCGGTGGGGTCCGAGAAGTTCGCGACTATTTCCGCGACTACTCGCCGGCACCAGAATCACTCTCAGTGACGATGAAGCGATGCCGGAAACTCCGGGCGAGGGTAGACAACATGCGGGTATGCCTTCATCGATGGAAGGACTGTTCCATATTCGCGCGCCATTCCTGTAGGATCACCACATGGACTTCGTCCGACCGATCGAGGCGATCGTGCCAAGCGCTCAAGGGCGAGTGCTCGCCGTCCTTGTCGAGACCACCGCTGAGCTGAACCTGCGAACCATCGCCCAGCTGTCAGGGGTCAGTCAGGCCCAGACGTCCCGACTGCTACCCGAGTTGGTCGACCTCGGCGTTGTGGAGCGCCGCGAGGTGCCGCCGTCGTCGCTGTTCCGGCTGGTCCCCGAGCACATCGCATCACGAGCGCTGCTCGCACTCGCCCGCTCCGACGAGGCCGTCGTCGACGAGATGGGCCGACTGGCGCGAGACCTCCCCCATCCACCCGTCAGCGTGATCGCCTTCGGATCGTTCGCCCGACGAGAGGCCGACGCCGACAGCGACATTGATGTCGTCATCGTTCGCCCCGTTGAGATCGATGAGGACGACGACGCGTGGATCACCTCGCTCGATTCCTGGCGCAGCGCCGTTCGGCAGCTCAGCGGCAACCCGGTCGAGATCCTCGAGGTGAGTGCCGCAGATGCAGCCACGAAACTTCGCGGTCGCAGCCCGGTATGGACCGACATCCGACGTGACGGACAAGTCGTCCACGGCCTCGACATCGACGCCCTCCGGGGAACACGCGTTGGCTAGGCCGACCCGCACCAGGCCGGTCTCGGCCGCCCAGGTCCGAGCGTACGCGGCCAAGGCCAAGGAGTTCGCCGAGACCGCAGCCAGCGCTCTCGAGGCCGGCCGGAACATCGCAGCCACAAGCCTCGCCATCCACGCCGGCATCAACTCTGCCGACGCCGTTTGCGGCGCCCGGCTCGGCCAGCGCGCAGCTGGCGAGGACCACGACCAGGTACTCGCGCTACTCAGCAACGCCGGACCCGACGGCGCTGAGATCATGCGCGACCTACGCCGACTTCTCCCACTCAAGACCACGACCGAGTACGAACCAGACGACATCGCACCATCGGCGGCAGCCAAGGCGGTCGAACGCGCCCAGCGGTGCGCCGCTGTGGCCCAGCGAGTGGCCGGCAAGGCGAGGTAGCCCAGCCAGCCGAGGTGCGGATCAGATCGGCACCATAACGGCATCCGCGTCGTCGCAAAGGACATCGAATCGGCTACTGCCGTTGTCCTCGGCTCCCATGGGCTTCTCGCTCGAGGCGCCACATGCAGTCGCCGACCCGTGGGCCTCACCCGACGGCTGCTACGCCGACTCGAAGCGATGCGCCACCCGCTCCGGCGTCAACGACAAGGTCGTTCTGATCCCTTCCGGATCGACCCGCGGGGAGGTCGCGGAGGACTGACCGAATGGCGCAGATCGCTTCGAGCTGGCGGTGACGATGCACGTCCCGTTGCAGCGACTACGGACGCGACTGCGGCGCGGCGCAATCCACCCGCAATGGCGTCCGCCATTCGCCGCAGCGACGACGACCGAACCGCTGAGGGAGCGTCCCGAGAACCCCTCTGCGCCTTATGACATCTGGTGCGTTACGGCGCCCACTCCCCGCGACAAACCCCTCGGCGGCTCATGCCGTCCGATGCGGTCTGGTGCGATTGTGCCCGGGGAGAGATTCGAACTCTCACGGAGCGTGAGCTCCCGAGGGGTTTAAGCCCTCTGCGCCTGCCAGTTACGCCACCCGGGCGGCCTGCCATGCTCCCACGACCGCTCGGCTTCGACGAGCCGCAGATGGGCATCACCGGGTGCGACCAAGTGGCTCACGCCACGCCCACATCGGCGGTCGCGGTGGTCGAGATGCCCTGGGCAGGGTCCGAGTCCCGCAGGTCGATCGGCGTGCCCTCCATCGCAGCCCACGCCGCACGACGGAACCGACCGGCGTCGTGACCGTCGAGCCCGTTCACCGCGACGACCCCGGCGATCACATCAGACTGGACCGCAGCGAACGGGCGTCCCTGGATGCGGACGGCGACGACGGCATGGCCATCGGCCCGACGACGCAGCGTGCGGTCCACGTCGGCGAGTCGGGGCGGCGAGCGGAACACCGGGACGCGGAGCCCACGCCCGCGGGCGACGGCAGACACCGCCCTTACGACCTCGGCGAAGGCGATGGCCGGCGGCGGCTCAGGGACGGGAGCGAGGTGGACGGGGGCGAGGTGACGGGCTGGCACATCGCCCATGCAAGCACCGAGGTCTGACAGCGACCCGTGACATCCCGGGAAGCGACATCGGCGGGACGGAGTGTCACACCCCCGCGGCACGCTACGAACATGTGTTCGATCCCCGACCATCGTGCCCGCACCGGCACGCCTCACGACGTGACGAGCGATCCTGACCCCTCGCGTCCGCACGGCCCAGGCTTCACCGGCTTCGGACCCGCCACCGTCGCATCGACGGTCCGCTCCCACGTCGCGCTGTCCGCCGCTCGCCTCCTGGCCGCCACCGACGTCACGTGCCTCACCGACGACGAGTGCCTCGGCGTGTTCGACGACCTCGAAGCCGTCCAGCGATCGCTCGACGCCATCGGAGCGATGGTGGTGAGCGAGATCGACGGACGGGACCTGTGCGACACCAGGTACGGGATCAGCACCCGGGTCTGGTTCGAGCGGCGCCATGGCCGATCGCGGGGC
>WPCI01049832.1_pt1 | contig 12388 bp, 13 predicted proteins | sample 5399871 | NCBI WGS metagenome assembly WPCI01 (sample SAMN12869469, study PRJNA574797) | sludge metagenome | isolation source: wastewater treatment of pH7 | place: China:Beijing | collected 2019-05-20
GGCCGGGCATAGCCTCACGGCGTCGCTGTTGCTGGTGGATGAGCTGTGGTCTGTGACGAGCGAGGCTTATGACGACGGGTTGAAGCCGACGACGAGGACGGTGGCTAACTCGCTGGTGTCTGCTTGGAGCACGGCGGGGACGTTGGCGTCGGAGGTGATGTTGCGTTTCCGTGAGCAGGGGTTGCGGTCGATTGACTTGGGCCGGCCGGGGTCGGTGTGTCTGTCGTCGTGGGAGATCCCGGTGGGGTTGGACCCGATGGATGAGCGGTTGTGGCGGTTGGCTAACCCGGCGATGGGGAAGCCGCAGTCGGGGTTGACGTTGGAGCAGTTGCGGCGAGAGTCGTTGAACCCGAAGCGCAACGCGTTCTTGCGGCCGGCGTTGAACCGGTGGGTTTCGGCTGAGGATTCGTGGCTTGACGTTGGGGTGTGGGATGGGCTCGCAGTCGCCTGAGCGGGTGTTGGCCGTGGACCTGTCGGCGGATGGGTGCCGCCTGCCGGGGATTTTGGCGTCGGCGGAGGGTGGGCGGGTGCATGTCGAGGTCGCGTTCGTTGTCGAGTCTGAGGCCGATATGTGGGCGGAGGTGGTGGAGCGGATGGGGGCGGATCGCCGGTTGCGCCTGGCGGTGGGCGCGACGTTGGAGGTGCATGTGCCTCGTGACCTGGTGAAGCGGACGACGGTGTTCGGTTCGGCGGAGTTGGGGAAGTGGACTGGGTTGGTGCGCCCGCTGATCGTGGGCGGGTTGGTGTCGCATGACGGGTCGCGGCAGTTGGCGGATCAGGTGAATCGGGCGGTTGCGGTGCGGGCGCGTGATGCGGGGCAGGTGTTGTCGTCGGTGCGGTCGCCGGGGCCGATTGAGATGGCGCGGTGCATGGTTGTGGCGGTGGCGTTGGCGTCGAAGCCGCCGCGTCAACGGCGGGTGCAAAGCCCGGCTATCGGGGTGGCGAGGGTTTGAATCGTTGTTGCGGTGTGTATCTCCGCTAGCGGCGGTGGAAGTGCTTGCTATCGCTGGTGGTGATCGGGCATAGTCGGTGGCGATGGGTCGCTTGGCCAACTGGGTTGGGTTCGTTCTCGGCGCTGAGCCGGAGCCGGTCGAGGTTCCTTCGGTGCGTGGCAACCTGACGTTGGGGATGGGTGTGTCGTCGGGTTCGCTCGGATCGTTCACGGTGCCTGATGCGTGTGGTGGGCGGATCACTCGTGATCTGGCGGTGTCTGTGCCGGCTGTGAAGCGGGCTCGTGATGTGATCGTGAGTGTGGTGACGGCGATGCCGTTCACGTTCTGGTGTCGCCGCCCGGTCGGCGTTGACCTGGATCGGTTGGAACCGGCGACGTGGGCTGAGCGCCCGGATTCGTCCCGTACCCGCCAATGGATCGTGGCGTGGACGGTGGACGACCTGATGTTCGAGGGGCGGGCGTATTGGCGGGTCGCCCGCCGCACGTCGGCGGGGTTCCCGGCGGAGTTCCAGTTGATGCGCGTCAAGGACGTGCAACTGGACCCAGCCCTCAAAGGGTTGATGTGGACCGATTCAACGAAGCCTGGTGCGCCACGTATCAAGGTGCCCTCGGCGGATGTGGTCGAGTTCCTGTCGCCGCTCGACGGGTTGTGCGCGGTGGGTGCCCGCACGTTGGGCATCGCGATCGACTTGGACCGCTCGGCGCAACGACACGCGGCGCACGATGTGCCGTCAGGGTGGATCGAATCGACCGGGGAGGCCCCCGATTGGGTTGAGGATCAGGACGGGTTGCAGGAGTACCTCACCGCGATCGCGTCGGGATGGCATGCGGCCCGTCAGGCGAACACGACGGGTGCGCTCCCCGAAGGGCTGACGTACAAGGAGTCGGCCAGCAACCCGGAACGGTTGCAGTTGATGGAGGCTCGGCAGCATTCGGCGGTCGAGATCGCCCGCCTGGCGGATGTGCCCGGCTGGTTCATCGGCGCGAACGTGCCCGGCTCGAGCCTGACCTATCAGAACGCGGAGCAAGCGCACGTCGACGCGATCGACTTCGGTGCCGGGCCGTACATCCGGTGCATCGAGGAAACCCTTTCTGGGCCGAACGTGACGCCGCTCGGGAACTTCGTTCGGCTCGACCCGACCGACTGGCTGGACGTGTCGACGCCTGCCCTGTCGTCGCCTGAGGCACAGGAGGTGCCGGCATGAGTGAGCGTGTCTTGGATGTGTCCGCTGCGGTCAGCGTGGACACGATCTCTGGTGGGTTCACCGCCCACGGCCTGACCGTCGAAGCGGACGACAAGGGTGAGAAGCGTGTCCTGGGCGGACTGGCTGTCCCGTTCGGCGAGATCGGCTACACGTCGTGGGGTCCGACCCGGTTCGAGCCGGGGTCGCTCGGTGCGGCTACCGGAATCCCGGCCGTGCGCGCCCACGACGATGACCGGCTGATCGGCATGGTGTCCGCGTCGGCCGCATCCGATGATGGTGTGACGGCGAAGGTGAAGGTGTCTCGCATCGCCGCCGGCGACGAGGTGCTCGTTCTCGCTGAGGATGGCGCGTTGACCGGGTTCTCCGGGCAGTGGCGGCCCACGAAGTACGGCTTCGAAGCGGACGATGAGCACGGTGAGGTACTGGTGGTCGAAGCGGCCGAGTGGATGCATCTGTCCGTGGTCACGTCACCGGCGTTCGATTCTGCTCGTATCACCCAAGTCGCCGCTTCCCGCGGCGCGTCCAACACTGCCCCGAAGGAGGCAACCGTGACCCTCAAGCAGCTCCTGGCGCTGCTCCAAGCGGCCGACGCGTCGAAACGCGGCGAGCTGCTCGCGGAGCACGCCGAGACGATCAAGTCGCTCGGTGTGTCCATCGCCGACGTGCAAGCCATGCTCAACCCGCCCGCCTCGACCGAGATGGTCGAACTGGAAGGGTCGGGGATCAGCGAGGTGGTCGCCGCGATGACGGCGCTCGGTGAGCAGATCTCTGCGGGGATCACGAAGATCACCGAGGCCCCGCCGGCTGTGGTGCCGCTCACCGGCGCGCAGTCCGAGCCTCACCGGTTCGTCAACGCCGGTGACTATGCGATGCATGCCGCCCGGGCGCAGCGCAAGGACCAGGCGAGCGAGCAGCTCATCTCGGCGGCGCTGACCACCACGGCGACGGGCGACAACGTGGGGATCGTCCCGCCGAACTACTCGGCCGAGCTGCTCGGCAACCTTCCGGTTGCCACGCCGGTCCTGACGAGTCTCGTGCGGCGCACGGCGCTCCCATCCACGGGGATGAGTATCATCAAGCCCGAGTGGGATGACCTGCCCGTTGTCGGCACGGTGTCCACGCAGAACAGCCAGGCTCCGACCGGGGCTGTCGGGATCGACCCCAAGACCGTGAGCGTGCTGATCGCCGCACACGCGGTGCGGGCATCGATCTCGCTCATCGAACGGTCCGACTTCGGCGGGTTCGCGCAGAACTACTACGAGGCGTGCGGCATCTCGTACCTGTCGTGGCTCGAAGCGACCGCGCTTGACACGATGCTCGCCGCTGCGCAGACCGTCACCGCGACCGGTTCCACCGCCGTCGCTCAGATCATGTCCGTCGTCGGTGAGGTTGTCGACAACCAGAAGGACGGGAACGACAATCTGCGCGGCTACGTGCCCGACTACGTGGGTGTCGGCTGGGATGTGTACGGCGAGCTGGCCGACACGCTCGGTCCCCGCTTCGCTGGCGGCTCGGTGAACGCGGGGACGCTCAACGGGAACCTGGCCGGCATCCAGGTCTACATGCTCCCCGGTCTCGCCGCGAACGACATCCTCGTAGGTGCCCGTGCGGCGACGACGGTGCAGGCGGAGGACGCGATGCAGCTCCGCTCCATGATCGTCGAGACGCTCAGCATCGAGCTGGGTGTCATCGCACACGCCGCGTTCGACGTCGAGTACGCGCTGGCACTCGGGTTCGCCGCAGGCGGCTCCTGACCTGTGACCGTTCAGTGGATCACCGCGGCCGATCTCGATCTTCTCGCTCCTACCGATTGGGAGTCGGATCAGGTCGCCGCGGCGAACCATTGGGCGTACACCGAACGGGCCAAGCGTGGCTACGTCGATCTCCAATCGACGGTGCCGAACCCGGCGGTGAAGGCCGGGACGGTGATGTATGCCCGGCTGTTGATCGCTACGGACGGGTCGCAGTCCGGTTCCGCTCATTTCGACGCGTTCGATGTGGGCGGGGCCGGCGCGATCGGTGGTGATATGCGCGAGGTGCGTCGCCTGCTGGGCGTGTTGCGTGTCTACCCGGCTGCGGTCGGATGAGCGCCATCTTCGATCTGCGAACGTCGATCGCCGCCAAGATCACGGACGCCGGGTTCGTCGCGGTGACGGACCCTCGGGAGTTGAAACCGCCATGCGTCATGGTGGACGCCCCGGCTGTCATCGGGATTGCTGCCGCTCGGGTGTGTTCCGCCGAGGTTGAGCTGCCGGTGTTCGTCGTTGTTGCTGGCCCAGTCAACGACGCCTCACTCGACGTGCAGTTGGACATTGTGGAGGCCCTGATCCCCGTGTTACGCCCGGAGCGTTGCGAACCGACCCTTCTACAGGTCGGCACGAACGTGCTGCCCGCCTACGAGCTGTCTCTGTCCCGAACGGTCACCCTGACCCCCCAAGGAAGCTGAGGTACACCTGATGACCGCATTCGCCTACACCGACGTGACGTTCCAGATCGGTGCGACGGCCTACTCGTGTTCGGTGAAGCGTGCCGAGATCACGAACACACCGAACATCTTGGAGGATAACTCGCTGTGCGGGCCGGTGTCCGCGGTGGGTCGCACCAAGTACCAGCTGGAACTCGAAGGGTTCCAGGACTGGTTCGTCGCGTCGTCCCTCGCGAAGTACCTGTTCGACAACGAGGGGATCTCCGCGACGGCGACGGTCACGTGGCCGAGCCCTGACGAGACGGACGAGGTGGTCGCGGTGGCGACGGTGACGCTCGTGTCTCCGGGGTTCGGTGGGACGGCCGACGAGCTGGCAACGTTCGCGGTGACGTTGCCGATCGACGGGAAGCCGACGATCACGGCGACGCTCGGCTCCTGAGCCGATGGCCGATGACCTGTCTTCGGTCGGGACGTTCCTCGGGAAGCTCGACGCGAACATAGCGAAGGTGCCGCGTGACGCTGGGCGTGACATCGGGAAGATGGGTCGTACCGTGGTGTTGGCGGAAGCGGTACGGATCTTCGGTGGTGACCGGAAGTTCTCGGGGGCGCGTGGCAGCCGGAAGGCGAAGCGGGTGGCTGGGGCGCGGTACAAGGTGTTTGGTGAACGGGTCGAGATCTATCCGACGGGTGACCCGTGGTACATCTTCATGAAGGGTCGGGGCCGCCACCCCATTCGACCGTGGAAGAAGAAGGCCCTCAAGCTCCCTAGCGGTGGCGGATGGGGACCGGACGATAAGGGCGTACGCCTGGCGGTGCTCGGCGGGCGGCTTGAACCACGTGAGGATCTGCTTGATCCGGCTGAGGGCATGATCCGGGTGCGGGCCCCGAAGATCGTGTCTGACGCGTTGGATGTGGCGATTGTGAGGGCGATCGCTGATGGCTGACTTCACCAAGAACATCAAGATCGTTGTCGATACGGTCGCGGGGAAGGGCGCTGGCGATGTCAAGTCGCTGTCGTCGGGGTTCAAGGATCTCGGTAAGACGGTCAGTGAGACTCAGGGCGCGTTTGGGAAGGTCAAGGCGGCGGCCGGCGGGGCGTTCGGTCTGATCGCGAGTTCACCGGCGGCGCTTGCTAGCGCCGGGGTGGCGGTTGGCGCGTTCGCGGCCAAGGCGGTCGGAGCGTTCCAAGATGTTGCTCTGTCCGCCGGGAAGTTGTCCGACGCTACCGGTCTGACGGTCGAGCAGGCGTCACGATGGAACGAGGTCGCAGGTGACATTGGGATCACGTCAGAGACGTTGACCACCGCGTTCTCGAAGCTGGGGAAGGAGTTGGGGAAGAACCCTCAGCACTTCGCTGACCTTGGCGTCGAGATCGTCCGGGCGAAGGACGGGACCGTGGACATGAACGCCACGATCCTGTCCGCGATCGACCTGTTAAACCGAACCCCGGACGCGACGAAGCGGGCGGCGCTCGGAGCTGAGCTGTTCGGCAGGGGCTGGACGTCGATCTCTGAACTGATCGCGAAGGGGTCCGATCAGATCAAGGACAGTCTCGACGCGGTTGCCGATTCGAAGGTGATTGACCCTGGCGAGCTGGACCGGGCACGCAAGTTCCGTGAGGCGATGGATGGCCTGTCGGACACGGTGGAAGGGTTGACGATCACGTTCGGCGGTCTGATCACGGAGGGGATCGGCCCGGCGCTCAAAGACCTTGGCACGCTCGCTCAACGTGTTGACCAGGTCGCGTCGCTAGCCGGCGGCGGCGGGCTCGTGTCGAAGCTGATCGGGAACGCTCCCGGCGTCAGTCTGCTCACCGGCTATGCACGTGCAACCGAGCTGGGTGCGGACGCTACCGATCAGCTCAAGAACGCCGCCACGTCGCTGTTACCGCCGCTCAAGCTGTTGCCGGGCGGTCTGTTCGACACGGAGACGGCGGCCGAGGCGGCGGCACGCCGGCAACGCGAGTTGACGGAGGCTACGGAGAAGAGTCGGGCGGCTGGCGAGTCGTCGGCGCGTAGCTACGACACGTTGGGTACGGCGATCACCGAGGCGGCCACGTCGACAACGGATCTTGCGGACGCTGAGAAGGACGCGGCGGCGCAGACGAAGCGGGCGGCTGAGGCTGCGAAGGAACACGCCGCAGCGTTGAAGGCCGAGCAGGACGCCGCGGCGGAGATGGTGAAGGGTGCCCGCTCGTTGGCGGACATCAACCTGGACCTCATCAAGTCGATGGGCGACGCGAAGGAAGCCGTTGATGAGGCGTCGAAGGCGGCCGGGAAAAACGGCGAGGCGAACCTGAAGGCGCTTGATGCGATCATCAAGGTTGCGGATGGGTTTGCTGCTCAGTACGAGGCGACCGTCCAAGCCAATGGCGGTGTGGTTGATGCGACGAAGAAGCTGGACACGTGGAACCAGTCGGCGCTCTCCCAGGCGGCGACGACGAAGGGGCCGTTGCGCTCAGCGATCCTCGACTACGTGGCAACGTTGAACCAGATCCCACCGTCGAAGCTGTCGGAGATCAAAGCGGCGATCGACCGTGGCGACCTGGCCGCCGCCAACGCCCTCCTGGCTGACGCTTCCAAGACTCGGACGGCGACGGTGAACGTTGCGCTGAACACGGCAGCTTTCTGGGAGGATTACAACTCGATCCGGGCGAGGGTGCGTAACAACCCGATCGCGGTGCCGATCGTGCCCGGTGGCCGTGTCGGTTTCGCCGAGGGGGGCGTTGTGCGGCCTCGCTCCTATGGACGGTCCCCTTATGCGCGTCGCGCGGCCGAAGGGATGGTGGTGCGCGTCGGCGAGAAGGGCGAGGAGGACGTGTGGCTGCCGGACGGGTCATCGGTCGTGCCGACGCAACGGCAACGCATGTGGGCGCTCCAGAACAATACGGCGAACTTCACCGTCCAAGCGAAGATCGGCAGTGCAGCATTCGAGCGTGAGGTTGTGCGAGCCATCCGCAAGTTCCAGCGCACCAACGGTGACATGGTGATGGGGACGAGGCACTGATGCCGGTCACCAAGACCTACCCGACGTTCGTCGCGGCGGCCACCGCGTCGAACGGTGGCGTCTCGTCGCTGGTCGTGAACGTGCCGGCGGGGAGTGCCGCCGGTGATGGTGTGGTCGTGTCTCTCGCGATTCGGGATGACCGCACGTTCGACGCTGGACCGTTGGCGTCGTTCACGGCGATCTTTACGGCGACCGATCCGAGCTCCGGTCTGTTGCATGGCTGCTGGTGGAAGATGCTCACCGCTGCGGACATCTCAGCCGGTTCGTGGACGTTCACCTGCTCAGGCGGGAACTCGACGTGGGTGGGGGCGGCGGCAACCTGGGCGGACCTCTCCACGATCATCGGTGGGGCCGGCGACGGAGGTGACCTGACCACGCCGATCCCTTCCGGGCTTGACGCCGGTGTTCTGTCGGACCAGGCGTCCGTGTGGCTGTACGTCGCCGCCGCACGATCTTCGGCCACGATCACATGGACTCCACCGTCGGGGTTCACGGAACGGGTGGACACGTCCTACACCTCGTCGAGTCTGCGGCTCGGCACGACGATTGCTCAGAAGAACTGGGCGGCTGGTGATACCGGGCCGTTCACCGGGGTTGCGTCGTCCGGTTCAAGGTTCACGGCCGGTTGGGTGATGATGTTCGGTGAGCTGGCGTTCACGCTTCCGACGTTGCCCGCCAACCCAAACGAAGTGTTCGGATTCGAGGTGCAGTTCGCTGACGGCCCGCACACCCTCTACTCGGGGTGGACTGGTGCGGTGCTGATGATCGAAGCCGATCTTGGCGGATCAAGCCTGATCCTCGACGATCCGGCACAAGGGTTGCTCGACGTGAACCGGTTGGCACCCACGAACGATGGATGGATTGACCTTGGTTGCGAACTGGCCGAGTGCCACATCACGGCGGGTGGTACGAACGATGATGGTGTGTTGACACGGATGGAAGCGGCGACCTGTCGGCTCGTGCTCAAGGACTGGGAAGGGCTCTACAATCCGCAGAACACCGACTCGCCCTACTACCCTGACTGGCGGGTTGGTACTCGCATCAGGGTCGCCGCGAACGCGATCGGCAACCTCGGCGTGTTCAACCCGGCCACGTCCGATGTGCTCACCGTGCTGCGCGGCCTGTTCGTCGGGCGGATCACGGCGATGACTGTCAGCGGCCAAGCCGACGAAGACCCGATCGTGACCGTGGAATGCGTGGACGACACTCAGATCCTCGCCCGTTACGACGCACCCGAGCAGCCGGCCGTGGGGGCCGGTGACGAGCTGGACGCCAGGGTGCAACGCATCCTGGATCAGGTGGGTTACGGCGATGCTGACACGCTGGAACCCGATGTGGGACATCCCGATTGGTCGTTCGCGACGTTCCAGGCGACCACGATGGCGCAGCCGGCTTGGACCGAGATCCTTCTCTCATGTGACTCGGTGCTGGTCGCCCCGTTCTTTGACGGGGCGGGCCGGCTGGTCCTCGAGCCGCTCACCCCGAATGTCAACTCGTACCGGGCTTATGTCGCGGGTGACACCCCTTCGGCGGGAGAGATTGGGCTTGTGAGCGTCGAGCAGGCGTACGACAACGATCAGCTCCGCAACGTGGTCCACGCGGGCAGGGTGGGTGGTACGGCGATCACGGTGACGGACAGTGCGTCGGTGACGGCTCATGGCGGCCGGTTCCGGTGGGGTCGGACCGATTTGCCGTTGCAGAACGACTCCGATGTGCGAGCGTTCGCTGAGGGTGTGCTCGCTGCGTCGCATCCTGATCCGAGGGTCACGGCGATCACATGCGCCCCGCAGTTCTTCCGTGACGGCCAGTACAACGACATGCAGGTATGGTCCGCCGGGTCGCTCATCTCGACCCTCTCGGTGCCGGTGTGGTACACGTTGTGTCTGCTCATGGAGCAGCGCTACTCGCCGAGTGATCTGCTCACCGTGGCGTACACTGATGAGCGGTCCGGTATCGACGTGTCGCAGCTCGTGTTGGTGCGAGGCTGTGACATGGACATCACCCCGGACTTCTGGCAGGTCCGGCTTGTCACGTCGTCGATCTCGTCCTACTTCGACATTTGGACTCTGGCCAATCCGGCGTGGACGCTCGCCCAGGCGGAGTTGTCTCGATTGTCGCGAGGCCATCGCCTCGCTGCTGTGTGAGGAGTCGCTGAATGGCAGGGTCAGGGTTCAAGACGTTTGTGCCGGGTGAACGGCTCGCGTCGGCCGACGTGAACGGCTACCTGATGGAGCAGACCGTTCCGGTGTTCGCGTCGACGGCAGCGAGGGACGCGGCGATCACCTCACCGGCGGCCGGGATGCAATGCATCGTGACCGGCACGAAACGTCGCTACACGCACACTGGCTCAGCGTGGCAGGTGACGGGCTGGTACACGTCTGCTGGCAGGGTCGGGTTCACGATCGCTCGTGTGGCTACCCAGTCGATCTCGGCGTCCACGGCGACTGATGTGCAGTGGGACACCGAAACCTACGATTCGGATGGGTGGCTTGCGGTGCCCGCGGCGACACTCACCGTGCCAGCCGGGCTCGGCGGCGTGTATGCGATCACGGCGCGCATGGCGTTGTCGTCCACGCCTGGGGCGACGAACAGCATCGACCTCATCGTGAACGGTGGCGTAGCACAATCGGGCCCGTTCAACGCGTTCGGTAACGGGGTGCTCACGATGGTGCTGCCGTTGGCCACAGCGGACACGTTCAAGGTCGTGGCCTACCAAACGAACGGGACGTTGAACATGACCGGTCACCTGTACGGCACCTGGATCGCACCATGAGCGGCGCCGGGTGGAAGCTGTGGGTTGCGGGCGAACGCGTCAACAACGACGACTTTCAGGGTTACATCCAAGATCAGGTCGTCAGCCTTCACGATGACGCGACGGCTCGGGACTTGGCGATCACCGCTCCTACCTTCGGGATGCTTGCCGAGTTGGCGAACCCGAAACTCCTCACGTTTTACAACGGGTCGGCGTGGGAGACGTTGTGTTCGATCGGGACGCACACCTGGACGCCGGCTCTCACCGCGTCTGGTGGCAGCCCGACCGCTGGGACGGATGCGACGGTGGTCGGTCAGTACGCTTATCGGCCCGGTCGGTGGTTGCGATGGAAGGTGCACATCATTCACGGTACGTCGCCGTCATGGGGTACCGGTACTTTGTCGATCTCGTTGCCGGTGACACCGGCGGCGAATGAGAACTACGTGGGGTCGGGGCGGCTGGTCGATTCGGGCACCGCGAACTACGCCAGGCATTGCATCTGGGATTCGGGCTCAACGTTCCAGATGATCACCGAGGCGGGGGTGGCGGTGGGTGGTACGACTCCGTTCACGGTGGCGATCAATGATGTGATCAGTGTGGGTGGGGAGTACCGGTACTGATGCGCCGCTTCCTGCTCGCCCTCGTTGCTCTGCTCGCTTTCGTCGTGGTGCCGGTGTCACCGGCTGCGGCGGATCAGGCCCCGATCTACGGGCAGGCCGGTGACTGCCGCTACAAGCTGGGCTTCTGGTCGAACCTGCCCGAGTACGGCTATGTCCAGGCGGTCAGCACGAAGTGCTCGTACATCAGTGTGCAGGTGTACGCCTACATCGCCGGGCAGTCGCCCTATGGGCGGGCCTACAACCCGCCCAGGTACTACGTGGTGTCCACCCATCTGGCGAAGGGCAACTACGTTTTCTCGGGCCGGGCGTGGGCGTGCGACTACCGGGGGAACTGCAGCTCTGTGTTTGGGTACCGGATTCTGTGAGATGCCGAGCCGTGACGGAGTGGATGTGGCCCGCTACCAACGCTTCGTGGATCACGCCGCGGTCGCCGTGGCCGGGGTCGAGTGGTGGGCGCACAAGGCCACCCGGAACACCGACCACGTGGACGGGTTCCATCTGCGGAATCGGTACGGCGCGGAGCTGGCCCCGTTCCGGGCTCGGCTCGTGTACCACTACCTCGACCCTGGGAACGTCGCGGCGCAGGCGGAATGGTTCCTCGGGCACACCGACACTTATCGGGGGGGTTGGTGGCGGCCGATGCTCGACGCCGAACAGGCCGGGATCACCGAAGCGGAGTGTGTGGAGTGGTGTGACCGGGTGGAGCAGGCATGGGGGATGGCCGTCGCGATTTATACCGGCGTGTATGTCGCCGGGGGAAGCATCTGGCGGTCGGAGCGGCTGTTCGAGCCGACGCTCGGCCGGGCTCGCATCCTGGCGGCGTACATGTCCGAAGCTGAGATGCGCTCCATGTGCGCAGCGAATGGCGGCCAGACGCCGGACGTGTGGCAGTGGGCGGGGAAGCTCGGCCGTTGCCCTGGTGTGGGGGCGCTCACCGAAGGTGGTCCGATGATGAGCCTGGCGTGTGACTGTGACCAGGTGTTCGACTGGTCGCCGTTCGATGGGCCGTGCGGCGGGGAGCACGCCTGATGGCCGGCCTGCCGATCATCGGGGCGATCCGCCCGAGCGTGCTCGCGGGGACGTTCAACGGCCGGCTCCCTTCGTCGCTGCTCCTGCCGATTGACGGGCGTGGCGGCAAGGGTCTGCCGGACATGGGCAGGTGTTGGCGGGCGATGCGTGCCCGCCTGGCCGACGCCACTGGGATCGACTTGTGGTACACCGGCGTGTACCGCTCCTACGATCAGCAGGTCGCCCTGCTGAAGTCTCGGGCGGAGCCGTTCAATCCCGGGATCGGGAACTACAAGTGGGTGCGGCACTGGAACGGGCAGACCTGGTACGGGAACGGGGCGCAGGTCGCGACACCCGGCACGTCGAATCACGGCTGGGGGATGGCGGTGGACATGGCGCTCCGCAAGCCGGGCAGTACTG
>WPCI01383086.1_pt1 | contig 12384 bp, 13 predicted proteins | sample 5399871 | NCBI WGS metagenome assembly WPCI01 (sample SAMN12869469, study PRJNA574797) | sludge metagenome | isolation source: wastewater treatment of pH7 | place: China:Beijing | collected 2019-05-20
CGATTGGACACATAGCGCTCAGGTGGCTCCGGTAATGCAAGCCGGCCCTTTGCATATTTGATGGCAATCTCCCAGGCGCTGGCTGCGCTCAGCAGGATTTCATTCTGCCCATTGCCAATGAAGTCTTGTGCTGCCGTAGAAAGCTGAGGATCGCCAAGGTTCCACCAGAGGAAGGTATGGGTATCCAACAAGGCTCTCACAGATCAAACTCGGGCAACGGAGCGTCGAAGTCGGAAGCGATCACCACGCGCCCTGCATCGATACCAGGAATACGCCGCGCGGGCGGGGGTGCCACAGGCGAAAGAATTGCCACAGGCTTGTTTGCTTTGGCGATGGTGATCTGCTCGCCGCTCATGACCCGCTCGAGCAGCTTGGAAAAGTGTGTCTTAGCTTCGTGTACATTGACGATCGTAGTCATGTAAGCCTCCAAATAAATTATAGACTAAGTTTTAGACTAAGTCAATCCATCTCATACCCGCCATCCACATTCAGCGCCTGGCCGGTGACATAGTCGGCGTCAGACGAACACAGGAAGGCGACCGCCCCGGCCAGGTCTTCCGGCGTGGCCGCCCGTTTCAGCGGCACTGTGCCGATAAAGGCATTCATCGCTTCGCCCGGCCTGGCGCCGAACAAATCGGCCCGGTCTTTGTCGATGCTGTCCCACATAGGCGTCGGCACGATGCCCGGACAGACAGCGTTGACATTGATGCGGTAGGGCGCCAGCGCCAGCGCCGCCGACTGCGTGATGTTGATGATAGCCGCTTTGGTGGCGGCGTAGTGCGTTGACAACGGTCTCCCTCGCCGCCCGGCAATGGACGAGAAATTCACGATCTTGCCGTAGCACGGCAACAAGCTCGTAGTAACGACTTCAGCCGTTTCTTTGCTGAGTTGCGCAGTCAATAGGTCGGCCGGGACGCCGCTGCGCAGGCTCTCCGGCAACTGCCGGATCATCTGCTGCGCCACCGTTTGCAGACAGAAAAAGGTGCCGCGCATATTGACATCTATCACCCGATCCCAATCGGCCTCGGTCAGGTCGAGCATCGGCTTGGTTTGCACGACGCCGGCATTGTTGACCAGGATGTCGATGCGGCCAAAACCGGCGACAACATCGTCCACCATGCGACGCACCGCGGCCACATCGCTGATATCCACACGATAGGCCAACGCCTCCCCTCCCTCCGCCTCGATTTCCCCGGCCACGGCGGCGGCAGTGTCAGAATTGTACTCGGCCACGACCACGCGCGCGCCCTCCCTGCCCAGCCGCAACGCCACCCCCCGGCCAATGCCCTGTCCGGCGCCGGTGACGATGGCAATCTTCTCTCTGAAGCGTTGTTCCATATTAGGCTGCTCTCTCCTTGTGGGCACGATCTGCCAAAAACGTCACTTGCCTACCTGCTTCCTTGTCTACCTGTTTCCTCGTCTACTTCTCTACTTCCCCCAATCCGACACCGCCGGCAGTTCGTCCAGCCGCACCGAACGATGCTCGGCGGCCGAGACATAGCAGGCCTCGACGATGCGAAGCGTATTGAGATTATCGGCAGCGTCGGTCTCGGGAGTGCTGTCTTCCTGGATGGCCTGCATCAGCGATGCCGTGGGGCCAATGAAAGCATCGGGAATCCATTTTCCCTCCAGCTTGGCTTCGAAGCGCTTGTCCTTGTAGAAGCGCGTGCTGCTCCATTCCAGCGTATCTTCGCGGCCGTGCGGGTAATTGTACATGGCGCCCAGGGTGCCGGTGATGTGACCATCGGTGCCGATGACGCGGAAGATGGCGAAATAATCGTCCGATTGGTTGTAATGATTGTCGGCGATGAAAACCTGCAGCTCGTTGTTCTGCATGGCCTCGCCATAGTCAAGGATGGTGATCGTTTTTGTCTCGCCGATCATCGTACCCTGGAGTGGATTGCGGGCGTGGCGGCTGGTGACCCAGACCGGGTCGCTGAAGAGCGAGCGCATAGCGTCGATATAGTGGATCGAGTGAAACTGCACCTCCAGCCGCGGGGAAACGTACAGCCAGTCCCACATATTCCAAGGGGTGTTCACGCTGACCTGGATCGAGGCATCGACCGGCTGGCCGATCCAACCTTTCTTGATCAAGTCTTTGGCCGCGCGGATGCCCTGCCCCCAGCGCAACTGCTGGTTGACGGCCACCTTGACGCCCTTCTGCCGGGCATGTTCGACGATGCCGGCCGCTTCCGGCAGGGTCAGCGCCAACGGCTTCTGGCAGAGCAGATGCTTTCCGGCGTCGATGCAGGTGTGGGCGATGCCGGGCTGGAACTGCGGCGGCACCGAGATTTCGACAATGTCCACATCAGGATCGTTGGCCATTTCCTCGATCGAATCATAGACGTGCGGGATATCGAACTCCTGGGCGACGATCTCGGCTGTGGGCCGCTGTTTGTCATAAGCTGCAACCACGCGCAGCTTATGCTTACGATACGACGGCAGCGCTGCGTATTGAACGATGCCGCCGCAGCCAATCAGCCCGATGCCGTAGTCGATCTTGGGCGGCAGGACAGGTTTGTAATTGAGTTCAAGGACAGGATCGACCATGGGTGCGCCTCTGCAAGGTGGGTTGTGGTGTTCGTTCTGAGGATGAAGACCTATCTGACAGCCTTCCTGATTCCATCCAGGATGTGTTTCATCCCCGGCAACGCCTCATCTTCCAGTGGCTGCGAATAGGGGATGGGGATATCCATCGCCCCCACGCGCTCGATGGGCGCATCGAGATAGTCGAAGGCGTGTTCCTGCACCAAGGCGGCGATCTCGGCGCCCAGGCCCAGGGTGCGATGTGCCTCGTGCGCGATCACCAGCCGGTTGGTCTTGCGCACCGAAGCCAGCACCGTCTCCAGGTCCAGCGGAACGGTGGTGCGCAGGTCGATCACCTCCACCTCGATGCCGTCCGCCGCGGCCTGCTCTGCCGCCTCCAACGCAAACAGCAGCGTGCGAGAGTAACTGACCAGGGTGACGTCGTCGCCGGGGCGTTTGACCGCGGCCTTGCCAAAGGGGATAGTGTAGTCCTCGACCGGAACCGGGCCTTTGGTGTTGTACAGCAGCTTGTGCTCGATGAACACGACCGGGTTCGGGTCCCGGAAGGCGGTCTTCAGCAGCCCTTTGGCATCGTAGGGATTCGATGGGATCGCGACCTTGAGGCCGGGGATGTGGGTGAAGAGGGTCTCCAGACTTTGCGAGTGCTGGGCGGCGTTGCCGCGGCCCCCACCCTGCTGCGTGCGGATCACCAGCGGCACACTGGCTCGGCCGCCCGACATATAGCGCATCTTGGCGGCCTGGTTGAAGATCTGGTCGCTGGCCACCCAGGCGAAGTCCATGAACATCAATTCGGCCATCGGGTGCTTGCCGGTCATAGCCAGGCCAATGGCGGCCCCGATGAATCCGGCCTCGGAAATGGGCGTTTCGATCACGCGTTCCGGTCCGAACCTGGCCAACAGGCCCTCGGTGACCTTGAACACGCCGCCGTATACGCCGATGTCTTCACCGAGCAGAAGAATGTCAGGGTTGCGCTCCATCTCTTCGGTGATGGCCTCGCGCAGGGCTTGGGAGTAAGTTATGTCACGCATTGGCAGGGCAAGTCGCTAGAGTTCCTGGGAAAACCACGAATGACACAAATGGACGAATTGCACGAATATAATCAAGAAAAGATTCGTGTCATTTGTCTATTCGTGACATTCGTGATGAAAGAAGGACGCATGACAGCGCCAACTATGAAGGCAACGATACACTGTAAAAGGCTTCGGCTGTGCGATGGTTGATGTGTTCCTGCTCTTCGGGCGAGCGCTCGGCCACGAGCTGCTTGTAGACGCTAAGGGCCTTGACATAGCCGCCCGCCAGCACCGAGACCGGCCAGTCGCCGCCCAGCATGCAGCGTCCGGCCCCGAACAGATCGACGGTCCAATGCACCAGCCCGCGCACGCTATCCTCCGCCCAGCCTTCCCAATCGCCGCTGGCCGTGCCTAGCCCAGAAATCTTGGCGAAAACGTTTGGGTTCTGAGCAGCCACCCGCATATCCTCGCCCCACTGCCCCGGCTGGCCCGCCTTGAACGGCGGCTGCGCCAGATGGTCGATGACCATTTTCAGGTTCGGGACCTTCTCACTGAGCACAGGCAGGCATTCCATGTGTTCGTGCTTTGTTGCCACCACGTCGAAGGTCATCCCAGCCTCGGCCAGCAGTCTCAGGCTTTCGTAAACCGGCTCCTGCAGCAGCCAATGCGGGTCCGGTTCTTCATGGATGAGGTGGCGCATCCCCCTGAAATAGGGATTTTGCTGGAAGCGGGCGATGGCCTTGCCGGTAGCTTCCGGGTCAAGCAGCGGCATCCAGCCGACGACGCCGATCATCCAGGGAAAGAAATCAGCCTGGTCGAGCATGTACACGGTATCCTCGAAGCTGTTGGCCGATTGCACCATAACAGTGGCGGCGACGCCCGCTTCCTGAAGCTGCGGCGCAAGCTCGGAGGCAAGATAGGTGCGATAAAGGGGACCGTAGGCCGGGACCAGCCAGGAATACTCAACCTTGCAAAGATCCCAAAGATGTTGGTGGCAGTCGATGATAGGCATAGGAGGCTCCTAAAGAGGTGGAAAAAGAAACAGTCAACAACCAGCAGTCAACCGTTGCTTGATGCCCCTACATCAAGCAAACACATCTTCTGCAATTTCGCTCATCTCCGGCCACGGACTCTCGCGGGCGAAGCGTGCGATTTCGACGATCTCAGCTTCGACCTGTGCCTGCACGGCCGCGACCTCGGCCTCGCCCAGGTCGAATTCCTCGGTCAATCGGCGGGGGAAGGTGAGGATGGGGTCTTTGGCCCGCCACTGCTCGACTTCTTCCTTCGTGCGGTACGGCTCATTGTCCCCCACCATATGGCCGAACAGCCGGTAGGTCATCACTTCGATAAAGACAGGCCCCTTACCGGCGCGGGCATAGTCCACCGCCTCGTTGGCGACCGCATACGTCGCCAGCACATCATAGCCATCGACGGTCATCGTTTTGATGCCGAAACCCGCCGCCCGCTCGGCCAGAGTCGGCGTGGCGGTGGTGTTTCGGATCGGCGTCATCTCTGAATAAAGATTGTTCTCGCAAACGATGACGATCGGCGCCTGCCAGGCCGCGGCCAGATTCAGGCCCTCCAACAATGCGCCCTGGTTGATGGCGCCGTCGCCGAAGATCGTCATCGCCACCTGGTCAGTCTTGTCCAGTTTAGCCCGCAAAGCCGCGCCCACGGCGATGGGCACCCCGGCGCCGACGATGGCGTTCTCACCCAGCAGCCCAATGCTGAGGTCGGTATAATGCATCGACCCGCCCTTGCCCTGACTGCAGCCCGTGGCCCGTCCCAATAATTCGGCCATGGCCGCCTTTGGGTCCAGCCCCTTGGCAATAGCGTGGCCGTGCCCGCGATAGGTGCAGGTCAGATAGTCATCCCGGCGCAGCGGCAGCACGACGCCTACGGCCGTCGCCTCCTGGCCGATGCAGGGGTGCAGCGATCCGCGCAGTTCACCTGATTTGTAGAAAGCCACCGCCTGCTCTTCGAAGCGACGGATGAGCAGCATGGTGGGATAGATATGCAGGAGTTCCGGTTTCGTGTGCGGCATGGTTTGGAGCTGGAGATTGAGGGTCAGAGACTGGGAAGGGAGGTGGTCAGGAAGGAAATGCGGAAGGGACGCAGTTCGCCGCGCCAGACGCCAGCGGCGATGCCAGGATCGCTGCGCATGATAGTCTCGGCTTCCTCTGACGAGCCGGCCTGGAAAATACAGATGCCAAAAGTGCCAGGGTCCGTCGTCAACGTACGTCCAACCAGAAATGCGACGCCTTGTTCTACCAGGTTGGACAAATACTCCGCATGAATTGACAGGATCTCAGCCTCTTCGGGCGTTGGCCCTTCCGTCAGCATCTCCTGCCGCGTCACTTGAATTCTGTAGAGATACCAGTTCATTGTAGCCACATCTCACAAAATTGGCGACCCGCGCCCTCAGCAGGTCAAAAAATAGGCGGGGTGAAGAAGGTGATTAACTCCACCATCTCACTTCCTTCGTTGCGCAAGCCATGCTCCATGCCAATGGGGATGGCTACGAACTGTCCGGCCTCGAAACCGCGCTCGATTTCGCCTGTCGTAAGGATAGCACTCCCCGCTCGAATATGCACCACCTCGATCTCGTTAGGGTGAATGTGCAGGCCGATGACGCCGCCGGGCGGGACATAGACGATGCCGAGGCTGGCAAAGGCATGGCTCGCTTTGGTGAAAACCTGCTTCATTTCGATGCCGGCGAAACGCGGGTGAGCGACCGCGGGCAAAGCAGCAGGATCGATGATAGGTGGAAGGTTGGTCTGCATCAAGGGTTTCCGTTGTCTTGAGCTTCGCGCTTCCTGCTTCCCAGGATGCTGCGATAGTAATCGAGATGCGCGGCCATGTAACGGCGTGCCTCGACCGCGTCATGCCGGCCAATGGCATCAGCGATGGCTTCGTGCTGACCGAAGACCGCCTCCGTCGAGCGGCTGCCGTAGTGCTCCCAACCATAGATGAAATGGCTGCGCAGTTGCTCGATCAGCGGCGCCAGCAGGACGGCGAAAAGCTCATTCTGAGTGGCTTCTGCCACCAGGAGATGGAACTGTAAGTCAAGCTCGGCCATTACCCGTGGCGATTCCACCTGCTTTCGCATCTCGCCACACAGCCGCTGAAACTCCTGGCGCTGCTCATCGGTCGCCCGGGTTGCCGACAGCGCCGCCGTCTCGACTTCAAGCACACGGCGTATTTCCCACAGTCGCAAATCCATATCCTCCTGGCCCATCATCTGCAGATAGGTCTGCAGCGACTGTGAGACCGTGGCAGCATCGGGCTTGCGCACATACACCCTGCTGCCGGTCTGTGTTTCCAGCACCCCGCGTGCTTCCAGTACCTTGACCGCCTCGCGCACCACGGTACGGCTCACACCGAACGCCTCAGCCAGATCCCGCTCGGTTGGCAGCCGGTCGCCAGGACGCCAGGTCTCGTTGCGCACCAGATCCAGGACGCGATCCGCAACGCGCTCGTACAGGCGGTGCTCTCGCTCAATCGGTTCGATTTCGGCGACTCTCGTGTCCATCATCAGCGTGCAAAGGGTCGTGACCAGGACGGCAGATTTGTCCGCCGTCCGCCGTCTTCATTGACATACCTCGTATGATGGTATACCATACTACCAGCGACACCGATTCATGTCAAATGACAGGCTGCCCCGGTCGATCAACTCAGCCTGATGGAACGCAACCCCGTTCGCGTTCGCAAAGCCCTTTTCCCCATCCCGACGTGCTCCGGGTAGCAATCACCTGGGCGGCATATGCTACCCGGAGCATGGTTTCGACCTTTGGATCTAGTTCGATGTCTCGATCCAGTCAGGATCACTGCGCCGGGAGCAGCGCATCCACGTTCTCGGGCGTGATCAGATTGACCGGAACGTAGATCTCGCGCTCTGCTTCCTTGTCGTATTCTAGCTTCTCACCATTCATCAGCCTGGTAGCCAGCGCAACCGTCATCTTGCCCATTTCGTAAGGCACCTGCTGGATGGTGGCGGCCATCGAGCCTTCCTTGATCGCCTTCAGCGCGATCTCATCGGCGTTGAAGCCCACAACGGGGATATCCGTGACGCCGTTCTTACCGGCATCGGCGATTGCCTGTGCGGCGCCCACAGCCATGGGGTCGTTGCAGGAGAAGACGCCGGCTACATCGGGATGCGCCGACAGGATGTCTTTCATGAGCGAGTAGCCCAATTCCTGCTTGCTGTTGCCGTTCAAGGAAGCAACGACCTCATAGCCAAGCTCTGTGATGCGCTTCTCGAAGTTGACATTGCGCTGCCACGCATAGACGGCAGTGGGGTCGCAGGTAATCGACGCCACCTTCTTGGAGGTGGAGCCGTTCGCTTTGATCATCTTATCCAGATAATCGGCGCCCATGACGCCGCCTTCGGCGTTGTTGGAGATGACGATGACGTCATAGGCTGTGCCCCCGCCGCCGATGTCATCCACGACCACGGGGATACCCTTTTTCTTGGCTGCGTCTACCAGCGGCCCCATAGCATCGGGCTTGACGGGCGAGATGATCAGGGCGCTGATGCCTTGATTGATCAGGTCTTGCGTCGCCGACACCATGGTCGATTCGCTGCTCTTCTGGTCGACAAGCACATAGTCATAGCCGGCTGCCTCAGCCGCCTCGCGCGTACCCTTCTCCATTTCCTGGAAAAAGCCATACTGCATGTCATACACAGAGAACCCGATCTTCTTCTTGCCGCTGTCGCTGCTTTGGGGCGCGGCGCAGGCAGAGAGGACCAACGCCACGCTCAGCAGCATAAGCAGACCAACAAATACTTTTTTGCGATTCATGTTACAGCTCCTTGAAGCTTTGAGTCGAGAAAAACGAGAGTAGATGCTACCCTATTGGTGCTTTGCACCTGAATTGACAAACATGCATATCTTAACTACTAAGCGCCTCCTTGGTGAACAAAAGCAGAACGACCTGTCTGATAAATTGCATCACATGCGCAGGCTAGACGCTGCGGCTCGTGCGTTCCTCGACCCGCTGCCTGATCCCCTCAATCGAGAGCGCCAGCAGCAGGACAAGGCCCTCGGCCACACGCTGCCAAAAGGCGTCGGCGTGGAAGAGATTGAGTACATTACCAAGCGTGGCAAACAAGATCGCCGCCGCCACCGTGCCCAACATGCCGCCGCGGCCGCCCGCCAGACGGGTGCCGCCCAACACGACGGTGGCGATGACGCGCAACTCGAAACCGGGCTCAAGGCCTGGTCCGGCGGAATAGAGTCGGGCGCCTAAGAGAACGGCGGCAATGCCGGCAAACAGCCCTACCACCACGAACACCGTAGACGTCAACCGCTGAACTGGCACGCCGGCCAGGTTTGCAGCCGTGACGTTAGAGCCAGTCGCATAGACGTAGCGGCCGAAAGGCGTGAACCTCAGCACGCCTTCGCCTGCCAGGGCGCACAAAACGAACACAATGAAGGGAACCGGCACACCAACGATGACGCCATTGCCCAGCCAGACGAAATTGGGCGCGTTGTAGCGGTAGGCCTCCCCGCCGGTGAGAATCAGCGTGAATCCTGCAATGACGAACATCATGCCCAGAGTGGCGATGAAGGCAGGGATGCGCACGCGGCTGACCAGAAAGCCGTTGATAGCGCCTACGATCATGCCGACGGTCACGCCCACAAGGATGGAAGGCAATACACCATAGTTCGCGCCGGTCCAGACAGCCGCCACTGCACACAGCGCCAGAGTCGATCCCACCGACAGGTCGAAGGTGCCAGCGATGATGGCAATGGTCATCCCCACCGCCGCCACACCCACAAAACTGGCTGATCTGAGGACGTTCTCGATATTGTCGACGGTGGCGAAGTTGGGCGTGAACAGCGCGGCGAAGATCCACACCGCCGCCAACACTGCACTGATGCCGTATTTCTCCCACAGTAAAGCCCAGTTGCGAGTCGTATGGGTCGCCTGGCGCTTGCTTTCGGTAACAGGAGTCATGCAGCCCTCCGCGTTCTGCCTGGGAAGCGGAACTTGCGCTCTACCCCCAACGCCAGCGTAATCAACAACAGCAAACCGATCGTCACCTGCTGATACAGAACCGACACATTGAGCAGGTTCAGGCCGTTGTTGATCATGGCCACCAGCAGGCTGCCCAACAGTGTCCCGATCAATGACGCCCGCCCACCTATGAGCGGGGTCCCACCGACAACAACAACGGCGATAGCCGAAAGCTCCAGGCCAACGGCGAGGCGAGCGCTGGCGGTGACAACCTGGGCGCTGATAATCTGACCGGAGATCGCCGCACAAACGCCCAGGATAGCAAAGATGCCCCAGATGACGCGGTTCACCGGCACGCCTGATCGCCGCGCCGTACTGATATTGCTGCCAACTGCCAGGATGTAGCGTCCAAAACGGGTGTGCGCCATCACCAGCCCCAACACGATGGCAATGACCACAGTCAGGATCACCGGCATGGGTACGCCCAGGATGTGACCGCCGGAAAGCATCTTGTAGCCGGGATAACCTTGCAGATACATGTCGCGGCCATCGGTATAAAGCAGCGTCACTCCGCGCACGACGGTCATCACCCCCAGCGTGGCAATAAACGCTGGCACGCGCAACTCGGTGATGATCAAGCCGTTGATCAGGCCGATGATCGCCCCCGCCAGCACGCCGGCAATTATCCCCGCCAGAACCCCCGCTGTGGGCACCAACGTGAAGGCAATGGTCGAGCAGAAGGCAGCGGTAGCCCCTACCGAAAGATCGAAGTTGCCCGAGGCAATCGCCAGGGTCATGCCCAGGCCCACGATAGCGATCACAGCAGCATTCGTGAGCACATTCATCAGGTTGCCGACCATCAAAAAGCGGGGCGTAAGCAGCGACAAGACCACGCCGATGACCAGGATGACCACTGCCACGCTGTACGAGCGCCATACCCTGGAAAGCAGTTCTCTGATCTTCGCCATCGTTATACCTCGCTTGCGGCTGGCGCCGTCAACTTGATCTGCGATGCATCCAGACCGGTGGCCAGCGCCATCACATTGGGTTGGGTGAAGGCGCCGCCGCTTAGCTCGCCGCGCTGTTTACCGCCGGCAAAGACGATGCAGCGCTCAGCCAGGCGGAGCAGCTCGGGCAACTCTGAGGATTGCAGAAGCACAGCCATACCTTGTTCCACCAGCATATCGATCAGCCCATAGATTTCCTGCTTGGCCCCCACGTCCACCCCGCGCGTCGGCTCGGCCAGCAGCAACACCTGGCAGTCTTCGGCCAGCGAGCGGGCGACGATTACCTTCTGTTGGTTGCCGCCGCTGAGGTCGCTGACGAACTGGCCGGGGCTGCTGTAGCGGATCGACAGCTTGCCGCCGTATTCGGCCATCAGCGCTGATTCTTGTTTGCGATCGATCAGAAACGTGCGCCGAATGCGCTCGACCACACCAATGCTGATATTGTGCTGTACCGACAGGTCTGGCAAGATCCCGGCCCCCTTGCGGTCATCGGGGACGTAGGCCAGGCCCTGGCGGATTGCCTGGCGCGGGCCTCGCAAATGCAAAGGCTGGCCTCGCAGATACACCTCTCCTGCTGTAATCTCGCGCAAGCCAAAGATCGCCTCGATCACTTCCAGACAGCCGCTGCCCATCAGCCCAGCCAATCCCAACACTTCGCCCTTACGCAGATCGAACGAGACCCCTTGCACCGCCTTTCCCGCCGATAGGTTTTTCACCGAGAGGACAACCTCGCTCGGGTGGCGCGGCGGGCAGCCAGAGTGCGTGATCTCGCGACCGACCATGGCCGTAACCACGTCCTGCTCGGTCAAATCCGACCGCAAGCGGGTGAAGATGTGCTTGCCGTCACGCAAGACGGTAATGCGGTCGGCGACGCCGAAGACCTCCGACAGTTTGTGGGAAACGTAGACGACGCCGACGCCCCGGTTCGCCAGTGACCGCACCATGTCCAGCAGACGTCCGATTTCCACCTCGTTCAGGGCGGCGGTGGGTTCATCCATCACCACGACGCGGGCATCGAAGGCAAGAGCGCGGGCGATCTCCACCAATTGCTGCTGCGCCACCGGCAGGTCCTGAACGAAGGAACGCGGGTTCAGGTCGATCTCCAGTTGTTTCAGGATTTCGCCGGTGCGCCTGTACAGGGTGGGCCAGTCGATACGGATGCCGCGTGTCGGCTCGCGGTTCAGAAAGATATTCTCGGCGACGCTCAAATGCGGCAGCAGATTGAACTCTTGAAAAATGACATTGATGCCGGCGCGTTGGGCGCTGACCGGGTCTGGCAACACAGTGGCCTGACCCTGTACTTCGAGCGTTCCTCCCGAAGGCTGGTACACCCCGGCCAGGATATTGATCAGGGTCGATTTGCCGGCGCCATTCTCACCTACCAGGGCGTGCACCTCCCCTGCCCGGAGGTCAAAATCGACATGATCCAGCGCCAGCACGCCGGGGAAACGGCGGCTTATCCCACGCATTTGTAGGAGAGGAGGAACTGCGCTAGCGGTGTCCGTCATCAGGCTTGTCTCGTCGCAAGGCGCGAAACGTCAGCCGGTATCTGCGTTGATGGCTGAGTGAGGACGTGCGATTTTTCGGAGTCTAGATCACATGTCTTGGATTGTCAATTCTACTGGAAGACCGCTCCGAGGGCGCGTCTTTGTCTCTGCCGGCAGCATGCAGTCGCGGCAGATCATGACTCACTATATTGCCGGACCCGGGTGAAATGGGGGTCAGGACGCTGCCAGAACGCAGCCGAGTATGTTCTCATCGTACGTCATCCGCACACCCTCGCCAGGCTGCAGGATGAGGAATTCATCGGCCCAGTCGCCGTGGACAAGCCGGCGAATGAGCACCAGATCGCCGGTCAC
>WPCI01018683.1_pt1 | contig 12345 bp, 20 predicted proteins | sample 5399871 | NCBI WGS metagenome assembly WPCI01 (sample SAMN12869469, study PRJNA574797) | sludge metagenome | isolation source: wastewater treatment of pH7 | place: China:Beijing | collected 2019-05-20
CTTTTGCGTTTTTTGTTGCAGCGCCTCCATTACGCGCTCTTGCCCATCGCTTATCACAATATCGCACACCACCTCTTTTTTTTGCCCAAAACGCCAAAAACGACGGATAGATTGGTAATACTGCTCATAGCTCCATGTTGGGAAAAAGACAGTGTGATTGCAGTGTTGCCAGTTTAGGCCGGATGACGTCATCTTGGCTTTGGTTATTAGTCGATCAATCTCACCTTTTGCGAATGCAATCAATATATCTTCTTTTTTATCAATACTCATGCCACCGGTGATCTCTACCGCCTCGCCATCCATGCTGGACAATAGCGCGCCTTCGTCGTTCAGATTGCACCAGTAAACAGACGTTTTACCTGATGCAAGCTCCACTGCTTTTTCACAGCGCTCAACGATTGTTAGTTTTTGCTCCTCTCGAACTTCTGTCATTGTTTTAGCTGGCATAGCGAACAGTGACGACTGACCGTCTATCGTCCACTGTTTATCGTTATGCACCATGTGTTTATTGGTTATCAGCGCCGGAAGGTCATAACCATCATTTGAGAATCCTAAATCAGAGGGTTTTTTAACCATTACTGACCACTGGTTAACCCATGCGAAAAAGTCATTTTCGGCATGCGGTTTTAGATAAAACTTCTCGCCGATATTGCGATTATTGCTGTCTACGCTGTTTTGATTACTTCTAAAAAATCGGCCTAGCATATCCATGTAACCCATGTATCCTAGCGCCTCCGAGCTGTTGCCTAGCTCAATAAAATCATTAGGGCTAGGTGTGGCGGTGGATAAGAAACGGTAAGGCACTCGTTTAATAAACGATATGATCGCGTCCTTCGTTTTGCCTGCAAAGTTTTTGAGAATACTAGATTCGTCAAGCATTACGCATTCAAAGTCTTCAGGGTTTAAAAGGTGCAGTCGTTCGTAGTTGCACACTACAATCTTTTTTGTGAACTTCCCATCTTTGCTATGCTCAATATCCATTATCCCAATGCGCGTAGCCTCGTCAATGAACTGAAACGCAACGGCTAATGGCGTCAAAATAAGCACACGTTTATTGGTTTTTAGCACAACATTCTGAGCTATCGAAAGCTGTATTAAAGTTTTACCTAGACCAGTGTCTGCAAAAATACCTATACGGCCTTTGCGTACCGCTTTCTCGATTATCGCCTGTTGAAAATCAAAAACACCGTCCGGCATCCATATTGGATCGAATCCGTATTCGCCGGTCGAATGTTTTTTACTGTTTATAAACTCATGATAATCCATACATTCACCCAATAAAAAAGCTCTGCTGTTTGACTGTGGTGGAAAAGGCAGAAAGTGAGCCTCACAGAAAAACAACAGAGCTTTGTTAACTTTCATTTTATGGCTTTCCACGGCCTTGTCGCAAATTATACACAGTATCGGTAACAATGCCAGCCTTTTTACGGCTGGCAAATACTGATTACTTATCTAGCTCATCGCTAATCAATCCAGCCAGCACTCTAATATCAGTCTGCGCATCGCCAGCTAAACGATGGTCTAGCACGCGCTGCCAGTCTGCACGCGCAGCGGTAACAACGAACGTGGTTGATGATGCCATGCTCATGCAGTAACGCGCTTCTTCAGGCGCAATACGCAGCAGCTTTGTTAGCGCTTTATACGTTACAAAGCTAACGGCATGGCTAGCCTTGGTGATCGCAGTAGCTAACGCGCTGCGAATAAGCCCTACCTGATCACCTGAGCCCTGTTTCTTACTGTCAGGCTGATCATGCCATGATGTAGGCAAGAACTGTTTTGTGTACTCAATATATCGACCGGACGCCTCCGAGTAGATAAAACCCACCTGATGCTTGAATAGCTGCCTTGCGATCACAATCGGGCATTCAACACGCAGCGTCACAAAATTATTCTCATAACGAACTGGAGCGCGGCTAACCTGCACATAGCCGTTCTCGTGCATGTCTTTGGCGCGGTATCTGTCGATCTCAAGCACTTTACTGGCAACTGGCGCAATAGCGTGCAGGTGGTCAATAATAGAATCAGCAATTGAATAGTGAACTTTCTTTTCTCGCAACAATAAATACCACCCCCATAGCGAGTGCGATACATCGACCGTGCCGTCTGGATGACGAATATCAATCATCCCTGTTTTGTTGTATGCGTCGAGGCGTTTGTAAATAACCATCCAGTGCTGCAAACGCAGAGTTAAGCGAACGTGTGCCAGAGGAGCGAAGTGGCATGGATTGGCGCGCACAAGGTAGCGCGTGAGACGTTCATTCTGCTCATCTGTGTATTGGTCAGCGCTGCGGTTAAACGATGCTCTAGCAGCTGTTGCGATTAGTTCGTCGCCGCGTTCTGTTACGATTTGCACTTTCACTTTTCGTCTTCCTCGGTTGATTCCTGTACGTTTTTAACGACCTTTTTTACAGCTGTTGTGGTGTATGGCTCATCACGTTCAGTTATTGATCCGCCGAGCGTCACAAGGTCAGCGACGATCGCTACAGGCGTCTCAACCACTACCCCGACTGCAGCCTTGGTTAATCCTGATAGCATTTTAATCATTTCTTTACCTCCCAAATACATTTAGTGAAGTCGGCTGGTGGCTCTATATCTTTTACCGAATCGCATTCATCGCCCACTGAAACGCTCCATGCACCAACACGTTCGCTAGAAAGATACGGTCGACCAGAAAACTCAAACACTTCTCCGTCCTTATCTACCGCCACCCAGCGCGCCCAAACGCTCAGCTCTGCATCTCCAATAACCTGATCTAGCGTATATTCGCAATCAGGCTTAACATTTACCCCCCAAATGCAGTTTTTAAAGTTTAGCGGTGGGACTACTTTGTTGATATTTTTGCACCAACCTTGATGGTTTCTCCATTCTTTCAAGGCGCTTGTCACGTAGTGACTGTACTCCCACACCTCACCGTCAGCATCTACCGCCACAACTAACGCCCAATCACTCAAAACGGCATCACCGATAACCTCTTCTAAAGTGTATTCTGAATAAACCGCTCCATCGTTCCCGTTCTGACCGATCACGTCAATTCGCGATTCGTCAGGCCATTCGACTTCTGCGCTATCGCATGATTTTCTAAATGCCGCAGCTTCGATCTCTTGTGGCGTCCATCCGTCTTTTTCCTGAGCATTACCAAGGTCTTCTTGCAGCATTTCAAGCCAACGGTTAAGCGAGTCGCGCGCTTCCTTTACATCCTGATCAAGAGTCTTGCCGCCCGTGCGCACACCGCTGAGTAACAGCTTTTTACTAGCATGGCAAAGGACTTCATCAGTAAGACCAAAAATACGATGTGCACGATAAACATCAATAACATCATAGCCAGACACGTCTTTAAAATACTTTTCATAACTCATATTACACTCCTTTACTTTAACCTTAAAACCGCTAGAACTGCTTATAAAGCCTTAGAAACCCCTTGTAAGCTCATACGCATCAAGAATGTAAGCGCCACATCCTGTGTAGTGCCTTTCTACCAATTCTGTAGCTAAGGTAGATCCAACCCCTGCGTTACGCAAAGCAGCCTCAGAAGGCATACATTCAAAAATTGCTAATATAGTGGATGGTGCTTCATAACTGTTTTCAACTTCTTGCAGTACCCAAACCATGCTCATATCACGCTCCCAAAAAATAACGTTTGTTGCCGCTCTTTTTGCGCGTTATTACCGCGCCGCTAACCGTCTTCATCACTGTCACCTGCTGCGCCTTTCTAGCTGCAATCGCCGTCTCTAATCGGTGAATTAAGGTATTCACATCATCAAGGTGATTGACCGCCTCCATTGCGCTTCTAGTGCGTTTACCGCCCAGCAGAACAAATCCTGTTTCGTTTCTCTTTTCGTATCGGATGTTGCTTAGTTTGATCATAATCCAACCAATTTAATTATTTCATCATTCGTAAATTCGCGCTCTCGGATTGTAGCAATCCACGCTGCCTGTTTTTTGTGTTTCGGGTTTATCGTGTCTAGCAAACGCTCGTGCTGCTCATTGAAGTATTCGATTGTCGACGTATGCTTACGTGGCTCAGTCAACACATGCTGCTCGGTTTTAATGTATTTGCGTCCGCATGGTTCGATTCCAACTGCTACTAGCGTCATGCTGTAGCAGTGCTGCATTTTCTCGATGCAGTGAAAGTGGAAGTCGTTTGGCGTGATTCTAGTTAGTTTAACAGTATCGAATAACTGCACCGCTTTGCCGTCAAACTCACTAGACCAAACCACGGCCACGTCACGCATTGCAGCAAGCGCTAGGCGGTTTGTTCGTTTAATCATTCAACCACTCCAAATACTGACGTTCAGTCACTCGCTCGCAAACCCATTCTAGGGCTATTTGATAGCCGCCGCCTAAGCAGTCCAGATCAATCATTAGAATCTCGCTGCTCAGGTTTTGCCAGTCCCGCCCGTTTAGCAACTCTAGCGTTACATGCTCTGCGAACTCAGCGAACAAGGGCGAGTCTTGGTAGTTGCTAAGCTCTGGTTCTGTGGCCTGATCGTAGGCGAATTGGTTAGCGTACATTTTCAATTCCCCCTTTAATAACTTCACAATTTCTCGCATGTCCCTTCTCGAAGATCCATACGCCGTCCTGAAGCCCAACAACTTGATTAGGCGCGATTGTGCGCTCCCCGTCTTTCATTACACAGCGCAATGTCAACTCACCCGCCTGCACTGCATACAGTTCTGCATTGAGGCTGTGGTTAAGCCATGCGGCGCTGCAAACTATGGCGATCAATGCGATTACTTTATTCATCTGCTTTCACCTTTTCCAATAAAAAAAACTCATCCGCAGATCCTTTACCTATCAGCGAAAAAACACGGTAACCGAACATGCTGCATTCGAATCGAGTGTAATTTTCTCTATCTTCAATTTTAAAACCAGATCCGCAGTCAATAGCTGCTGGCACAAAACAATCTGATGTAACGTGAATTGCGCGATTTATATCGTAGCCATCCAGATAATCAACAGCACCTTTCACTCCGAGAACATCATCAAGATCCTTAATAACGAATTCAACCTTTTTAGCAGCATATACAGCTTGATTGTAAACCTCTGTTACGCGCTCCAGTTGTTCAATCAGGTTGGCGTATTTAGTTTTCATTTTTAACTTCCTCACATTTATGATTATCTGCCAATTTGCTCGACAGAGTTTTAAACCCACATTTTTCACATATTGCTATTCGCTGAATATACGCACAGCAATATGCCGCATCCTCTATCTCATCATGCGTCGAGTTGCACCGCATTCATCGGAATTTGATATCCATTTTGTCACCAGTATTTTTAAAGAGCGCTTTGCGTTATTTGATCTCAGTTAAGATGCAAAAGGTTTTTCTTAAAATAACCTCCTCACCTACGTCTTTTTCGTTGTAAGCAAGCGCTGCACCGGCTTTCCCTCTGGTAACAACGAAAACAAACCATTCGCTGTCATAAAATTCTAATCGTCCGTAAAACTTACCTTTTCGGCAGTGGTTTATCAGGTACTCACTGCCGATGTTGACATTCAACTCTTTCATACTGCCTCCACACTTCGCGAGGATAAAAGAGCGGCGCGCAATTCGTTATAATTCATGTTTCGTATTGCCACTTTTGCGGTAATGTATGCGGTAAAAGCTTCCTCATCTGCAACGTTTGGTTTTACAAGTTTTGCGTGCAGCTCAGCGCGAGCTTGGCTGCAAAAAACAGTAATCGACTCGCCAGCGCGATCAGGGTTGTAACCTTCGTTCTTTTTTGCGAGTTGCTTGTCAGTTAAGTGCTTAGTCATTTTATTTCTTCCTTTCGTTTGTGGTTTTGCGTTTCGATGTGTCTAATGTAATCGTTACCGCTTACAGTGTCAACACCTTGCTCGCATTAATTTGAGTAATTAGTGAAGCGATCAATTAGCGCCTTTGCAACTCTGTGGTCTGCCTGAATAGCAGCTAATTCATAAGCTAATTCTAGTTTACGTTTAAGCCATGCCTCATGTGCTTCTTGCTCGCAAGTGAATAGGCCAAGGTGATCTTGTTTCTTTGTGAAAGGGTTTCCGCACTGTGATCGAAACTTACCCTTCTCTTTATGCCAATCCACTCCAATCAACCATTCACCTCTTGATGCACCTCTATCAGTGGTAAAGTTGTTAACCGTTTGCGCAACAAAAACACATGTTTCAGCACTGTAGATTTTATTACCTTCAAATAGTAAATCCTTGTCCAGATGCTTACCTTCGAAGTCTTGTTTCTCCATCCATGCTTTGAAGTTGCTGAACATAAACCATTCTTCCGAAACGGTACAACCTTTGTAAGTTGGTCGGCTCTCTTGGTATTTAGCGGAGTAGCAACGCTCAAGCATATTCGCCCAAGCTCTATAGTAAGGACAAATCCAAATACGCTTCTGTTTTTGTTTACCACCAACATATCCAATCGTCTCAAACTCCTGAACAACATAATCAGCATTGTTAATCCCAACACCTTGTACCAGTTTTTTAGGTTTCATAACATCACCCAATAAAAAAAGCTGCACACTCTAAGCGAAGTTGAGACGGGTGAAGTTAACCCCAACGCTAAAGAATGTGCAGCTTATTTTTAACTTCGTTACGGGTCTCACTCCGTTTACTCAGTATAGCACAAAACTAGCCCCGAATTACGAGGCTGTGTTGCGTTAGATCAATAAAGCTTTGCGTCCACTATAAGCAGTATTGAATGGTATATCATCGTCGAAAGTGTTGTGATCAGGCGGTGCTGCTTGCTGATTCTGCTGTTGCGCTGGGCGCTGTTGCTGTTGTTGCGCTTGCGGCTGATATTGCTGTTGCTGTTGTTGCGCTGGAGCCTGGCTTTGTTGCTGACCCTGACCCTCGCTCGCAAACTTAATGCCTACAAACTCAGCCGCCAGCTTAAAGCCTTGCGTGCCGTCGTTTTTATCGTATGTCTGAATATGCACGTCTTTAGCTTCAATAAAGACCTGCTTGCCTTTTGTCAGATACTGAGACAATGCCTCGGCTGTTTTGCCCCACATAGTTACTTCGACCCACTGCGTCGGCCTCTTGCCTGTTTGCTGGTCTTTTCGACCGTATTCGTATGCCAGGGCAATCTCTGCGACCGCCATACCTGACGGGGTGAATCTAACTGTTACGTCTCGGCCAATTCGTCCAAATTCACTGAACATTTTTATACCTCCTAATTGAGTTTAATATCGTATCCGGATGAACATTGTATTTTTCTGCGAGTTCTTTTTTTGTAACTCCTCCCTTGCCGTTTTTTCCAGCAAGCTTCATGCTTAATATTTCTCTTACTTGATGATCGTCTAGCGATTTTTTTCTGTTAAGATTTTTAAAAGATATAGGATTAATTCTGCCTCTTTTTGACTTATCCTGCATATTATCTTTGTGAGTACCTAACTCTAGGTGATCTGGGTTTGTGCACTCCGGATTGTCACATGAGTGCCTCACACAAAGCCCTTCTGGAATTACCCCTTTAAACAGCTCATAACTTACTCTATATGCTTTTTCAGGAGAAAATCCACGACCTTTCCTGTTCGAAAGAATTCCGTATCCATTACCATCTTTAGCTCCAGACCAAGACCAGCAGCCATCACCTTTTATTTGATATTTTTCAAGTCGTTCAAATATCGATGTAACTCTAGTTGGGCTTGAGTTATTGCATGTTATTGAGCAGTAAACCCTGTTACTCCACTGAGAGTGCGAGTCTCCGTACCTTTCAGTGAATACCGCTGAGCAAGTTAAGCACTTCTTGGTTCTCTTCAATTTAGTCATAATTCACCTGCATAATATACCCTCTACGGGTATATTACACATAATTAAACATCAGCGCAATCTGCTGTTTTTAATTACTGTTTCCATGCGCTTCTCTAGCAGCTCATAGAATATTTTAACGCGCTCTGCGATATTTCGGATCTTAGCCTCGTCACGATACACGCGCTTGATAAACAATGGCATACCATCGCAATAGCTAACAAAGTCTAGCCATTCTCGCTCAGCGCACCACAGGCCGCCGTATATTTGCGCCTCATGCCCTTTTGGAACTTCATTTTCATACAAAATTGAAACCTGAAACTTTGGCAGTTTGCTTTTTATTTCGATCAGGCCGTCATTTCCAACTAGCCCATCCGGTGAATACCCACAGCCATGGTTTAAAATGATCGCAACATTATCAACCGTGTGATCAGTCTCAATTTCGTACAATTCACGCGCAATAGGCTCATCAGCATGGCCGCGATCGGTTGATTTGGAGGAGAAGCTAACGACTGGTTTGCCAGTGAATCGTTCACCGATCAACTCATTCATATAGGTGAATGCTCCAACTCCAAAGCCTGAGTCGCCGCTCCCATTTACAAGAACGGCATCCAGCGCGCTCATTGTGATAATTCCAGCGCGTGCAGCATGCCAAGCATCAGAACCTTGCTCTAGGTCTTTAATTATCTGCATCTTGCTTAGCCTCATCACGCGCAACGGCTTTTTTAAGTTGAGCCATGGCTTTGTTAAACTCGGACTTGCTTAGCGTCTCAAGGTCGCCATAAATCTTTTTAACGCCCTCTTGAGTTTCTGGCTTGCAGCGCGCTAACAGTGCATTCAATTCTGCAGCTTGCGCAAAAGATACGGTAGCATCTGGCACCGCAGCAAAGCCGTTGTCATCTTCGCCGCGCGTAGTAATGTTGAGCATTGCGCACATGATGTACCGCTTTGCATAGCTGATCGAACTACCAAGCGCCTGGACTGCGTTTTTTGATCCGCTGGTATCACTCGGAAAAGTCATCTCTGTTTCTTCTCTGTGTCCTGATCGGTGCAAAAGCAATCCTGTAACTCGCACACCTTTTTCAACCTCAACAACTTTGAAAGAAATTGCAAAGCCGTATTTGCTCATGATCGGTTTGGCTACATCGTTGATGTCTTCAAAAGTGGCGTACTTGATATTGTGACCAGTACCACGCTCTGCAACGCTTGGCATTTCAATCTGCATGCTTGCCATATCTGCGTTGAACTGGCGTGAGTTTTCTTCTTTGTCGATGCGCTCCTTCATGCTTAAAAGGCGCTCCATCTTATCAAGATCACACGCTGGATCAGCAGCGGCGCGTGAAATGATCTGCATCATTGCCGTTGCTTGGCTTTCATCCGGTAAACTGTTGTTTTCTTGCTTAACTAAACTTTTCATTTTTAAACCCTCAATAGCGCATCCATGCGCATCAAAATTAGTAGTTGATCGTTACGTTGGCGATCAATCGCTTAGCAATACACTTAATAACCAGCTTAGCTTGTTCTTCTGTGATATCCGCATGCTCGACAAGATCAGCTAGCGCTTGGCGATTGATCGCGCCTTTATGCTTAGTATCAGCTTCACGCTTTAAACGATCATCTTCAATACGCTTGGCTTCTGCTGCTTGACGGTCAATTTCAGCTTGCTTGGCTGCCTCAGCTTGCTCAGCAGCTCGTTTCTCGGCTTCAATAGCGTCTAGCTTTGCTTGGTTTTGTTGAGCGATACGGCGCTGCTCAGCAAGCTCTAAATCACGCTTAGCTTGTTCTGCTGCCATTTCGGCTGCTACGCGATCACGCTCTGCTTTTTCGCGCTCAACCTGCGCCGCTTGTTCAGCTTCTTTGCGCGCCTGCTCAGCGGCATCACGGGCAATCTGAGCTTCACGGTCTTTCTGCGCTTGTTCAGCGGCTTGCTGGCGCAATAGCTCAAGCTCTGCTTGCTCTGCCTCGTACTTTTTACGCTTTTCAAGCTGAGCGGTTAGTTTAGCAGTGGCCGATGCCTTTACTCTGTGCGCCTCTTGCTCGTACTCCTCCCACGACTCATCAATAGTAAGATCTGTGAGCATGGATAGGGCTGATTCAATCGTAACTGAGCATGCATCATCATTAAGTTCTGTATTGCAGATCAGGCTGTCAATCTTAGCTTGGTGTGCGTTTTTGCGCGCTTCCTCGGCCTGATCCCACTCAGTAAGAGGCTGGCGGACCTCTGCCTGCAGAGACTCAAAAGCGTCTTTGTATACGCGTCGGTTAGCGTCAATCTTCTTAGGGATTTCTTTGTACTCAGCACTTAATGCAGCACCTGCTTTATCTACCGCAGTTTTCGACCGCGCAATCTTGTACGCAAAGCTGGCCACTTCTTCACGGTTTTTACGTACGCTCATATCAGTTGGTAGGTTTTTCGCCTCTTCTCGAATCTTACTGATCGTTGAATCAATATCTTGACCTTCGATAAAAACCTGCTCAATTCCTTTCTTGTCGCTTGGTAAAACCATTAACTCTGTCATCTGCTTGCTTCCTGTTGTTTACATTTGATAAGTGATACTGTATATTACAGCTTAACACTTGTAAACAGTAAAAAGGAAAAAAGATGAAAAAATTAGATTCAGTCATCAAAAAACTAGGCGATAGAAATATGTCTGAGATCGCGCGCAGAATGAGATGCACTCGTGTCTATATTCATGCAATCCGCTCCGGCAAAACAAAGCCATCAGAGGAGTTTTTGGATCGTCTAAATAACTGTTTAGATGGCAAGGAGGTTTAAATGAACGGCCTAACCTTACCAAGCGCCAGCGGCGCGACAATGAGCAGTCGAGAGATTTCAGCTTTAACAGGAAAGCGTCACGATCAAGTGATGCGAGATATTCGCAACATGCTTGAGCAGTTAAAAGTAGGAGTCCACACTTATATGGGGACCTATTTAAGTGAACAAAACAAAGAGCTGCCATGCTTTAACCTAGACCGCATTCATGTTGAGTGCTTGCTGACTGGCTATAGCGCGCCGCTACGGATGAAAGTGCTTGAGAGAATGGCTGAGTTAGAGGGGCGTGGAAATTTGCAACCTGAAAACTCAATGCCAGCAATCCCGCAAACATACGCTGAGGCGCTTCAACTTGCAGCAGACCAAGACAAACAGCTTGAGCTTGCAGCACCAAAGGTTAGTTATTACGACAAGGTTGTCGAGCGCGATACATTGCTAAACGCGACTCAGGTCGGGCAGAAGATCGGACTGTCTGCTGTTATGCTTAATCGCCATCTTGACGACATTGGCGTATATAACAAACCAATCAAGCGTGGTCGTGCATTCCGTCAATCGTTTGTAGATGCTGGCCATGGCATTATGCGGCAGACCGAGACAGGCCACGCACAACCGATGATTACCTTGACCGGCGAGGCTTGGATTATTGAAAAGCTGACCAGCGAGGGGATTATTTAGAGTATAATAAAAACCCGCTCAATGTACTGGCAGTACGAGCGGGTCTCAATTCACAACAGGTGAGGCAAGTATAGCGCAGTCTATAAAGCCTTGCACCTATTTAGAGGTGTTAAATGTCAAATACGATAACTCATGAGCAGGGCAACTTCTCAACAATACCTAACGAGCTGCTTAATGATCAGTCCATCAGTCTTGCGGCAAAAGGCCTGTATGTCTTCATGCGAGGCAAGCCGCCGCTATGGAACTTCACCATTAGATCAATGGCAAAGCAGCTCAAAGAAGGCGAGACCGCAATTGGTAGCGCTTTAAATGAGCTAAAAGATAGCGGCTGGATAAGTTACAAGAAGCACAGCAATGGTAAAGGTGTATACCATTTATTTTGGTCTGCAGACTCTAATGCCGAAAACCCAAATCAGGAAAACCCAAATCAGGGTAATCCCATGAAGGGAAAACCCCAACGTATTAGTAATAAAGAACCAGTAGTAAAAAAGATTGCTAAAGAGCCTTTGTCGAGCAAGCCCGACATTGCAGAAAAAGTAATTCAACACTTGAATGATAAAACTGGAAGCAAATTCAGAGCCACAAAAACAAATACAAAGTTTATTGATGCCAGGATCGCAGAGGGTGCCACGCCTACCGATCTGATTGCCGTGATCAACCGCAAATGCCTTGAGTGGCTAGATAATCCAGAAATGCGCCAATACTTGCGTCCGTCAACACTGTTCAACGCTGAGAAGTTCAACACCTATGTTGGCCAGCTTGATTCGCCGCTGCCGACCAAGTCATCGAGCAAGAATCAAGCAAGCCGGCATACGGGCTTTGATGAAAAAGATTACACGAACGGCTTGATCGAGAAAGAGGACGGAAGCTATGCATTCTGATAACAAAGAGTTTCAGCGCGCACTGATTGGCTCAATGAAAAACCCTGTCAAAGAGGATAGGCATTGTGATACTCATGGAGATTACATTGCAGATCTGTACGGTTTTCTGGGCAGGCAGCATGAGTCACCTTGCCCTATATGTTTTGAGTTGAAGCTGAAAAAAGAACAAGAGGAAGAAAGCGAGCGAATGGCAGAGGAGAGTAAGCGAATCCGAGAGGAGATAGATCAGCGGCGCATGGAAGAAAAAACAGGCGCAGCAAGAATACCAAAAAGATTCCAGGGTAAGACTTTCGCTGAT
>WPCI01388839.1_pt1 | contig 12334 bp, 9 predicted proteins | sample 5399871 | NCBI WGS metagenome assembly WPCI01 (sample SAMN12869469, study PRJNA574797) | sludge metagenome | isolation source: wastewater treatment of pH7 | place: China:Beijing | collected 2019-05-20
CACCGGTCCGGATCGCCCGACCAGGGAGTCGCTGTCGGGTCTGGCGGTCCCGAAGGTGTCGGTCCCACGGTTCGTCGACCATGGCGAACAGCTGCGCTGGCTGCGCTCGGAGAACCTTCCAGGTCACTTCCCGTTCACCGCGGGGGTGTTCCCGTTCAAGCGCGAGGGCGAGGACCCCGCCCGCATGTTCGCCGGCGAGGGCGGTCCGGCCCGCACCAACCGCCGCTTCCACCTGCTGTCGGAAGGTCAGCCGGCCACGCGGCTGTCGACCGCGTTCGACTCGGTCACCCTCTACGGGTTCGACCCGGCGGAGCGGCCCGACATCTACGGCAAGGTCGGGACCTCGGGCGTGTCGATCGCGTCGATCGACGACATGGCCGAGCTCTACGCCGGATTCGACCTGTGCGACCCGACCACGTCGGTGTCCATGACGATCAACGGCCCGGCTCCGGCGATCCTGGCCATGTTCCTCAACACCGCGATCGACCAGCACCCCGACCGCGACCCGGCCTGGGTGCTGGAGCGCGTCCGGGGCACGGTGCAGGCCGACATCCTGAAGGAGGACCAGGGGCAGAACACCTGCATCTTCTCCACTGAGTTCGCGCTGGCGATGATGGCCGACATCGCCGAGTGGTTCGTCGAGCACCGGGTGCGGAACTTCTACTCGGTGTCGATCTCCGGCTACCACATCGCCGAGGCGGGCGCGAACCCGATCAGCCAACTGGCGTTCACCCTGGCCAACGGGTTCACCTACGTCGAGTCGTACCTGGCCCGTGGCCTGGCCGTCGACGACTTCGCGCCGAACCTCAGCTTCTTCTTCTCCAACGGGATGGACCCCGAGTACACGGTGCTCGGCCGGGTCGCCCGGCGCATCTGGTCCGTGGCGATGCGCGACCGCTACGGCGCCGGCGAACGATCCCAGAAGCTCAAGTACCACGTGCAGACGTCGGGCCGGTCGCTGCACGCGCAGGAGATGGCGTTCAACGACATCCGCACCACGCTGCAGGCCCTGTGCGCGATCTACGACAACGCCAACAGCCTCCACACCAACGCGTACGACGAGGCCGTCACCACTCCCACGTCGGAGTCGGTCCGCCGTGCCCTGGCCATCCAGCTCATCATCAACCGCGAGTGGGGCTTGGCCATGAACGAGAACCCGCTGCAGGGGAGCTTCATCGTCGAGGAGCTGACCGACCTGGTCGAGGAGGCCGTGCTCGTGGAGCTCGACGCCATCAGCGCTCGCGGCGGCGTGCTCGGCGCCATGGAGACCGGCTACCAGCGGGGCCGCATCCAGGACGAATCGATGCTGTACGAGCACCGCAAGCACGACGGGTCGCTGCCGATCGTGGGCGTCAACACGTTCGTCGATCCCGAGGAGCGCCCGGTGGAGGGCGACCTGGAGCTGGCACGGTCCAGCGACGCGGAGAAGCAGGACCAGATCGATCGGCTGCGTGACTTCGAGCGGCGCCACTCCGAGGACCGTCCGGCGGCGCTGCAGCGGCTCCGCGACGCCGCGCTGGCCGGTGACAACCTGTTCGCGGTGCTGATGGACACGGTGCGGCACTGCACGTTGGGGGAGATCACCGACGCCCTGTTCGACGTGGGCGGGAAGTACCGCCGCAACGTCTGACGACGACATCCCGACGTGTCCTCCCCGTTCCACCCCGAGCTCCGACGGCGCGCGAGGCTCGTGCCGCGCCACATCATCGGTCCCCGGTCGCTGCGGCCCCTCCGCTTCGTCCAGTCCCTCGCCGACCGGCGTCGTCCGCCGTCGGGGGTCGAGCTCGAGCGGTGGGGCCCGGTCGAGGTGCGGGTGCATCGACCACCCCGAGTCCCCGGCCCGACGCGGCCGGGGGTGCTGTGGATCCACGGTGGCGGTCACGTGATCGGTTCGCCGTCGCAGGACGACCGCTGGTGCCGCGAGATGTCAGAACGGCTCGGCGCCGTGGTGGCGGCCGTCCGCTACCGGCTCGCTCCCGAGCACCCCCACCCGGCGGCGCTCCTGGACTGCCATCAGGCGCTCGTGGAGCTGGCGGGTCAGCCAGATGTCGACGGCAACCTGATCGCGATCGCCGGGGCGAGCGCCGGTGGCGGTCTGGCCGCAGGGCTCGCCATCCTGGCCGCAGAGCGCGGGGAGGTCACGCCGGTGCTCCAAGTGCTCGGGTACCCGATGCTCGACGACCGGACCGTGCTCCGGCGATCTCCGGACCCGCGACAGCTGCGCCTGTGGGGCGAGCGGTCGAACGAGTTCGGCTGGCGGTCCCATCTGGGTCGTGCTCCCGGTTCGGCCGATGTCGCGTCCACCGCCGCGCCGGCTCGTCACCACGATCTCTCCGGGCTTGCTCCCGCGTGGATCGGAGTCGGCACCGTCGACCTGTTCTACGACGAGGACCTGGCCTACGCCGATCGGCTCCGAGCGGCCGGCGTCGCGTGCGACGTGTTCGTGGTGGAGGGTGCCTTCCACGGGTTCGATGCGGTGGCACCGAGGGCCCGGGTCACCCGGTCGTTCCGCGACGCCCAGATCGACGTGCTCGCCGATGCGTTCGGGAGCGAATCGGGTGCGCCGGCCGTGGCCGCCGGCCGGCCATGACGTCCCGGGAGCGCTCCGGTGTGGCTACAGGTGGTGGCGCGAGAAGAAGTCCCACATCACATCGGTCGCGTCGAGCGACGTCGGGGTCGCGCCCACGAGGAACCCGACCAGGGTGAAGAACGTGCTGCCGGGCCACGTGTGGCCACCGCCGCCGATCACGTAGGACTCGGCCGCGGTGTGGGCCTTCCGGCAGTCCCACGTGGTGTGCACGATGTCGCCCCCGGTCGCTGGATCCGGTGCCGGTTGCAGCGTCGTCGAAACCGGTTTCGCGCAGCCGTACTTCTCGGCGATCTGGCCGGGCGTGTCGGCGAACAGAGCGAACGGCAGCATCCAGTCGCCGGTCCCGTGGAACGTGACGAACGGGACGGATCGTTCGGTGGGTCCACAGGCGTTCTGGATGCCGGCGACGGGCGCCGCTGCGGCGAACGTGTTCGGTCGCATGCACATGAGCATCGACGTCATGAACGCGCCGTAGGACAGGCCGGTGACGTAGACGCGAGAGCGGTCGATGCACATCGTCGAGCCGAGCTCGGAGATGATGGCGTCCACGAAGTGGAGGTCGGGGTTGGACTCGGACTGGGAGATGTCCCACAGCAGGCCGCCCACGGAGCCGGTCGGGAACACCACGGCGAAGCCCTCGGCCGCGGCCTTGGCGCTGAGCTGCGTGGCGACGGGATGGGTGCCGACGACGCCCTCGATGAAGCCGTGGAAGTCCAGCACCAGCGGGATCGGCCGCTTCGTCCCCGGCCGATGCTGCGGCGGCACGGTGATCGAGTACATGCGGGTCTGGTCCCCGACCTTGATCGTCTCCGATCGATCGGTCACGGGTCCCCTCGTGGTGGAGCCGCACCCGGGCGACGGTCCTGTCACGGCCGGTGGCGGGTCCGGTGCGGGCGGCGGCGGTGCGCACCCCGCGGTCAGCAGCGCTGCGATCGACAGCGCTGCGACGACGACCAGTCGTCGTGCCATTGGACCTCCCCCTCGTGCCCGCCCGGTCCGGCCCTGCCGCAGCGGTGACGGACGCCGGTGCGTGCCCGCCCCCGCGAGCACATCCGAACCCTACGTGTCCGGAACCGATGACGCACGGAATCCGCGACCGGGTCAGGTGAGCCGGGAATCGTCTCGGCCGTCGACGCGACGACAGGGTTGACTGTCGGGGTGTCCGACCTGACTGACCTGCCAGCCCTGCCAGGGTGGTCCCCGACGGTGGCGGGGTCCGGCTCGTTCCCGCTGTCGCGCACCCCGCCGTTGCGGGACCTGTGGCGCCACGCATCTCGTCAGCGACCCAAGGTGGTCTTCGCCACCGCCATGTCGCTCACCAACAAGCTCTTCGACGTGCTGCCGGAGCTGCTGATCGGCGTCGCCGTCGACGTGGTGGTCAACGAGGGCGACTCCCTCCTCAACCGGATCACCGGGGTGGAGGACCGCTTCGCCCAGCTGCTGATCCTGGCGGCAGTGACGATCGTGGTCTGGCTCGCCGAGTCGGCCAGCCAGTACGTCGCGAACGTCACGTGGAGGAACCTGGCCCAGTCGGTCGAGCACGACGTCCGCATGGAGGCCTACCGCCACGTCCAGTCGCTCGAGATGGCGTACTTCGAGGACACGACCGCGGGCGGGATGATGACCGTGCTCAACGACGACGTGAACCAGCTGGAGCGCTTCCTCGACGTCGGCGCCGACGACATCATCCAGTCGATCGCCAACGTGGTGCTCGTCGGGATCGTCTTCGCAGTGATCTCACCGACGCTGATGGTGCTGGCGTTCCTGCCGATCCCGATCATCGTGATCGGGTCGTTGCGGTACCAGAGGCGCCTCGTCCCCCGATACGACGCGGTGCGGGCGGTGGCGACCGACATCGGCGACACGCTGAGCAACAGCCTGGGCGGTGTGGCCACGGTCAAGGCGTTCAACGGCGAGGACAGGGAGGTGGCTCGACTCGAGGCCGAGAGCCGGCGCTACCAGCAGGTCAACAGCGACGCGATCCGACTGTCGACGGCGTTCATCCCTCTGATCCGCATCGCCATCCTCGCCGGCTTCGTCATGACGCTGGTCGTCGGCGGCAAGGCGGCGCTCGACGGCACGCTCGCCGTGGGCATGTACTCGGTCCTGGTGTTCATGACCCAACGGCTGCTGTGGCCGCTCACCGAGCTGGGCACGATCCTCGACCTGTACCAGCGGGCCATGGCCAGCTGCCGACGGATCTTCGGGCTCCTCGACCTGCAGCCGGGCGTCCAGCCGGGGATGCTCGAGCTGGCATCACCGGTGCGCGGCGATGTCCGCTTCGACGACGTCACCTTCAGCTACCACCGAGCGTCGAACGGCGAGTCGGGCGATGTCGACCGCAGGGTGCTCGAGGGCTTCTCGCTGCACGTCCCCGCAGGAGAGACCCACGCGGTGGTCGGCTCCACCGGTTCGGGGAAGTCGACGGTGCTCAAGCTCCTGCTGCGGTTGTACGAACCCGACTCGGGGATCGTCGCCCTCGACGACACCGACGTCCGGGACCTCACCTTCGCCTCGTTGCGGGGAGCGACCGGGCTGGTGCCCCAGGACGTGTTCCTGTTCCACGGCACCGTGCGGGAGAACATCGCCTACGGGCGTCCCGACGCCACGATGGACGAGGTCCGACGCGCCGCGGAGCTCGCGGAGGCCGACGGGTTCATCCGCGCCATGCCGCACGGCTACGACAGCGTCGTGGGCGAGCGGGGCCAGAAGCTCTCGGGCGGTCAGCGTCAACGGATCACGATCGCCCGCGCGATCCTCCGGGACCCGGCGGTGCTGCTGCTCGACGAGGCCACCTCCGCGATCGACAACGAGACAGAGGCCGCGATCCAGGAGTCGCTGGCGCACGTCGCCGTCGGTCGGACCACGATCGTCATCGCCCACCGACTGTCGACGATCCGTCATGCGCACCGCATCCACGTGATGGAGACCGGCTGCATCGTGGAGGCCGGCACGCACGACGAGTTGCTCGCCGAGGGCGGGCTCTACGCGGCGCTCTGGCGCGTCCAGACAGGCGAGCGCTCGATCGCCTGAGCAGCGGCCGGCTCGGGCGCTGGTGGTCGCGGTCTCGCTGCTCAGCGAGGGTGCTGGCCGCCTCCGTCCAGCAGTCCCAGCTCCTGCGCTCGAGCGACGGCCATGCTCCGACTGGAGACGCCGAGCTTGCTGTAGATCGCCCGTGTGTGGGACTTGACGGTGTTGCGAGAGACGCAGAGGCCGTCGGCGATCTCGATGAGGGTCCTGTGCGTGGCCAGCTGCTCGAGGACCCGGCGCTCGGCTCCGCTGAGCTCGTGGATCTCGGGGTTCATCCGTGCGTGCTCGAGGAGGTCGGCGACCTCGTCGAGCTGTCGATGGAGGGCGACGGCGTCGGGTTGGCCGAGCAGCACCGTCCGTGCCTGTGGGACCAACCGGACAGCAACCGGGACGTCGCCGCGCGCCAGTGCGGCCTTGGCGAGCAGCAGCATCGCCTGTGCACGGGCGCGTCCGACGATCTCGCCGGCGCTGGTGAGCAGTGCCTCGCCGTCGGCGCCGCGTTCCCGCGAGCGGCGACGGTCGCCGACGAGCGCTGCGGTCAGGCTCGCAGCGCAGAAGACGATCGCCACCAACGGATACGCGCTCAGGTCGTGATCGGCGAGCTCCTCGACGGCGGCCTCGGCGAATCGGTCGCCGGCAGCGACATCGCCGTCTCTCACCTCGCACACGGCCAACTGGGCGATCGTGACGGCATGGACGCCAGGTTGAGCGCGCGTGGCCACCTCGGCTGCGGCGAACAGCTCCCGGTGGTCGGCGTCGTCGAGCATCGAGGTCGCGACCGCAAGTTGGGAACGGGCGAGGACGGCCCACGGTCCGGCCTGTTCGCGCGCATCCACGAGCATCTGTGCGTTGCGGGCCGTTCCCTTCACCCCGTCGAACGCCGAGATCATCTCGAGCGCGGTGCAGGCCAACTCGAAGCGCTGCGTTCCGTCCGGAAGGGGTCCGTCGAGCTCGAGTCCACGGGCGACGTCAAGGTGGTGGCGAAGGTCGGTCGCTCGGCCAGTCGAGAGCGCCGCCCAACCCGCCGACAGCGCGAGCAGACCGTCGGAATCGCACGATCCGGGCGGGAAGGAATCGATCCAACGTTCGAGCGTGGCGATCTGGCCCGACAACACCATCCGGGAGTGGTGGCGGTACACGATGCGCGCTGCGAGCTCGACGTCACCTGCTCCGAGCGCCTGGTCGACAGCGGCGTCGGCGTCACCGTGGACGTCCTCCCAGAGCGCAGCCGCCCGTCGCAGCACCGGCTCTCGGTCGGGGTCCAGTCGGCGCAGCTCTCTGAGGAGCAGCTCCGCGAACAGCTGGTGGATCCGGTACTCGTCGGCTGCGCCGGTGACCGGCGTGACGAGGAGGTTGCCCGAGTCGACCAGCGTCGTGAGGACCTCAGCGCTGTCGCTTCGTCCGGTGGTCGCGTCGCACCTGCGTCCCGACAGGTGGGGGAGCACCGAGACCTCGGCCAGGAACCGTCTCGTCGACGCGTCCAGGCCTGCGAGCACCTCCTCCTGGAGGTAGTCCACGAGCTGGCGATCCGACGTGAGGAAGCCGCTGAGGAGCAGCGGCGGGTCCTCGTGGGTGCGCAAGGCGAGGATGCTCAGGTCGACGCCGACCGGCCAGCCTTCGGTGACGTCGACGAGCTGGTCGACCAGGCGGTTGTCCAGAGTGGGCACGTTGGCGACCACGAACGAGCGCGACTCGTCCGGGGTGAAGGCCAGGTCGTCCTGGGTGAGCTCGATCAGCCCGCCGTCGACGGCGCGTCGAGCACGGTGGATGTGGGGCGCAGCACGTCCCGACACGACGACGGTGGATCCGTCCGGGACGAGGCCGACGACCCTGTCGACCAGCTCCCAGGATCGCGTGCTGCTGAGCAGGTGCGTGTCGTCGAGGATCAGGAGGAAGGGGGTCGTGTGGCGGTCCATGGTCGTGGCGAGCTCGGGGACGACCCTTCGCCAGAGCTGTGGCTCGGCACCGGCGAGCTGGGACCCGAGTCCGGCGACGTCGAGTCCGGCGGTGCCGAGCGCTCGCAGCAGGTGGTGCGCGAGGACGATCGGGTCGTCGTCGGACGGGTGGAGCGTGAGCCACCCTGATGGACGTTCGTCGGCTTCGGTGAGTTGGGAGAGAAGTGTCGACTTCCCGTAGCCGGCCGCGGCGCGCACGACGACGACCGGAGCATCCGTGTCCTGCACCCGGCTGATCAGCTCCGATCGCGGCAGCTGTCCCTGACGAACTCGGGGAGGCCGCAGGCGTTGCGGGACGACGACCGATGGTGTCAGGGCCTCGTCGACCTCGTCGGCATCGAGCGTCGCGTCCATGTCGACCCGCTCCTCCTCGTCGCGATCGTGGGTGGCCCTGAGCGGCGCAAGTGTCGCAGAGCGCTCTGCGGTGCAGCAACGGAGGCTGTGCCGGCGCTCATCGGGTCAGTGGCCGCGGTCGATCGTTTCACCCGTTCGGGGTGGAGCGGCCTTCGGTGCCCGTCGGCCACGATCCGATGGTGGTTGCGTGGCGGTCGCTGCCGGGAGACAGGGTGGCGCGTCAGGAGGTGTTCATGTCGGCGTACGTCGATGACGAGCTCGGTTCGGTCGACTGGGTCGTGATCGAGCTCCCAGAAGGAGCGAACCCGTTCGATGGCCCGATGGCGGACGAGCTCGCCGTCCTCGTCGAGTCGGAGCTCGTGCGCGTCCTCGACGTGGTCGTGATCACGAAGGACCGATCAGGTGCCATCGGTGTCGTCGAGTTCGAGGAGCTCGACGGTGCGGGGCCCCTGACGTGCCTGGCCGGACGACTCGCGGAGGTGCTGTCGCAGGACGACATCGAGCGCACGGCCGACGAGATGGTGCCCGGCAGCTCGGCGGTGCTGCTCGTGTGGGAGCACACCTGGTCGGTCCCGTTCGCGGCTGCCGCCCGGATGGAAGGTGGCGAGCTGGTGGCCAGCGGACGGGTCCCCACACAGACGCTCGTCGACGCAGTCGACGCCGGAACCGAGACGGTCGCCATCGCAGCGGCGACGAGATCCTGACGTGGCGATCCGAGCGGGACGAGCCGGGCGGCCAGGTGTGATCGGTCGACCGGTCTCCAGGAGGGTGACCGTGGCCGATGCCGCCGCGGTGGTGTCCCGGGGGGTGTCGCTCCGAGGGGACCCTCGCGACGATCAGGACGGAGGTCGGAGCGAGCGACCAGTCGAACCGAGTCGAGAGCCGAGCCGAGCCGAGTCGTGAGGCCCGATCCACCTAGCGACGATCCCCGGGTTCAGATCGGTACGCGATAGCCGAAGAACTCCTGGTCCTCGTTGTAGCCGCCCTGTCCGGCACCGAGGTGATCGAAGCTCGCGACCAGCTCGATGGCCTGCACCCACTTGACCTGCTTGAAGCCGAGCTCGAGCTCGTTGCGCAGGCGGAGCGGTGCCCCGTGGATCTCGAGCAGCGGTTCGCCGTTCATCTCGTAGGCGAGGATCGACTGCTCGTGGCGCATGTGCTCGATCCGGTGGCAGTCGTAGTAGAGGCCCGTCCCCGGTGTCTCGGGCCCCTCGCCGAAGGAGTAGAAGACCACCCACCTCGCCTCGGGGAGCGGCTGCACCAGATCGAGGATGTCCGACATCGACGCCCCGCCCCACTTGGCGATCCCTGACCAACCCTGGATGCAGTAGTGCTGGGTGATCTGCTCGTGCTTGGGTAGTGCCTGGATGTCGGCGAGCGACAGGTCGGTGGGCGTCTCGACCAGGCCCTCGATCCGAAGGCTGAAGCCGTCCCAACCGGCGTCGCGGAGCCTCCGGTACCGCTCCGAGTCCGGCATGTGTCCGTTCGGCCAGAGGAACGGCGAGATGTCGCGCTCGCGATACGTTGCTGTCGGATGGCCCCATTCCATGAGTGCGGCGATCCATCCCACCATCCGTGCTCCAGCCCGCTGCACGACCCGGGGGTGGGCGATGGTGAACGGGGACGCTCGGAGCCAGAGGATCGCGACGATGGTCATCACGGACGCCGCGATGGCGAGCGCCCAGTAGGACTCGGTGTCGGTGCCGAAGGTGATGTGGTTCAGGTTCCTGACCGCACCGGTGGAGAACACCATCAGGGTGTGCATCGCGATGAAGACGACCATCCAGACCAACACGCCGAAGTGGATCGACCTGGCGATCTGACGGTTGAGCGCGCCGTGGCCGGTGCGGAGCTTCGCCGCGACCGCCGGTGCCTGGAGCAGGCCGGTGACGAGCGCGAGTGGGGCGGCCACGAACACCGTGAGGAAGTAGGCGAGGATCTGCAGCCCGTTGTACGCGGTGAATCCTCGGTCGACGGGGAACTCGAGCGACAAGTACTGCACCGCTGTGGACGCGGCGTTCGGGAACACAGCGAGCGAGCGGGGGACCAGCCGTTCCCATTGGCCGGTGCTGAACAGCAGGACGAAGAAGACGGCGCCGTTGACCAGCCAGAGGAGGTCGAAGCCGAAGTGCCACCACCTCGCGAGTCCGATCGAATGCCGGAACCCAGGTAGGCCGAGCCAGCGGGGAAGTGCTACGGCGTCGTCCTTCGCCGTCCAGGCCGCTGCAGGGTTCCGAGGGTCGCGACGATCGGGTGGGACGGGGCCGCGCATCCTCAACCACTCCGTTCCCGGTTTGCACCCGGAGCTGACGTAGAGGCGGGGGTGATCCGCGAGGATCTGGAGCCCTGCTCGGATGATGAACATCATGAACATCAGGTTGAAGAGGTGCTGCCATCGAAGCCACCACGGGAACCCGTCGGTCACGTCGGGCACGTAGTCCGACGAGGTCCCCGGGTACCGTTCGATGAACGAACGCATCCAGTCGTAGTGGCGGACCTCGCGGGCGATGGCGATCGCCACGACCAGACCGACTGCTGCGATCGGGATCAGCCACAGCGTGGTCCACCACCGTTGACCGATCCGCACCGACGGAACCTCGGCTCGCTCCTCGGCGATGCCGCCGGCCCAATCGGCGACGACGATCCGGCCGTCGAGCATGCCCTGACGCTCGTGAGGATCCAATCGGTCCTCGAGCGGACCCGCCTCGTCCGACGGCGGTCGATGTTCGTTCATAGGGGGCACCTACCTCACGCCGGCCGTGCGTAGGACTCCGCTGTGGTGGATTCGAGCTCGTAGCCGGTCATCGACTCGTCGCCGATGACCCATGCGTGGTGACCCGGCTCGAGCCGGCACACCTCAGCTGAAGCAGGCAGCGATGAACGAATCGAAGCCTGCGGGGTCTGCGGTGACCACCAGGTGGCCTTCGGAGTTGCGGCTGACGTCGAGCGCCGGGCAGAAGAACGATCCGGACGGAGTGAAGAAGTGGGGCGATCCGATGACGCCCCGTTCGACTCCTTCGGTGTGGTCCCGTTGCGCTGCGCTGAGGTCGTCGGGGTCAAAGGAGATGCCGTGATCGGCAGCGATGTCGGCAAGGACCGAGGGTTCAGCGATGTCGTCACCTCGCTCGAAGAGCCGGTCCCGCAGCTCCAGGCTGACCCTCTCGCCGACGACGGGATCCACCTCGTAGGCCGCTGATTCGAGTGCCATGGCCGGCAGTGAGGTCGCCGGGAACGCTGCTGCGCTGAACCCGGAGAACAAGTCGGGGGCGACCTGGGGTCGGATCTCGTCGACCTCTTCGGCGATGAACGCGGCGTCGAGCGGGGTGCCGTTGACGAGCTCCAACGGCCAGGCACGAACGTGGAAGCGGACGTCGTCGCGACCGGCGGCTCGTCGGTGCTCGACCAGCCGCCGCAACCCGACGTGGGTGAACGGACAGCCGACCTCCGCGAACACCTCGATCGTGGTCGTCGTTCCGGGCTGAGTTTCGTCGTCGCTCACGGGATCTGACACATCGAAGGTTCTATCCGAGCGATCGCCGACTCGGTGCCGAAAGTGCTCGACGAAGCCGAATGGCCGACCGAACGGGTCAGGGCTTCGTCAGACTCCTCGACCGACTGCCAACGGGGGCGCATCTTTACATCAAGGGCTGATGCTATGATGCATCCATGCGCACGACTGTCACGATCGACGATCAGCTGTTCCGGGCTGCCAAGGCCGAGGCCGCACGAACCGGTCGGACGCTCGGCGCCCTGATCGAGGACGCGATCCGCATGGCGATGAGTCGATCGCGGACAGTCGCAGAGGTGCCCGAACTGCCGACCTTCGGGGGGAGTGGAACGCTCCACGGGGTCGACCTCTCCTCGAACTCGGCGGTGCTGGACCTGATGGAAGGCGAGGCATCGAACGATGCGATGCGTTGACGTCAACCTTCTCGTCTACGCCCATCGGCCAGATTCACCGGACCACCTCGCGTACCGCGCATGGCTCGACGTCGCTCGGGTCGCATCGGAGCCGCTCGGTGTCGCACCTCTCGTGCTGAGCGGGTTCCTCAGGGTCGTCACTCACGTTCGGATCTTCCGCGATCCGACCCCCATCGACACCGCCTGGACCTTCGTCCACGCCCTCGTCGACAGCCCGGCCACCTTGCTGGTTCGACCCGGCGATCGGCATCTCGAGATCTTCGAGCAGCTGTGTCGGGAGGGGAACGCGACGGGCAACCTCGTGCCCGATGCGTTCTTGGCGGCGATCGCCGTCGAGCAGGGGGCAACCTTCTACTCGGCGGACCGCGGTCTGGCGCGATTCCCGGGACTCGATCTGCGGCACCCGCTCGATCAGCGAGAGCCTGGGGGCTCGTCTTCGGACCGGTGATTCGGATGACGAGGCGAACCGCTGGATTCGGGTGAC